>Ga0099364_10001143_pt1 | contig 44201 bp, 31 predicted proteins | sample TergutTh196P3_FD_73070 | JGI IMG/M metagenome (GOLD analysis project Ga0099364, IMG submission 73070) | Microcerotermes parvus P3 segment gut microbial communities from Pointe-Noire, Republic of the Congo - Th196 P3 | ecosystem: Host-associated > Arthropoda: Insects > Digestive system > Gut ...
TCCTGACATTCCCACCTTATACCAATTCCCCATCATTAAATGCCATTCGTGCAAATGACATATTACATCGGCAATGGTTTTATCCCGATCATTCAGCTCATCATTTTTAAATGTTTTTGTTTTAATTTCTTCTGGTAATTCGTCAATAAAATCCAATAACTTATTAAAGTTTATTTCCGCCAGTTCAAGCAGTTCCTTTTTATTCGTCGGCCTGGGCATTTCAATCCTCCTAATAATACTATGTCCATTATATAATATATAATATGACAGATCTCGTCATATTATCAATATTTACTTTAGCATTGCACGGAGTTCTTAGCGATCTACCGGCAAGACTGGCATATTCAGAAACATTATTTGGACGCTGAATCATCATTGATCCTTGTTTCACTCTAAATATTTTAGTAATTTATCAATGCGTTTCTTTTGCGAATCTGTTAATGAGTCGTGTCTTTTTAATAATGTTTCCTTAATATATCCGAATTTTCCCTTTTTCAATATATTGAATGTAATTGCCCACTGAGGCTTTTCCACGGCTATGGTGGCAGCAGAAATATATGCCCAAATCCGGAAGTGAAAGCGGTGTGCGGCGGCGCAAAGCCCTTTCTCGGGCTGACGGTCTGGTAGACGTCTTTTTTTTCTGTAAAACTAGATAAACTATTATCGAAATTTTTTATTGCGTGGTTCGCTTTTTATAACCACGCCGATGCCCTCGGCAGGGGAACAAATATTTGCACCCGTAGGGTGTAGATGAGTAAACCCCAATCGTTCCGGCGCAAGTGAATTTTTCACAGTAAAAACGGCAGCAAGCCTTTAGGCTTGCGTGCGCGCCGCGGTAAGTGCGCCGCCGCGCACCGCTTTAATTGCCTTTTTGGGCAAATGCATTTTGGCATTTGCAAAGTAGTGGAACGCCTGCGTAAGGGCTTGTGCGCACCGCTTCAATTGCCTTTTTGGGCAAATGCATTTTGGCATTTGCAAAGTAGTGGAACGCCGGGTCTTTGGTCTATAATAACAATATGATCTCTGAAAATGCGCTGGTTGTTTACAAGAACAAGCCTGCACTGGTTGTAAGCCGAACGGCGGACAAGATATTAATTTCCATTCCCGGCGGAGAACAGATAAAGGTGCGGGAGAAAGATATTGATCTGATTCACAGCGGCCCTGTAAAAGATTTTAATTTAATCGCGGCGGAGCCGGCCGAAAGTGCGGTAAGGGAAGCATGGGAGCTGCTGTCAGCGGAAGAGGGAAGGCCGGTTTCCATTAAAGAACTGGCCGAATTGGTTTTTGGCGGGTATAGTCCAGCTTCGGCATGGGCTTCTTTTTCTCTGGCGCTTGATGGCCTTTATTTTACCGGAAACGCCGCCGCAATAATCTGCCGGCAGCGTGAAGAGGTAGCAGCAGAAGAAAAAAGGCGCACAGAGAAACAGCGAATTAGCGGGGAGCGCGAAGATTTTCTCGAGTGCCTTAAAACAAGGCTGCGTAATAAATCCAAACAGGACGCCTGGCTCCCAGAAGACGGGCGTTTTATGCAGGATGTGGAAGCGCTCGCCCTGGGCACATCGGTTAAAAGCCGCACAATGAAGGACATGGGGCTTGGCGAAAATCCTGAAGATGCCCATGCCCTGCTTTTGGATACCGGGTTTTGGAGTACCGGAGTTAATCCCCATCCGTCCCGCTTCGGCATTTCACCTAATATGGCAAAGCACAGCCCCGGCGTATCGCCCCCAGAAGATCGCCGCGACCTTAGCGATCTTTTGGCTTTCGCTATTGATAATCCATGGAGCGACGATCCCGATGATGCGCTGTCCATTGAATCAGGCGGCACGGGCACAACGGTTCTGTATGCGCATATTGCCGATCCTGCCGCGGCAATTTCTCCGGACAATCCGGCAGAACATGAAGCCCGCGGCCGTGGAGCCACCCTCTATCTGCCGGAGGGAAATTTCCCGATGTTAGCCGCCGATGCATTGCCCCTTTTTGCCCTGGGTCTTGCAGAAAAATCGCAGGCACTAACTTTTAAGATCACTGTCGATGAAAACTGCAATATCATCGAAACAGACATTTTCCCATCTATTGTAAGGGTAAAGCGGCTAACATACGAAAACGCCGATAAACTGATGGACGGCAGCCTGGACGGCGGCGCCGGAGAAATTGCCGCGTTACGCGCTCTTATGGAACTGGCGCAGCGGAATTTGCGGCGGCGCACCGCCAATGGGGCTGTAAACATTGAACTGCCGGAAACCCGCATCAGCATCAGCGGCGGTAAGCCGGTTGTTACTCCCATTGTGCAGCGCCGAAGCGATACTCTTGTAAGGGAGTGCATGCTGCTTGCCGGCGAGGGAGCCGCCCTTTGGGCTGCAGGACAATCGGGCCTGGCCTTTCCCCATGTTTGCCAGGAGGAGGGCTCTCTGCCGGATGAGGTTCTGCCGGGACTTGCAGGTTCGTATCAGCTTAGGCGCTGCATGAAACCCAAAATGCTTTCAGTAAAGCCAGGCCGGCACTGGGGCCTGGGCCTGGAATCATATTCGCAGGTTACAAGCCCCCTGCGCCGTTATGCCGATCTTTTAGCTCACATTCAAATACGGGCGGTATTGGCCGGCAGCCTGCCCCTCGGCGAAGATGAAGTAATTGCCCGTCTTGGAGCTGGAGAGGCTGCTGCGTCCGCCATTGCCCAGGCGGAACGGGCATCCCGGAATTACTGGACAATGGTCTACCTTTCGGATAAAAAGGATTCCCGATGGGAAGCTGCTGCAATGGAAAAAAGGGGGAACCGCTTTGCGTTCATTATTCCGGCCATTGCTCTGGAAACCCAGGTTTCCCTGCAAAAAGAGGCCGCACCCAACGAAATTTGCAACCTGGTACTAAAATCCGTAAATATCCCCAGGGGCGAAGCTGTATTTTCCGCTACAGAATAGCTAAAATCGTACAAATACGCATGAGTCTGCAAGCCTTGCCTGGAAAAATACTCCTTTTTATCTGAATTTACCTCTATCTCTTGTCTTGACTTATGGATATTTGTGCAATTATATTTAATAATATGAGTGATTATCTTGATCCGAATAACGAGGAACTGCTCAAGGACTTTTTCAGCGAAGCTCAGATGCAGGTGGATACCCTGGAGCAGAATGTTCTTGTTCTTGAAAATGACGGCGCCAATAAAGACGCAGTAGACGAAATTTTTCGGGCTGCTCATACCTTAAAGGGAGGCTCGGCAACCGTGGAAATGATGGAACTCTCCCATTTTACCCACCTGGTGGAGGACGTGCTTGATGCAATCCGCTCGGAGCAGATTGCAGTCGACGAGGACGTTGTGGATACTCTGCTTTCCGCCATTGATGTGATAAAGATGATGCTGGAACACCGGATGGATGGAACGGTTTACAAGGGGGATACATCTAAAATAGAGGCAAAACTCCATGCTCTGTTGCCGGCGGATTCGGCGCGCAAAAAGAAAGAAGCAAAAGCTCCCGCCAAAGCCGTTCCGCCGCCAGCCAAGAGCGCACCTGCGGCGGCTGTTGCTTCCGGCCTTACCGAGAGTGAGTTTATGGAACTGAGGGAGTCTGTTGAAAACGGTGTTCCCATACTTAAGATATCGGTGAAATTTGATGAAAAAGGATTGATGAACACTGTCGGCGGAATTCAAATATACGCTGTCCTTAAAGAGTACGGAACCATACTTAAAACTGTGCCCGATTTTGAGCAGCTTTACGAGGATAATTTTTTCCCGACTGTTGATTACTATATCGCGTCCCGTAACAAGCACGAGGTTATCAAAAAGGCTGTTATCCTTCCCGATGTGTCCCTGGACGCCGATATAACCGATGTCCATGCGGTTGATAATGAGCAGCCGGCGGCAAAGCCCGCTCCCGTAAAGCCGGCGCCTGCCGCGCCAAAAGAGCCTCCGGCAGCCCGTGTTGAAAAGCCGGCAGAGGATACCCAAAAGCCAAAGGCGCCTACCGCCGCCGGATCGGAAGATGCCAAAAAAGCCGGTAAAGAGGCAGGGTCGATTTTACGGGTCGATTCCAAAAGGATAGACGATCTACTGAACCTGGTTTCCGAAACTGTTATTACCAAGGCGACCTTTAACCAGATTAATACGCAGTTTAACAGTCTTACAAATCAATTACGCGACATACAAAACCAGTACCGTGAAAAAATTAAAAGCCTTTTTGACAGTCTTCCCGGCTATCTGGAGCGTATTCAGGACGGAAAATCCATTAAGGATGTGCGCAAGGAAATAAGTGAAGCATACGGCGATCTATTTTCACTATTTGACAACTTTGACGCCTCTTTTAAAAGCAATATGGGGAAATTCCGTTCCACTTCGCAGAACCTGGGCAGGATTACCGGCGAACTGCAGGAAGGCGTTATGCGCATTCGCATGGTTCCCATCAGCCAGATATTCAGCCGTTTCCCGCGCCTGGTGCGTGATCTTTCAAAATCACTCAATAAAAAAATCAATCTTGTTATAGAGGGTGAAGAAACCGAATTGGATAAATCGGTTATCGAGGATCTTCTGGATCCAATCATGCACTCGGTAAGGAACTCGATAGACCACGGCATCGAGACCGTGGAGGAACGCCTGGCGGCAGGCAAATCCGAAGAAGGCACGGTAACCCTTAAAGCGGCCAATGAAGGCAATATGATAGTCATCGAAATAAGCGATGACGGCAAGGGCATCGATGTAAAGGCCGTAAGGAGCAAGGCGGTAGAGCGCGGCATTATCAGCGCGAACAAGATTTTGACCGATGTAGAAGTGTTTAACCTCATCTTTGAGCCGGGCTTTTCTACGGCAAAGCAGGTTACCAGCATTTCGGGCAGGGGTGTGGGCCTTGACGTTGTACGCCGGCAGATAGACAAGCTGAACGGAACGGTTACGGTCAATTCAGAGCGCGGCAAGGGAACGAAATTTACCATTAAACTGCCGCTTACCCTTGCAATTATTCAGGGCCTGCTGGTGCGGGTAGGAAGCGAAATATATTCAATTCCGATCACATCAGTTATTGAGAGCCTGCGCATCAAGCCCGATGAAATCAAAAAGATTGATAACTATGAAGTTTTCAATATCCGCAGCGATGTCATTTCCCTGCTGCGGCTAAACCGGCTTTTTGGCATTAAGACCGAAGAGCAGCAGGATTATCATTTTATTGTCATTGTCGGTACGGCAGAAAAGAAAATGGGCTTCATGGTAGACAGCCTTATCGGCGAAGAAGATGTTGTAATTAAACCCCTGCGGGATCAATTTACCAATTCACCCGGAATCGCGGGAGCATCAATACTTGGGGACGGTTCTGTCTCCCTGATTATAGATGTCTCGCAGCTTCTGGAATTGGGATTAAAAAAGGAACTGGAGCAGCGTCAAATCCGCGAGACTTCAATACGGTAGGTAAGCATGGCAGCAGTAATAAAAGATTTAGCCCAGGTAAACGCCGAACTGCAGGAGCAGAAAGAGCGTGTCGATAATGTTGATTTTAAAATGGTAACTTTTTCCCTGGCGGGCAAGGACTATGGCGTTGATATTATGAATGTCAAGGAAATTGCCAAGGCCGATAAATTTACCTATGTACCCAATGCGGCTTCCTATGTGCGCGGCGTATACAATTTACGTGGAGATATTATCCCGATAATCGATCTAAGAACTTTTTTCCACATGCCGGTTGAAAGCAAGCCGGACAGCCTGGAAAATATGCTTATATTGCACATAAACGATCAGGTTTATGGTACCATTGTAGACAAGATCGACAAGGTTATCGGGATTAATCACGAAACAATTCAGCCGCCGCACCCGATTTTCGGCGATATTAACATCAAGTACATTAGCGGTGTTGTGGAGCAGCGCGGCGATCTTTACATTCTGCTTGATGTGATACGGATATTTACTGTAAGTGAGGAAGAAAAGGGAAAAGCCCGTGGCGGCGTAACGGATTCCGGCGGCTATTATGTACCGCCGCCCTCGCAGGACGATCAGAGCCGTCAAACCGCCGCCGCAGATACCGTTATAGGATTCATAATTGAGAGCCTTGCTGCCCTAAAGCATTTTACGGTAACTCAAATTAATGAAAAATGGCTGCGCCGGCGTTTCGACGAATGGAGCAAGGGGAGGGCGGGCGATGAATTGCAGCTAAAGGGAGTCTCTGATGCCGATGATTTTCTTTCAGGATTCGACTCTCCCTGTACAAGCCGGTTTTGGGACGAGGATTATGCCGCGGCTGTAAAGAATGTTTTACCGGATCTTTCTGCCGGCAATATCAATGTATGGAACATTGGCTGCGGCAAGGGCTATGAAACATATTCTTTTGCCTGTATACTGAAAGCCAGGTATCCCCAGGTACGTGTTAAAATATGGGCCAATGACAGCGACATTATGTCCATATCGCAGGCGCCGAATATGGTCTTCGATCTTGACGAGGTTCCTGAATACTGCAGGGACTTTATGGTAAAAGGATCAAATGGGTATTCTTTTAACCAGGTTATCAAGGATTCGATCGTTTTCGAATTTCATGATATACTGCATGAAAATCCACTGCCGAATTTGGATTTTATATTGGCACGGGATATTCTTTCATTCCTGCCGGCACAGGATCAGGATAGATGTGTTTCGGGTTTTTTGGAAAAGCTTAAAAACCGCGGATTGGTTTTTCTGGGAAGGAACGAGGAGCTATCCGGAAGCAGCTGGCGTCCGGTTGCTTCCGATCCGGTTTCAGCGTATTTGCTAAATGAATAGATAAAAGAATACAAGGAGCGTCTTATGAGAGTTGAATATATTAACCCCTTTGTTGAGGCAGCGTATAATGTTTTGAAGGAAGTGGTTAGTGAAAATATCAAAAGGGGAGAAATTTTCCTGAAACCCACCAGCACCAGCATAATGGGTGTGGCAGGTCTTGTCGGTCTTGCCGGTGATGTGGAAGGGCGTGTTCTTTTCGATATGACCAAGGAAACTGCCCTTAACATAGCCGGCGCCATGAACAGCGAAACTTTCACCGCTCTGGACGAGCTGGCAAAGGCTACAATCCAGGAGCTGGCGAATATGATCACCGCCCAGGCGGTTACCAAATTGCATGATCTCGGGTTTAAGTTTGATCTTACCCCACCTGCACTTTTTACCGGCGACAATATGGAAGTTTCTTCCAATTTGGGTGAGGTAGAGGCCCTTGTTGTGCCCATGGAAATTGGTGATGCATGCAAAATAGAAGTTAATGTTGCCATTCGTGAGCGTTTGAAGTAATATATAGATGGCCGCTTGACCGACGGTCAGAAAAAGGGCGGTTAGCTCAGTTGGTTAGAGCACTAGCTCGACACGCTAGGGGTCACAAGTTCAAGTCTTGTATCGCCCAAATTTTTCCGTATACTCCGGTATTTCTGTCATTGGCGGGCGTTCTTCATTGGAAATTTCTGTTTTAATTACACGGTGCTCGCTGTCCTGCCGCGCCGCGGGCTGGGAGTCCTGTCTGGATTTTGTTTCCAGTGCGATATGGCCGGTGCCCAGTTCGCTTTTTAGTTCCAGTGCTCCGTATTTTTCAGCGCGTGAAAAAAAAGTTTCCAGAATACCGTAGGCCATTTTACTCAGGGCGGCAGTGCTTTGGTTGCGGTGTATCCGCATATCCAAATCAACCTGAGCTATGGCACCGCATCCGGCATGGCGACAGATGTCGACCAGGTGCCCCAGTTCTACCCCGTAGCCGGTAGAGAAGGGCAGCTGCTCCAGAAGCGCGCGGCGGCCGGAATACTCGCCTGAAAGGGGCTGAATTAAAAAGGAAAGCTCCGGAAAAAAAAGCGAGAATAACGGGCGCACCAGAATTTCTGTAACCCTGCCGCCGCCTGACTGGGTGATGCCTCCGGCAGACGAGTGCAGCGGCCTTTCATAAAACGCTTTAACATAAGAAATGCTGTCGTCTTCGAGCAGGGGGCCGACAAGACCGTATACAAACTTTGGCGCGATATTTGATATATCGGCGTCTACCCACACGATTATATCTCCTTCCAGGGCATACAGGCTTTTCCATAAATTTTCACCCTTGCCCATGTTGGTGCCGTATTTGGGGAGAATATTCTTGGAAACGATGACCCTTGCGCCAAAACGTTCGGCTAAATTCCTGGTCTTGTCCTTTGAAGATGAATCTATCACCGCGATTTCGTCTAACAGGGGGTATCGATCCATGAGCTCCGTACGGATTACAAGTATTTCCTTGCCGATGGTCAGCTCTTCGTTAAGGGTTGGAAAGGCGAGGGAAATTTTCAGGCCCTTTTCCTTTTTCAGCGAAACAAGCCTTTCGATATCTTCGAAACGGGAATGGTGCCATGTTCTCTTTAGAATCGAATCATCAATTTCAACTGCCATAATGTGTTCCCGTTTCGACAATGAAGCGCTGCAATATCAGTGCGCCCTTCTCGACAGAATCGATGTTAATCTCGTCCCTTTCACTTCCCTCACGGCCAAGCGCTATTCCCATCGACAGGGCGGGTATGTCCTCTCCAGAAAAAAACGCCGCCGGGTCGGCTCCGTTTTCTTCGAGAATTTTAAGGCGCTGCTCTTTGCATAGTTTTTTAAGGATTTCAAAGAGCTTCCTGCTTTTTTCCGGCTTGCCGGGCGGAATGTAGGAAAGCAGCCTTGTCTCTGTTTTTAGTTTTGCCTTCTCGCTTATTTTTTCTGCCGTTGCCTTTACGGCGTTCATGGCCAATTCAAGCTGAGGCGCTTCACTCGATTCAATTTCAAGTTCAAGAATGCCTTCCCTCGGCGTCAGGCCGTAGACTGTCAATGCCTCCAGGCGACGGATAAACATTATTGTTTTCCCCTCGGTATCCCATGCAATGCCCAGAAGTGTACGGGCGGTATCGATAAGGGTTTCCGTTACCTTGTTAGAATTATTGTCAGCGGATAGTTTTTCTTCATTCCCGGTTACCGTGATTCTCAGGCGGTAGGAGCCCACCGACTGTATGATCCGATCCAGCGAAAGCCCCCTGACGCCGATGGCTGCACAGGGGCGATCCTTGGGGTGGTTTAGAATTGAGTCGAAGTTAAGGTTTGGATCATCAGGAGACCCAGCGTTAAAGAGCAGCAGGAGATCCCTTTTCATATTCTGTTCGAGCGTATTGTAAAAATTTTCTGCGACCAGTAACAGGGCGGCGCATCCCAGGCTGTCCGAAAGGCCCGCGCCGGCTGCATTTTCCGCATCCAGCCTGGCCAGGGATTCCGACGGATGCCAGCGTTTTGTTCCCATATCCGTGAACAACAGTACAGGCGCTTCATCACCTGCTTTTTCCGCGTGGAGCCTGACCAAAATACTGCCGGAACCATTTACGACAGGAGTTAAGCCGAAACTTTTTAGCCGCTCCAGCACAAATGCCGCCCGCGGCTGTTCGCCCGGCGCGGGGGAGGGAAGCTCGGCAAGCCTGATGGCGTCTACCAGCAGCCGATCGGTAACGGGAGACGTCTTGGCAGAGGGTTTTACGGCTCTAACCACTCTGCCAAATAACGCGCCGATGGTTTTTGAAAAAATATTTTTAAGTGAAAAACTCATCTTAAAAATTTGAGCGCTGCTCTAGCCGTTCAGACGCTTCTCGATAGCATCAAGTTCATCGTATAACACTTTGGGAAGCCTGTCGCCGTACTGGGGATAATAATCCTTGCGTACATCGGCGATTTCTTTTTTCCAGCCGTCGATGTCAACCGAGCACAGTTCATTCATTGTTTCGGCGCTTACCCCCTGCGGCGGCTCTATCGCCCCTGGCTTGGGCAGATTGCCGATCGCTGTTTGAACGCAATTGTCTTTGCCGTCGCACCGGTCGAATATCCATGCAAGCACGCGGGAATTTTCACTGTATCCCGGCCACATGAATTTACCGTCCTTGTTTTTCCTGAACCAGTTGATAAAGAAAATTTTTGGCAGTTCGCCGCCGCGTCCTTCGGCCTCGGATTTTTGCCCCAGCTTGATCCAGTGATTAAAGTAGTCGCCCATGTTATAGCCGCAGAAGGGAAGCATCGCAAACGGGTCGCGGCGGACTGTTCCGGCAGCAAGGTCAAGAGCCGCGGCGGTTATTTCCGAGCCGGTAATGGAGCCCATGAATACACCGTGTACCCAGCTCTTCGACTGATTCACAAGGGGAATCGTGGCAGCCCGCCGGCCGCCAAACAGGAATGCGCTGATGGGTACGCCCTTTGGGTCTTCCCATTCCGGCGCGATTACAGGACACTGCCTGGCCGGGGCTGTAAAGCGGGCGTTGGCATGGGCGATCGGCTCATCGGCCGGCTTTTTATCAGTCTTGGGTGCGGGCCTCTTGTTGCCCTTCCAGTCGATGATTGTTTCGCCTGGCGCGCCATAACCGATCTCTTCCCACCAGATATCATTGTCTTCGGTAAGGCCGCAGTTGGTGAAGATTGTATTTTTTTTGATTGATTCCATTGCATTGAAATTGGACTGAGTGCTGGTTCCCGGGGCAACGCCGAAGAAGCCTGCTTCGGGGTTAATGGCGTACAGCCGCCCGTCCTTGCCGAATTTCATCCAGGCAATGTCATCGCCGATGGTCTCGACCTTCCAGCCCGGCAGGGTGGGGACGAGCATGGCTAGGTTGGTCTTGCCGCAGGCTGAGGGCAGGGCGCCGGTTATGTATTTTACCTTTCCTTCGGGATTGGTTATTTTCAGTATCAGCATGTGCTCGGCAAGCCAGCCTTCGTCACGGGCCAGTACCGAGGCGATGCGGAGCGCAAGGCACTTTTTGCCCAGCAGAGCATTCCCGCCGTAGCCTGAGCCATAGGACCATATCTCATAGGTGTCAGGGAAATGGCTGATATATTTCTTTTGAACGTCTGGCTCACACGGCCATTTGCCGTTGTCGCTCTCGCCCTTTGCAAGCGGCTTGGCGATAGAATGAATACAGGGGACAAAGAAGCCGTCGGCACCAAGCACCTTCAATACTTCCTTCCCTACTCTGGTCATAATATGCATATTTACTACAACATAGGGGGAATCGGTAATTTCCATTCCGATCTTGGCAATATCAGAACCTACAGGCCCCATAGAGAAAGGAATTACATACATGGTTCTTCCCTTCATGCAGCCCCTGTACAGCTCGGTCATGGTTTTTTTCAGTTCTACAGGGTCTGTCCAGTTATTGTTGGGGCCGGCTTCGATTTTTTCCTTGCTGGCAATAAAGGTGCGGCTTTCCGCGCGCGCCACATCCGAAGGATCGGAGCGGAACAGATAACAGCCTGGCTTTTTTTCCGGATTCAGGGGCGTGCCAAGCCCTCCGTCAACAAGGATTTTTATCATCCGGTCGTATTCTTCCCTGGTACCGTCGCAAATTTCCACAGAATCGGGCTGCATCAGGGCTGCCCATTCCTCTGTCCATTTTTTTAATCCTGCGTGTTTTAATTCATTTATGTTCATAACTGCTCCTTTATACATTTTAGGCAATATTTATTAAGTACACAAGGCTGCTTTTCCACGGCTATGGCAGCGGCAGAAAGATGCCTAAAACTATAAAATAGAGCGGTACGCACAAGCCCCACCGGAGGCTGACGGTCTGATAGACATCTTTTTTTAAGCAAAACTAGATTAACAAACATCGAGATTCATTATTGTGTAAATCGCTTTTTTATAACCACGCCGATGCCTCCGGTGGAGCTTTGCATACCGCTTACATTGAATTTTTTGGGCATCTTTCTGTAATAGCCACAGCAGTGAAACGCCTGCGAAGGGGGGAGCCCCTGACACCCCGTGTTACATTTTCTGATTGACGAACGGAGTGAGGTCGCGGTCGTGCTTGCACGGACATGACCGAGCGAGTGAGGAGACGAAGGGTGTATACCCTTTATGCATTTTGGCATTCCCATAGCAGTGGAGCGCATGCGCTAGCAATAATATTGAAAAAAAACTATCATTAAACAATGGATGTCCGGAAAAAACAGATGGGTCAACTCGAAAAAAGCATGCAGGAAACCAGTTCCTCGCTGGATGCCCTGTTGGAGCGGTTTGGGGAAGATCTGTTAAGCCGGATAACGGAAAAACACGGTAGTTTTGGAGATGTTGATGAATATTTCCGGCTTAAAAAGGATATGGCCGATTCCGGCTCCGCTGTACTTGCCGCTGAAGATCTAATCCGCCGGCATCGTGAATTGGAAGAAAAAATCGAAAAAAAAGAGCAGGAGAACAGGGAACGGGCAAAGGAGTTAACCGGAATTTACCGTAAACTGGGCAGAACACTGCTGGAAGACGGATCAAATGATTATCATGATTTTGTTGATCCGTTTCGCGAACAGGCAAATGATCTTTTAACCAAGGTGGAATCGCTGGAAGACCGTTTTGCCGCCCTGAATCAAAAAGAGGGAAACAATGTTTTTGCCTGGATTGGAAAAAGCACCCAGAGCCTGGTGCTTCGCTCCTTTCTGACCAAGGCTCAGGAAAACCTGGATCAGCTTTATCTTAACATTGGTGAAAAATTTTTCAGTCCCAACAAGGCGGCGGAATTATCCGATGACGATAGTTATTCGGTAGATAATGCTTCGCAGGTGGATACCATCAAAATTGAAGTTGTTAAAAACTGCATGCAGGCACGGGTGGTGAAAGAAGAATTGACAGAGTTGATGGAAGAAGAACATAAAATTCTGGCAGGCTATGATGCGGAAGGAAATCCCCTTAAACAAATCCAGGTGCTGAAAAAGCACATCAGCAAAATAAAGGCAGATCTGTGCATTCTTTATATAAGGTTTGGCTCGCATGCAGTATCGTTAAATTCCGCGCCGGATCTTTCCGGGGAAGAAAAACAATTTATCGCATCATTAATCATTCCGGAAGATAATGTTGTTCTGGAAAATGCGGCGCGGTTAAGCGGGAGCATAAAAGATTATGAATTGCGGCTGGGTAAACTCAGGGCTTCGCTGGTCATTGATGAAGAAAAAGAAAAAATCGAAAAATACCGGAAATCGATAGCCGATAAAAAATTGAATATAGTAAAGATTGAAAAATCAATCTTCGACCTCGAAGAGAAAATAAAAGGCTGCGAAAAAAATATTGATGAATTGCAGAAACTATTATAAATCTGAAATTGTGAAAGAGGGGAACAATGGCAGTAAAAACAAAGGCAATTAAAACAAAAAAAGCAGCGGTCAAGGGCAAAGCTGCCGGACCGGCTGCATACGATGAATCAAAAATAAAAACCCTTTCCTCCCTGGAACATATCAGGCTCAGGACTGGTATGTACATCGGGCGGCTGGGAGACGGTTCAAATCCTGATGACGGAATTTATGTTCTTCTGAAAGAGATTATCGACAACGGCATTGATGAGTTTATCATGGGGAATGGCAAATTGATCGAAATTGCAGTAAAAGACAGCGGGCCCGGAAAAGCCATGGTAAAAGTTCGTGATTTTGGCCGCGGCATCCCGCTGGGAAAACTTGTCGAGTGCGTCTCGGTGATCAATACCGGGGCGAAGTATAATGACGACGTGTTTCAGTTTTCCGTGGGATTGAACGGAGTGGGGACAAAGGCTGTAAACGCCCTATCAATTTTTTTCAGGGTGGTTGCCATGCGCGGCGGCGAATTCGCCGAGGCGATTTTTGAGAGGGGAAAACTGAAAAGCGAGCGAAGGGGCAGGCTGAAGGACAAACAAAAAGACGGCACCTTTGTTGAGTTTGTACCAGACCCCCAAATTTTTGTCGATTACCGGTTTAACAGTGAGTTCATCGAAAAGAGGGTGAATAACTATTCATACCTGAATGCCGGTCTTACATTATCATTTAACGGAAAACAGTTTATCTCCAAAAGAGGGCTCTACGATCTGCTTTTAGAGGAGACCGGAGATGAGTGCCTTTATAACATGGGGTACTACAAGGGCGATCATATTGAATTTGCCTTTACACATACCAACAATTACGGCGAGGAATATTTTTCATTTGTAAACGGTCAGAATACGGCAGACGGCGGCACTCATCTTTCTGCTTTCAAGGAAGGCTTTCTAAAGGGAATTCAAACATACTTTAAAAAAGATTACCGCAGTGAAGACATACGGGAGGGAACAACAGCAGCGATCGCCGTAAAACTGAAAAACCCCGTCTTCGAAAGCCAAACAAAAAATAAACTTGGCAATTCAGATATCCGTACATGGGTTGTCCAGGAAACGCGCAATGCCGTTGAGGACTGGCTGCATAAAAATCCTGAAGCCGGAAAAAAACTTGAGCAGAAAATTATATCCAACGAAAGCCTGCGTACCGAACTGAATGCGGTAAAAAAAGAGGCGAGGGAAGCGGCAAAAAAAGTCGCCCTTAAAATCCCCAAGTTAAAAGACTGCAAGTACCACCTGGAAGACGGATTGCATGGCCTTGAATCGACAATATTTATAACAGAGGGGGATTCAGCTGCCGGCTCCATTGTCTCCAGCCGAGATGTGATGACCCAGGCAATATTTGCCCTTCGCGGAAAAGTGGAAAATATGTTTGGCAAAAAAAGGACGGCCATTTATAAAAACGAGGAGCTCTTTAATATGATGATGGCCCTTGGCATCGAAAACGATGTTGAAGGACTGCGGTATGCCAAAATAGTAATTGCCACCGATGCCGATTTTGACGGTTTTCATATCCGCAACCTGCTGCTTACGTTCTTTCTTTCTTATTTTGAAGAACTTGTAACTGCCGGCAGGATTTTCATCCTGGAAACACCCCTTTTCCGGGTACGGACAAAAAAAGAAACCCTTTATTGTTACTCGGAAAAGGAGCGTGATGAAGCAGTCAGAACACTTGGGGACAAGAGCGAGGTTACCCGTTTTAAGGGTCTTGGCGAGATCAATCCCAAGGAGTTCGGGCAGTTTATAGGGGCGGATATGCGGCTGGTGCCGGTGTCGATTAACACCCTTAAAGCCGTGCCCCAGGTACTGAATTTTTACATGGGCAAGAATACGCCGGAGCGCCGCGATTACATTATGAAGAATTTGATCGAGGACGCCGGGTAAAACACCTTACAAAGACGATGCCCGGGCCTGCGCCTCTATTGTTCTAAGCTGGAGATACAGGACCTCGTTCACAGGTACGGGAATATTATGTTTCTTCGCGAGTTCCATCAGTGTAAGATTGAACATTTCCAGCTCTGTTTTTCTGCCCGCGAGTACGTCCTGGCACATGGAAGTGTAGCCGGTCGGGTTTAGGATATTTATTGTTTTTGATACGTTTTCGATATCTCCCTCGTTTAAGTCAATTCCCTCAGCATTGGCCACGGCTGTTACCTCGCGCATGGCTTTTTCACAAAGGAGCCTGGCTTCAGGAATTCCGCCGCCGGTGTTATGGAGCGCTCCGTACGGGAGTCTGAGAACTGCTGTAACCGTATTTACTCCCGTGTTCAGCATGTATTTATACCATAGCGCGCGCTTCATGTTTTCTTCCGGCTTAAAGGCAACACCGGTGCGTGTAAAAAAATCGGCAATGCTCTCTTCCCGTGCCCCATTGTTGCCGCTTGAGTCTCCAAAATGGATTACACCCTTTGTGGTATAGGTTACCTTTCCATCTTTAAGCTGGGGGTCGTTGCCGATTATCATGGCCAGGGGCAGCCGCTGCCGTCCAAGTCTGCGGCCAATTATTTCTTCACTGGAAATTCCGTTAAGGAGCGAAATGATAATTGTGTCACTGTCTACAGAGGGAGTTATGTCATCGATGATTTTATCCAGGTGGTGAAATTTGCAGGCCACGATTATTAGATCGGCTTTTTCTCCGTGGGAGAAATGAAAGTCAAATTTTTGGCCGTTTATCCACAGGCCGTTTTTCTGATAACGTTCCAGGCGCTCTCCGTTTGCCAGTATTGATATGCACTCCGGTTCGGAATTGTAAATTGATTCGGCGATGGAAAGGCCGACTGCTCCCGCTCCGGCGATTAAGACAGAATTAATGCTTTTCATATATGATGATCCCCGCCCTACCGTTTCTTCTTCCACCTGATATAAACCTGCCTGCCGGTGCTGTTGGGCCGGGGGCGCTCCTCAATTTCAAACTGCGGGATTGCCCGGTACAGATCGCCTAACTTTCTGAAGCCGTAATTGCGGGGATCGAAATCGGCGGAGCGGTTGTTGATCTTCTGGCCGACACCGCCCAGGTATGCCCAGCCGGATTCTTCGGCCATATCATCCACCGCATCACGCAGCAGCTTTAAGAGTTTCCTGTCTACCTTAAATTCCTTCCTGGTTTTGGCGGAGGGCTTGGAATCTTCGTCTTCTTCCTGGGTGTCCTTTAATATCTCGGTATAAATAAATTTATCGCAGACGGAAACAAACGCCCTTGGTGTTTTCTTTTCGCCAAAGCCGTAGACTGTAAGGCCGCTTTCGCGCAGGCGCGCCGCAATCCGCGTAAAATCCGAATCGCTTGAAACAATGCAGAAACCGTCAAGTTTTTCGCTGTACAGCAGATCCATGGCGTCTATTATCATGGCTGAGTCTGTTGCGTTTTTTCCCGATGTGTAGGAAAACTGCTGAATTGGCTGAATGGCGTATTCAAGCAGTTTATCCTTCCAGGAACGAAGATTGTTGCTGGTCCAGTCGCCGTATATCCGCTTAACGCTGGCCACGCCGTATTTGGCGACTTCGTTAAGCAGCCCTTCGATGATGGCAGGCTGGGTATTATCCGCGTCTATCAAGACGGCGAGTTTGGCCTGGCTCTCTGTGCTCTGGTTTTCAGGCGTTGTAAAATGTGTGAATGGCAATAAAGGCATATATACTCCTATAATTCAAAAATAGATTTTTTAATCCGCCTTAGCAGACTAATCCTGCCAAGGGGGATTCGCAGGGATTCCTGCGTACCGGCAGGAGAGATAACAAGGACATTTTCGTTAGCGTCTTTTTCCACCGCGCTTAAAAGGCCGAAAATCCGTGTTTCCTGCATATTGTTCTGCCAGACGATTTCCACCGGCGACTTCATGGACAGCGCCTGTTTGGCGATGTTGAGCTTACCGTTGTAATCCAGTAAACGCCCCTCAAGTTTCTCGTAACGGATGCTTGAATCCCTCAACTGGGATTCGCTTAGAATCAGGCGGCGGTTAATCCTGGCCGCAAGTTCGTCACGTTCGGCTTTGCCCAGGGGCATTTCTTTCAGTATAGCATGAAAACCCTCAATCAAGGTAGTTGCATTACCGGGAATTTCCTGCACCGGCGCGGATTTAATTTTGGGCATCTTTTCCGGCCCGGAATGGGCGCTGTGCCCTGAATCCGAAAACAAAGTAAATGAATTTTTTGCTTTTTCATCACCGGTATTTGAATACCCTGCCTTCCTCCGTGCGATTATGTCAATGCCGGCTGCCCGCAGGGCCTGAATAGCCCTGTTTTCAGCGTCTTCATTAAGCAGATAAAGCCCCGGCGCGGGGGTTTCCCTGATCAGGGCCGCAAGGGATTTGGTTCGGGCGAGATAGCGCCTGTCTTCCGAAAGATTCAAGACAAGCTCGCGCCCGAGCGACACTTCGCCGTAACGTTTCTCCCATTCTGTCAGTGTCCAGGTAAGGGTTTCGCTTATTCTGTTATCAGAAAGTTTTTTTAGAAGATCAATTATCCGTGCGGCGGATATATTACGATCAAAAGCGTGGATTGCAGAATCACGGGTCATTTCAAAGCGGACTGTATGGCCGGCTTCGCGAACGTTGATAACGGCGGCAAGTTCTATCGCGTCTGAATAAGTTATTTCCGGGTATATCAAAAACGAAAAATCAGAATCCGATGCAATCACGGGGTATTTCTCCGTATTATCATTGCTGATTGTATCGGTGCCAGGCCGTTTAAACTGTTCATGCCCTTCAATACGGCAAACAAATGCGATTAGTCCGGTCTTTTTCAGGGCATCTATCAGTCTGCTGTTGATTGTCTCGTGAGCAGATGCTGTTTCCGGCATATCAGTTTTTCTTTCACGAAGCAGAATAGCTGCCAGTCTTTTTAATATATTTTCAGAATATAAAAGATCAGGTTCCAGAGAATCCAGAAATACGCTGATAAAGTCCGATAAAAACAGGATTTTTCCCCTGACCAGCGGCGGCAGAATGCCGAACGATGATTCGGCGCAGTCATAACACATTATGCCGGCGGCGCAGACTTCCATCCGCTGCCTGGGCGAAAGGCCGGCGAAATCGAAAAAGCGTTTATAATCAGGGATTAACCTGTCTCCATCGGCGTATAACAGGCCGATGGTCTGAAGAGCGCCCAGTACTGTTTCCAAATCCATGCCCGGAAAAATTATTTTTCCGGTTTCTATGATTCGTTTGCGTATTTCCCTTTCGGCCTTAAAAAAAAGTTCTTCCTGTGAAACAAAGGAAAGCAGAGCGGCCAATATTCGATCGTTCAGCGGTCTTTCTTTTATCTCAGGCGGCGGCTCGCCGTCTTTTGAAATCTCATCTTCTGATACAGCCGGCAGCAAAAGGGAATGATTCTGCGCGAAGGGAGAGAGCACCTGTTCAAGAACAGGATTCAGTGCAAGGAGGCCGGGCCCTGAACTGTGCCCTTCTGTCCTGAAACGGTACAGTATGAACCGTTCTTCCAGGTTTACAATTGTATCGTGAAGCTGGGCGTAGCTTAATTCGCCTGAAAAAAAACTTTCCAGTTCGCCGGGAGCGGGTTCGTTAAGCGCGGCGACAGCGGCAATTACCTTCGCGTCGCTCACGTCTATGTAGCATGAAATTGTATTTTGTATGTCTTCGCGTAACAAAAACCCTTCCAGATCATTTACAAGCTGCTGTTTGTTAAAAGGGGTTTTAATTTTGCCGAATACACTGCGCATCAGTTCAAAAAATGAATTGTCCTGCATGGTTGTAATCGCGTGTTTCCAGAATTCCACGGGGCGAAAAACAGGGCTGTTCATTTGTTATCCGCCCAGTGCTGAATTGAGTATTTGTAACCCTGCTCGGTCAGGAATTTCTGGCGGTTCGCCGCGAATTCTTCTTCCACTGTGTAACGTGAAACCAGGGAGAAAAACCAGGCATTGCGTCCCTTGGGCCTGATTATCCGCCCGAGGCGCTGCGCTTCTTCCTGCCGTGAGCCGAAAGAGCCGGAAACCTGAACCGCCATCGAGGCGTCCGGCAGATCAATGGCAAAATTGGCAACCTTGGAAACAACAATGATTCTGAGCTCTCCCGTTTTGAATCTGCCGTAGATGCGTTCTCTTTCTGCGTTGGGCGTTCTTCCGGTGATTATCGGAGCGTTAAGAAGTTTTGCCAGCGAGTTAAGCTGGGAAAGATACTGGCCGATTACAAGAATTTGATCGCTGTCGTGGTTTTCTATAAGCTGAAGGGTAATTTCCTCTTTTAGGGGATTTTCGCTTGCGATGCGATATTTTTCCCTGGGCGGAGCGACAGCGTACGGTATCTTTAGATCATCCGGCAAATCAATGCGAATCTCCCTGCACACGGCTTCGGCAATCCAGCCCCGCCCTTCGAGTTCCTTCCATGGCACGTCATAGCGCTTGGGCCCCACAAGGCTGAAGACAGCGTCCTCGGCGCCGTCTTCACGTATCAGTGTAGCCGTAAGCCCAAGCCTTCTTACCGCCTGAAGCTCCGCTGTTACACGAAACACGGGAGCGGGAAGCAGGTGCACTTCATCGTAGATAACAAGTCCCCACGGCCTTTCCCTGAACAGGTGAAAATGCGGAAAATCGGATGTGCGGCTTGGGCGCCATGTTATTATCTGATAAGTGGCGATTGTTACCGGAGCCACGGATTTTTTATCACCTGAATATTCGGCGATCATATCGCACTGTAATTCAGTTTTATCCAGTAATTCCTCAATCCATTGGTGAACCGCCGCCACATTGGTGGTTAAGATAAGCGTATTTGTTTTAAGCATGGACATTATAAGCATTCCAACAATAGTTTTACCCGATCCGCATGGAAGGGCTATAACTCCGTAACCGGTGCCCGGCCCCGCATTGCCCAGCACGGCACGGGCGGCGTCGATCTGGTAATCCCTGGGAGCAAACGGCCTGCCTGAAAGACTGACTGTGCGAAGTTTTACTTCCAGGTGTTCTCCGTCCAGCAGCGGCGCCTCGTCCTTTACGGGCCATCCTGTTTTAATCAATTCATGTTTTACGGTTCCCCTGTTAATTAAATCAAATGAAAAGCCGCTTTCTTCTTCTTTCAGGATTTTTTTAAGGATTTCGACGGCTCCTATTTCGGAACGTATCGCCTTGTCATTTATCAGCAAAAGTAATTTCTTTTCCGGTTCTTCCCCTGCGCCCTGAACCATTTTTATTTTGCCGTAGCGGGACATAATATCCTTGTACCCTTCTATTATGCCTGCCCTTATTTCATAGCGGCTGTATTTTCGAAGTATTTTTTCAATATCGGCGGGGCCAAAACCGGCGCTTGCCGCATTCCAGAGGGAAAGAGGTGTTATGCGATATGTATGAATATGCTCAGGTGATTTTTCCAGCTCCGCAAAGGGTATAATCGCCTCCCTGGCATCTTCGGCCTCATCAGAGTGTATGTCAATCAGCAGGGTTTTATCGCCTTGAACGATCAGCGCTTTGTCTGTATTTACTGCCATTTTTATCCGGTTTTACTTGATTTATGGTTAATATATATAAAGAATACCCCTTTTGAGCGGCAAAAGGCAAGGCACTGCGGCCGGTTTAAAACCTTGTGCAGTATATATAGTTATGTTAGAATAATTGCGTGGGAAAGCGGATAATGCTGCGTAAATTGGTAATTATCTCTCTTGTTCTGGTTTTGTTCCATGGATGTGAAGGCTCCATCGACAAACAGCCGGAGCAGGCGGTGGTATTTCACTCATTTCGTGATATTCCCGGTATTACAGCAGATGAGATTAAATCTATTGAAGAACTGCAGGAACAAAAAGCTTCCTTTGTGTTTGGAACTACTTTAAGTACGGAAGCTTTCCTGACGGAAAACGGTGAAATCGGGGGATATGTCGTCCTTCTATGCGACTGGCTGACCAGGCTGTTTGGTATCCGTTTTACGCCGGATATTTATGTATTAAGCGATTTACTTGCGAAACTAACGTCAGAAGAACTTGATTTTGGCATTATCAGAGACAGCGAAGAACGCAAGGAAACCTATTATTTAACAGAGCCGATAGGTCGGCGCATGATAAAAATTATACGAATTGAAGGCAGCCGGTCCATTAACAGGATTACATTGACCCGGCTCCCCCGCTATGTATTTTTGCAGGATTCCACCACATTCGACATAGTTTCTTCCGTGCTTGATGACAATTCATACGATGCCCTTTTTGCCGCCGATTACGATGCCGGCTATGAAATGTTAAAAAACGGAGAAGCCGATGCTTTTCTAGAAGCCGGTATCGCCGAGGCTGCTTTTGACAGGTATTCCGATGTGTATACCGAAGATTTTCTGCCCCTGCTTTTCAATTCCGCAGTCATGGCAACGGCGAACCCGCAGCTTGCTCCGGTTATTTCCATTGTTACAAAGGCTGTAAGAAGCGGCGGCATCCTGCATCTTAACGAACTATACAGGCTCGGGGATGATGAGTACAGAAAACACAAATATTTTATGCAGCTAACAGAGGAGGAGAAGGAGTATCTTCACAGTACATCAGTTGTGCCTCTGGCGGCATGCCATTGGTATTATCCTGTAAGCTATTTCAACAAATATGAAGGAAAGTGGGAGGGCATCGCTTTTGATGTCTTTAAGGAAGTAGAAAAATTTACCGGCTTATCATTCGAAGTGGCTCACGATCAATACACAAAATGGCCTGCCATGCTGGATATGCTGCAGGATGGAAGGGCGCATGTAATTTCCGATCTGATTATTACCGAGGGAAGGAAAGAATACTATATATGGGCCATGAACGGGTTTTTGTCCGGTAAACATGCTCTTCTTTCAAAACGTAATTTTCCGAATATCAGCCTGGCTGATATTCCCTATGCCAGAATAGCCTTGATTGAAGATACGGGTTATGCCGAAGTATTCAATGACTGGTTTCCAAACTGCGAAAATACAAAAGAGTACGCTACCATTGATGACGCATTCTATGCGGTAGAGCGCGGCGAAGCGGATCTTGTAATGGCGAGCACTGTCGGCCTTTCCTGCATGACAAATTATTATGAGTTTTCCAGTTACAAGGCAAATTTCATTTTCAACGATGAGTTTACATATAACTTTGGTTTTAACAAAGATCAGGGGGTTCTCTGCTCCATTGTGGATAAGGCTCTCCCGCTTATCGATGTAAACACGATTGTGGATCAGTGGATGACGCAGACATACGATTATAGGGCAATGCTGCTAAAGGCCCAGCGCCCATGGCTGTTAGGCGCAATTTGTATGGTTTTGATTGTACTTGCCCTTGTATTTATTTTTTGGGTAAAGAGCCGCAGTACCGGTAAACGGCTGGAAAGGCAGGTGCAAAAACGGACGGCTGAGTTAAAAAAACAACATTCGCTTATGAATGCCGTAAACAATGCTGCGGTGCTACTTTTGGAATCGAACGCCGAGAATTATTTGGATGCCCTGAATTTGGGCATGGATGTTTTTTGCCGGCACATGGGCGCTGCCCGCGTTTATTTGTGGCAAAATTTCAGGAAGGAAGACGGTAAACTCTATTGCAAACAGGCCTTTAAGTGGACTGACGAAGGATGGGAAATGGATTCCACTCTCGTTGAATTTGCGTATCACGATATACTGCCGAAATGGGAAGGGCTGCTTTCAATGGGGAACAGGCTTAACGGGCCGCTGGATGAGATTCCGGAAGGGGATCGTTCATTCTTTTCGGCTTACAGGCTTCAGTCTCTTCTTGTAGTTCCTTTGTTCTTAAAAGGCGATTTTTGGGGTTTTGCAAGCTGCGACGACTGCCGAAGGCGGCGTACTTTCCACAAGGCCGAAGAACATGCCCTGCAGATTTGGGGGCTGCTTGCCATGGGCGCAATTCAGCGCGGAGAAATCGCACAGGGTATGCGAAAAACTCTTACAGTGTCGATTGAGCTTCAGCGGAAACTGGAAGTGGCGATAGAAGCTGCGAATACTGCAAACCGGTACAAGTCGGCTTTTCTCGCCAATATGAGCCACGAAATTCGCACCCCTCTTAATGTTATCATCGGTCTTACGGATTTAATTCTGGAAGAAAATAATTTGTCTGCTTATGTTTTGGAAAACCTGCATAAAATATGCAATGCGGGCGATACTTTACTGGGTATTGTAAATGATATTCTGGATTTTTCTAAAATTGAATCGGGCAAACTCACGTTAGTGCCTGTAGAATATCATATATCCAGCCTGTTGAACGACGTTATTACCCTTATGGTTACGCGTCTTGGAGAAAAGCCTGTTGATTTCCGTCTTAATATCAGCGAAGACCTGCCGGACAGGCTGTTTGGCGATGATTTGCGCGTAAAACAGATATTTAACAATCTGCTGAGTAACGCGCTCAAATACACGACCACAGGAACGATAGAGCTGACTGTTAGCTGCAATATCAATGATAAAAATAATGTATGGATGGAAATTACAGTGAGCGACACCGGTATAGGCATAAGCGAAGAAGATCAAAAAAAGCTCTTTTCGGATTATTACCAGGTGGAAAACCGCGCAAACCGCAGCATAGAGGGTACCGGTCTTGGGCTGTCCATAACAAGAAAACTGGCCGAATTGATGAATGGTGAAGTTGCTGTGGAAAGCGAATTAGGCAAGGGAAGCGTTTTCCGCGTTCGGATCTGCCAGGGATTTGCCGGCGATTCAAAAATCGGAGCTGCTTCTGCGGAAAAATTAATAAATTTCCGTTATGCAGAAGATAAGCGTATCGTTACCAAAAAGCTGGTGCGCCATGATTTAAGTTATGCCCGGGTTCTTGTAGTTGATGATATGCAGACCAATCTGGATGTTACATCAGGTTTGCTGCGCAAGTATAAAATGCAGGTAGACTGCGTATCCGGCGGGCAGGAAGCCATTGAAAAGATTCGCCTTGGAAAGCCTGTATATAATGCAATATTCATGGATCACATGATGCCCGGGATGGACGGTATAGAAGCGGCAGACGCAATCAGAGAACTTGGAGATGAATACGCACGCAGTATTCCCATTATAGCGCTTACAGCCAATGCCATTCAGGGTACCAGGGATATTTTCTATGAGCATGATTTTCAGGATTTTTTATCCAAACCCATAGATATTATGCTCCTGGATTCCATTGTAAAAAAGTGGATACGATAAGATGATGATAGAGCAAAAAATACCGGCGAACGAAAACCATCAGGATAAAATAATTGTCTCCTGGAAAAATTCATTAAGATTCCGTTTAACGGCAATTCTGGTTATTTTGTCTTTTTTTACCGGAGTTGTCATGATGGTTTTTTTAACAAAGGTCTACAGTGACAGGATCAATGCAGAATATGTAAACAAGGCGGAAGTGCTTTCAAAAATATCCGCTTCCATTGTCAGCGGAGAGGCGATTGACAGGTTCCTTTCAACATTGGAGAAGGATGAAGAATACGACCATATAATGGGATTGCTGCAAATCATGCAGCGTGAAGCCGCAGTAACATACATTTATATTTCCAGAATTGAAGGCAGAAACGAAATATTTGCTTTTGACACAGGTGATAACGAAGAAGAGCTTTTGGCTCTTGGCGATGTTATATATCTGGAGGGTGAACAATACGACGATCTTCTGCCAAAGCTGATCAGCGGCGATGCGATTGAACCGTTTGTTGTCGATACGGAATACGGACGGCTGTTTACGGCGGTCGAGCCGATTTATCGTGAAGACGGCAGTATATCTGCCCATACCAATGTCGCCATTTTAATAGACCATATATTGGCGGAACGCAATTTTATATTCGTTTTACTGGGATGTTTTATTTTACTGATAGTTATAATATTTATCGCAGTCTGCCTGTATTCAATTAAAAAGTATGTAATTGTTCCTGTGCGCATACTGGTGAAGGATGTAGTTTCCTATCGTCCCGGCACCGCAATTATGGATCGGGTATTACATTCCGGCGACGAGTTTGAGGTGCTTGAACGTGCCATAAATAAAATGAAGGCTCGTATCGAATCATCAATTATCGAGCATACACGCCTGGAAGCGGCGGAAATGGCAAACAAGGCAAAATCCGCTTTTCTCGCAAATATGAGCCATGAAATGCGCACGCCGATGAATGTAGTTGTTGGGCTGACCGACTTAATGCTGGACGAAGAAGATCCGGCGGCCAATTTGAGAGATAACCTAAAGAAGATAAGCACCGCCGGAAATACGCTGCTGGGGCTTATAAACGATGTGCTGGATATTTCCAAGATAGAGGCGGGCAAACTTGAGTTGATGCCGGTGGAATATGAAATGCCAAGTTTTTTAAATGATATAATTACCCTGAATATAATACGCAAAGAAGATAAGCCGATTACATTCATGCTTGATATTAAGGACGACCTGCCATGTTTTCTTTACGGAGATGATCTACGGGTCAAACAAATAATCAACAACCTTTTAAGTAACGCCTTTAAATATACACGAAAGGGAGCCGTTACATTGGGCATTAGCTGCCTGACCGTCGATGAGCAGCCAGGTGAAACAGACAAGCGGGATGTATGGATGTCTGTTTATGTCAGCGACACGGGCATCGGCATACGCGAAGATGATATGAAAAATATCTTTACCGATTATGCCCAGGTGGATGCCCAGGCAAACCGCATGATAGAAGGTACAGGGCTTGGCCTTTCCATTACCAAAAGATTGACAGAAATGATGGATGGTGAAATTACCATACAAAGCGAGTACGGCAGGGGCAGTATGTTCAGTCTGCGCATCAGGCAGGGGTATGTATCAGACAAGACAATAGGCGAAGAAACCGCCGAAAATCTGCGCGGTTTCCGTTATGTGGAAGACAAGCGTAATGTAAGCGGTAAACTTGTACGGGCGGATTTAAGTTATGCAAAAGTGCTGGTGGTAGACGATATGCAGACTAACCTGGACGTGGCGGCAGGCATGCTTCGAAAATACAAAATGCAGGTAGACTGTGTAACCGGCGGGGCGGGAGCGATCGACCTTGTCGAAGCCGGCGAGCCTGTATACGATGCGATATTCATGGATCACATGATGCCCGGCATGGACGGCATGGAAACGACGGAAAAGATACGTGCAATCGGCACGAAATATGCCATGTCGATTCCAATTATCGCACTGACAGCAAATGCGATTGCGGGCAACGAACAAATGTTTTTAAATAATGATTTTCAGGGTTATTTGACAAAGCCAATAAATATTATGAATTTGGATTCCATTATTCAAAAATGGGTGCGTGATAAATCCAGGGAAAAATAATTCCTACGGGAGAATTTACCATGAAAAAGGAAATAAATTTAAAACAGATAAAGAATGATGCGGAGGAAGTCTTCAGAATCGGCGGGTTTTACTGCTCCGAGGCGATTATATCTTCGATAAGGAAAAATATCGATCCCGATATGCCCGAGGCGCTTATTTCGGCGGGTTCGGGCTTCCCCATCGGCGTTGGGCGGGCGAAGTGCATGTGCGGCGCGGTTTCCGGTGCGGTAGTCTGCCTTGGATATTTCTTTGGAAGAACCACACCCACAACTCCGACGGATCCAAAGAGTACAAAATGCATGGAGCTTGCACATGAATTGCAGGAAAGCTTCAGGAATAATCATAATGGCGTTTTATGCTGCCATGTGCATACAAAGGGCATGGACATGGCGAGCGGAGAGCACAAGGCGCAGTGCGTAGCATTTACAGGCGAAATGGCCGAAAAAACAGCCGAAATTATCGCGAGAGAATTTGGCTTAAAAACCGTGTAGAGGGCGCATAATGAAATTCATTAAAAGCATACCAATGGCCATTTGCGGGCTGCCGCTGGCTCTTGCCGCCCTGGGAAACCTTTTTGCCCAGAATAATCTGCCGCAACTGAGAATAATTTGCGGTATTTTGTCCGCCATTGTATTGATAATATATTTGTTAAAAATTATTTTCCATTTTCCGCATGCAAGCGCAGAGCTGAAAACACCCATACCGTTAAGTGTCATGCCTGCCTCGACGATGGCGCTTATGCTCCTTGCCGTGTATGTAAAGGATTATTTGAACGGCAGCGCCGCCCTTGTTTTGTGGTATGCGGCGGTGGCGGCGCATGTTTGCATAATGCTTCTGTTTGTCAGGCGCTTTATTGTCGGCTTTAAACTGGGAACGGTATTCCCAAGCTGGTTCATTACCTTTGTGGGCATAATCACCGCCAGCGTAACTGCTCCGGCGATGAATGCCCGCCCCTTAGGGCAGGTAATTTTTTACATAGGGTTTTCTCTTTATTTTATTGCACTGGCCCTTGTACTGTGGCGTATGCTGAAAGTCAAAATATTTCCCGAACCCGCCCGCCCGACCATCGCGATCTTTACCGCCCCAATGAGCCTGTGTATCGTAGGATATTTTCAGTCTTTCCCGCCGGCCGAGCGCAGTGCGCCTCTTGTTTACCTGATGCTTTGCATTGCGGTAATAAGTTACATTTATGTTACGGTAATGATGTTCTCTCTGTTAAGGATAAAATTTTACCCTACCTACGCGGCCTATACCTTCCCCTGTGTCATAAGCGCTCTTGCATTCAGGGCGGGCGGCAGTTTTCTTGCCGCGCAGGGATACGGTTTTTTCGCTCCGCTTGTGCATTTTAGTTACTGGGCAGCCATCGCGGCGGTACTGTTTGTTTTGGCGCACTATATCAGGTATTTCCTGTTCTGGCTTAAATTCTAGAGCGCCCTGCGCCTGAAACTTTATATTGATCCTTCGTACACAAGCAGCTGCTCTGCGTCCAGTGTTACCGTAAGTCCCGATTCAAGGGTTTTTATCGCGTTTGTTATATCGGTAAGCCAGACAAGACGGGGATTAATATACCTTAGATGCTGTTCGCTTAATTCCGATACGCCTTCACAGACAACGCCGTTTACCAGGCGGATTATAGGCGTATAGTCGGGCGTAAGCACCTTGCATACGAGTATTTCCCCGCCGCCGATGGACATTATTTTGTTACGCGCATCGGTAGGAGTCGCTGCATGAATAACCCTGCCCCTTGCGCGTGTAATACCCGGGTCTGCATGGCCGCCGGAGCTGGTACGCGCAAGAACTGTTCCAAGGATAAGGACACGTACGGTGTTAATCATGTTCGGGCTTTTAAGCGGCAATCCCGCAATTAGAACTATTTTATCCGATATGCCGGCAGTTCCGGTATCCATAGCCGCCTTCATTGACGCCTGGATCATGCTCTCTGAATCTTCTACCCTCGGCCTAAGGCATGTTTGAACGCCCCAATACAACTGCATTCTTCTTTCGTTATGCGGATCAGAAGTAAAGGCAAGAATGGGTTTGTCTGGCCTATAGGCGCTCAAGAGTCTTGCGGTATTGCCGCTTATGCTGGGCGCGACTATGGCCCTGGCGTTAACGGATGCCGCTATTTCCACACCCGAGCGCGACATTATAATTCCAAGATTTTCTTTTGGGTTATATGCGTCTAAAAGACATTCATCGCGCGAATTTTTCATGCGTTCATTGAATTCTTCTGATTGCTCAACAGTCATTACAATTTTTTCCATTGTTTTTACAGCTTCCAGCGGATATGCGCCCGATGCTGTTTCGCCGGAAAGCATAACGGCATCCGTACCGTCAAAAACCGCGTTCGCAACATCGGTCAGCTCTGCGCGGGTGGGGCGGGGATTTACAATCATCGATTCCAGCATCTGTGTCGCTGTGATCACGGGCTTTCCGGCTCTGCGGCAAATGTTGATAATGTGTTTTTGCGCAAGCGGTATCTGTTCGCCGGGAAGCTGTACACCGAGATCTCCCCTTGCAACCATTACACCGTCCGCAAGCTCGGCAATTTCTTTAATGTTTTCCAGCCCTTCGCTGTTTTCTATTTTCGCAATGATTTTTATATCCGAGTTGAGGCTGACAAGATATTTTCTTATTTCTGTAATCTCATTTGGAAAACTGACAAAGCTGGCGGCAATATAGTCAATATCCATTTTTACGCCGAAGGCTATATCCTTCATGTCCTGTTCGCCAATAATGGGAAGATGAGCGTGTACACCGATTAGGTTAACATTTTTTTTGCTGCCAATGGAGGCTTTGTTGTTTGCGCGGCAATTTATAACACCGTCTTTAACGCCGGTTACTTCAAGTTCAAGAAGCCCATCGGCGACAAGAATGCGATGCCCGCATTGCAGCTTTGACGCAGCTTCTTTCCAGTTGATGGAAATGCGCGCCGGCCCTCCGTTATGCGCCGCCGTGCTGAGGCAGTCGTCAGTTGTGACTGTTACTTCTTCGCCCTCGTTTATCGTTACCTTGCCGTCATTTTCAACATTGCCTGTCCGGATCTCCGGCCCCTTGGTGTCCAGCAAAATTGCGACGGGAATTCCCAGCTCGCCGGAAATACGTTTTACGCGCTCAATTGAAGCGCGGTGCGTATCATGCGTTCCATGTGAAAAATTCAGACGGGCGACATTCATGCCTGCAAGAATAAGGTCCCGGACTATGGTGTCTTCGAATGTAGAAGGACCCAAAGAACATACGATTTTTGTTTTTCTGTTTTGCATATTATTACCTGTTTTTTTTGTTGATACGATACTAAACTTTATTCTGCAGATATGCAAGTGGGCGGTACTCTGAAATACGGGGCAGCCCCCTGATCCCCAACCTCCAATTTTATGATATAATACAGGCGTGAACATAATTCTTTTTGAAGAGTACGAAGTCGGCAAAAATTTACCCAGGCGTGATGAACGCACCATTCATCTGTTAAAGGTACTTCATAAAAAAAGAGGTGATGTTTTTGAAGCCGGAATTCTGGGCGGACTGAGGGGTACGGGCAGAATTGAAAAAATCAATATAGACGGATCGATTTTTGTTTCATTGAGTTTGAATGAAAGCCCCCCGCCCAGGCTCGCAATCCGGGTAGCGGTAGGGTTTCCAAGGCCGATCCAGATACGCAGATTTTTACGCGACCTTTCCAATCTGGGAGTGGAGGCAATTGATCTTGTCGGGACCGACATGGGCGAAAAAAGCTACCGCGATACAAAGCTGCTGTCCGGCGGCGGCGCCAGGGCGGCTCTTGTCGAAGGGGCGGTACAGGCGCGTGACACAAATGTGCCGGAGCTTGCGGTATTCGGACAACTATCTGACTGGCTGAAGAGCCGGCCGTGGGGAAACGGCGAAAGCAGCAGGCGTCTTCCGCTCCTGGTTGCACTTGACAATGTACGGCCGGAAGGAGCATTTTCCCGCCAGGCTCCGGCAAGACGGCCGGTTGTACTCGCAGTGGGGCCGGAACGGGGCTGGTCGGACAGGGAACGCGATCTGCTGGAAGAAGCCGGTTTCTCGCGCCTTTCCATGGGAAGCCGCGCCCTGCGAACCGAGACTGCCTGTGTCGCGGCGGCAATTCTGGCGATGGAAAAAATGGGAGAACTGGAATAGGAGATAATGTGAATCAGGATAGTATAAAAGAAAAACTGTTAACCATCGAAGATGCGCCGCTTGAATTTTCACTTGTTTTTTCCGGAAAAAAAAGCAAAAAGGTGAACGGGCTTTACAAGCCGGACAGCAGGGAAATTATCATTCATAACCGGAATTTTGCCCAGAGTAAATCGGGAGACAATCTGCTGCTCTATACGGCCATTCATGAATACGCCCATCATCTTCACGCCTGCTCGCGGGGAGGCACCTTGTCGCCGCGCGCCCATACATCGGAGTTTTGGGCGATTTTCCACGACCTGCTGGAAAAGGCGGAGGCAAAAAAAGTTTACCGCGATGTGTTTATAGAATCACCGGAGCTTTCAAAATTGACGGATGTTATCCGCATAAAATATTTGCGTAACAACGGAGAACTGGTCAAGGAAATGGGCAGGCATTTGCTGAAGGCGCATGAACTGTGCACCGGTATCGGCGTGCGTTTTGAAGACTATGTAGACAGAATGCTGCGAATCCCGCGCACAACCGCCAATACAGCGATCAGAATGTATGAATATGATCTTAACCCCGATGTGGGCGCCGACAATATGAAATTCCTTGCCGGTATCCGGGACGGCAGCGACCGTAAAGCCGCCGAAACCGCGCTTATAAAGGGTAAAAGCCCGGACTCGGTAAAAATAGCCGTCCGTAAAAAAACAGATACAGAAGATCCGGTGCAGCTTTTACAAAAGGAAAAACTCAGGCTGGAGCGTACAATAGAAACTCTTTCAAAACGGCTTGAAGATGTAAAGCGGGAGCTGGGCGAAAACAAATGGAAATGAGGCAGAGCATTGAGGAAAGCTGATTTTTCCGCTATTCTGCTAACATGGTGAATATCGCTTTTACCGGGGGAGGCACAGGGGGGCACATCTATCCCGGACTGGCAGTTGCGGCGGAACTTAAACGCCTGCTTGTTGGGTGCAGGCTGTTTTGGATAGGTTCCTCTGCGGGCATGGACAGGAACCTGGTAGAAGAAGCAGGGCTGGAGTTTTTCGGCATTCCTGCCGGAAAGCTAAGGCGTTATTTTTCTTTCAGGACCTTCCCGGATTTTTTTAAGGTTGCGGCCGGATTTTTTGCCGCCAGAAAAATCCTTAAAAGGGAAAAGGCGAGCCTCCTTTTTTCCAAAGGCGGTTTTGTAAGCGTGCCGCCATGCGCCGCTGCGGCTTCACTTGGCGTCCCAGTTTTTACCCACGAGTCGGACTTTAGCCCCGGGCTCGCCACAAGGATCAATTCGCGCTTTGCGGCGCGGACAGGGGGCAAAATTTTTACCGCTTATGATGATACAAAGCGCTATCTGCCCCAGTTTGTACACGAACACGTAATGGTAACAGGCAACCCTGTGCGGGAAGAATTCCGCAGCGCATCGGCGCAGAGGGCTCTTGCCTTTCTGGGATTAAATGCGGATGCGCGGATTTTGCTTGTTCTTGGCGGTTCGCAGGGTGCAAGGGAGATAAATGATCTTGTCCGCGCCGCGCTTCCGGTATTAACAAAGCATTATACGGTTATTCATCAGTACGGCTCTGCCCGGGAATGGGACATACCAGCTTCGGAGCGCTATAGGCCCTATCCCTATATACGGGACGAAATTCCTGATGTATTATCGGCATCAGAGATGGTGTTAAGCCGCAGCGGCGCCGGAACGGTTTGGGAATGTGCTGTTTTAGGCAAGCCGATGCTGCTTATACCATTATGCGGAACGGGAACCAGGGGGGATCAGGCAGAAAACGCCCGCTTTTTCGAAAAAGCCGGCGCCGCCAGGGTCTTGATGGGGGCGAACCCCGAATCGCTTATAAAGGCAGTTACTGTTCTTGCCGAGGACAAAAATGTACGCTCAGCAATGTCGGCGGCGGCGCTCAGGGCGGGGAATATGGACGGAGCGGCAACTATAGCCCGTATAATCGCGGCGGCGCCGGCGGTAAAAAGAGGGGAAAAAAATGGATTTTGCGGCAGTTGATATTATATTTATAGCATTGATTGTTTTATTTACAGTGCGCTGCGCTCTGCGGGGCTTTATCGGCGAATTTATGTCAATGGCTTCCGTAGTACTGGGACTTTTGGCTGCATTGTACTTTTACAAGAAGGGCGGCGAGTTGATCAGAAGTAAATATTTGCCGGATATGAAAATTCTTCCCTTGGTTATTGCCTTTGTTGCGCTTTTCGTGATCGTTTTTATCACGATAAGATTTCTTGAAAAACTGCTTGCCGATGTTATTGACGGCATCAGGCTGGGTGACGCGGATCGTTTCCTTGGGATTCTCTTTGGTTTTGTCGAAGGCGTTATTGTGGTAAGCCTGGTGCTTTTTATTTTTAGCATCCAGCCTCTTTTTGATCCGGATTCAATTCTTGCAAACAGTTTTTTCGCAAGGGTGCTGCTTCCGTTAATTACCGGAGCCGGCGGTTCGGCAAATGTTTGAAAATATTATCGAGCAGGCTGCAGCGCTGCAGCTTAAAGACGATATTCTTTCCCGCCGCCTGGCCCCTTCGATTTTGCTTTTCGGCCCCGCTGCATCGGGCAAGGGCAGCGCTGCACTCGAACTGGCGCGCGTTAATTCCTGCGCAGACGGCGCTTCATGGAAGTGTTCATGCCCGGACTGCGAACGCCACCGCCATCTGCTGCACAGCGATCTATTGATTCTGGGCCCGCGCAATTTTTCCGCCGAAATCTCGGCTTCCGCTTCCGCCTTCCTGCGCGAGCCTTCGGTCGCTGCGGTTAAAACGCTTTTTATCCGCTCACTGCGGAAGTTAATGGCGCGTTTTTCACCCGTGCTAATGGAAGACGATCCAAAAGCGGGGAAACTATCCCCGCTTTTACAGTCCCTCGAAGAAGGATTAAACGAAATTGATGCAAGCGGAAAGGATGCGGATAACGGGGCGCTGGAAAAACTGTGCAATGCCCTTGCCGAAAAAGCGCTCAAACTGGAAAGTGAAGGCATAAGCGATACAATTCCGGTTGCCCATATAAGGCAGGCAGCCTGGTGGTGCCGTCTTGCACCTGCCGGCAGGAGAAAAACCCTTTTAATCGAAAACGCCGATCGCATGAAGGAAGCATCGGGGAATTCGCTTCTTAAGCTGCTGGAGGAGCCTCCCGCGACTGTAACCATAATTTTAACCGCACTAAGAAGCGAGACTCTCATGCCGACAATTTTATCCCGGCTGCGGCCTTATCGCTTTGTTAACCGCAGTCAAATAAAAGAAAAGGAAGTTATCCGCAGGGTTTTCCGCGATTCCGCCGAAGATCGCATGGAAGCCGGCTTTTCAGGCGGCGGATTAATCAGTGTTTACCTTAATTCGTTTCTTGTGCGCAGCGATGAAAAACTATATCCCAGAGCCGCCTTTTTTCTGGCTTCCCTCGCGAGGGCCGTCTTTGTTTCACTTAAAAGAAAAGGCGCAGCCGGAATACCCGCTCCAATAACGGCTCTGGGCGAGCGTTATTCGCCAATTTCTGATGCTGCCGGGTATGCGCGTATAACAAGAATGCCGGAGGTAGTCCGGACGCTTCTGTCGGAAAGCAGCGGCCTTGAAAAAAAATCATTTTCGCGCTTTCTTGGCATTGGCATGAACATGGTTTCCCAGGCGTTCAGGGATTACAATGAGGATACGGACAAACCGGAAAAACCGGTATTTATCGCATACAGGGATATTTTCAGGAAGTATTTCCACGAAGCGCAGACCTCTGTTAATGTTCTGAATCAAAACCCGGCAATGGCGATGGAAACACTTTTTTTCAGGCTGGAAGAAGCCCTTGCAAGGGGGCAGGCATGAGCGACTTTTACAGGCGCGCCTTAAAAAAACAGGATAAGCTCACCGTGGAAAAGTACCGGGAGCTTTTATGCTCCGCTGCGGGAGAGATTAGCCGCCTGGAGACCGTGCTTAATTCCATACCTGTCGGCATTTTGGTATGCGACGAGAATCATTCGCTTGTAATGGCGAACAAAAGCGCGCAAAGACTGCTGCCATTGAACGTCCGTGAAGGCGGTTTGCTTTGGTCAGTTATACAAGACAAGCGGATTGTTGAATTTTTGCGCAGCATTCTTTTGAACAGCGACAAGGTGATGGATAAGGAACTTGATATTGCGCTGGGCGGGCAAAACCGGCTGCTTTCTATCAGTGTTGTTCCCCTTGTGTGGGAGCATAGGGTTACCGGCTCGCTGACTTACATCGAGGACATTACCGAAAAACGGAAGGGGGAGTCGCGCCTTCGCAGAGCGGAAAATCTGGCAAGCCTTACGACTTTGGCGGCCGGTGTAGCCCACGAAATCAAAAACCCGCTTGGCTCCATTTCAATTCATCTTCAATTGATGCGGAAATCACTGTCCAGAAAAGATGATGCCGCTGTTCAGGAAGGATACTTCAGGGTGTTAAACGAAGAGATAGACAGGCTTAACAAAATAGTAGTTGACTTTCTCTTTGCTGTGCGCCCCATGGCCCTGGAATTGCGGGAAGGAAATCTTAATGCCCTGATTCTCGATCTGATTCAGTTTATCCGTCCGGAAATGGAGCAGGGTAATATCCGCTGTCTTCCTGAATTGGACGAGAACATACCTCCTTTTCTTATGGACGCCCGTTATATGAAACAGGCTTTACTTAATCTTGTGAAAAACTCAGAGGCCGCAATGCCGGACGGAGGGCTTTTAACCATTGCAACAAGGCGTATTGATAACGAAATAAAAATCAATGTATGCGACACGGGAACGGGAATAGGCGAAGATAATCTGGCAAGAATATTCGAGCCTTATTTTACAACAAAGGAAACGGGAACCGGCCTTGGGCTTACTACAGTATATAAAATAATAAAGGAACATCAGGGTGAAATTTCAGTTGATTCAAGAGAAGGTGAGGGCACCAATTTCGAAATAGTTATGCCTATCCCTCAGAAAGAACGGCGCATGATTGCGTATAACGAACCGGATGGCGGCGCACAGGCCGTTACCGCTTCCAAAGGAGCCAAAAAATGAAATTCCGCATCCTGATAGCTGATGATGAAAAAAACAGCCGCGAAGGTCTTGCTTCCCTGCTGGAAATGGACGGCTACGAAACAGTCTGCGCTGCGGACGGACAGGAGGCATGGCAGCGTTTCTGCAAGGGAGATATCGATCTGGTTATCACCGATCTGCGAATGCCCGGTATCGGCGGCGAGGAATTGCTGCGCCGGATTATCGCGGAGACTCCGGGGCTGCCGGTGATCATACTTACGGGACATGGTACAATTGAAAACGCAGTTTCCGGAATGAGAGACGGGGCGTGGGACTTCTTTACAAAGCCTGTCAATCTGGACCGCTTGTCTCTTGTCGTAAAGAGGGCTTTGGCCAACCGTGAACTTGTTTTGCAGCACCGGCAAATGGCTGAAGAACTTCAGAAAAAACGCGAGTTTAAATCCATTTTGGGACATTCGAGGAAAATGCGTGAAGTTTTCGATGTTATCAACCAGGCGGCTCCCACGAAAGCATCCATTTTAATAACCGGCGAATCCGGCGTGGGCAAGGAGCTCGTCGCGGACGCTATTCACGAACTTTCACCCCGCAATGGAATGCCGTTTGTAAAAGTACACTGCGCAGCGTTATCCGCCACGCTGCTGGAAAGCGAACTTTTTGGACATGAAAAAGGCTCGTTCACAGGGGCGGTTTCACGCAGAAGGGGGCGCTTCGAGCTTGCCTCGGGCGGAACCCTGTTTCTGGATGAGATAGGTGAAATCGATCAGAATATCCAGATAAAGCTCCTTCGTGTATTGCAGGAAAAACAATTCGAGCGGGTAGGGGGCGAAGAAACCGTAGAAACCGATGTGCGCATTGTTACGGCTACCAACAAGGATCTTAAAGCGGAAATAGAAAAGGGAAATTTCCGCGAAGACCTTTACTTCCGCCTGAACGTGGTTAATATCAATGTTCCGCCGTTACGCGAAAGAAAAGACGATATTCTTCTGCTGGCCGCCGCCTTTCTGAAGGAATTCGCAGCGGAAAACGGCAAGGCAATCGAAGGTATTCACGAAAAGGCGCGCTCTCGTCTTTACACCTATGAATGGCCGGGCAATATAAGGGAACTTCGTAACTGTATCGAAAGCGCGGTTGTAATGAACCGTGGAAGTATTATTACGGTTGATGATCTACCCCCTGCTCTGCGTAGCGACAGCGACGACGGCTGGATACGCATAGCCCTTGGGTCAAACCTTGCAGAGTGCGAAAGAATTATAATTAGGGATACACTTTCCTTCTGCAACGGAAATAAAAGCAAGGCCGCCCAGGCCCTGGATATGAGCCGCAAGACGCTTCTTCGTAAAATGACCGAATACTCCCTTGCTTCTGATTGACTCGCATTACACAGGGATATTTTAAAACCAGAATTTAGCTACGGATTTTCACGGATGAACACGGAAAAGTAAGAATTATTATGTTAAATCAGTGCTAATCTGTGTAAATCCGTGGATTCTGATTGCTTTAGTTTACCCGCCACTTTTCGATCCTGTCCCATGCGGCGTTTATCCTGGCTGACTTTTCAGTCGCCTTTTTGAAATTACCCTCGTGCTTGCCATGTCTGTCGGGGTGATGTATTTTCAGGAGTTTCTTGTAAGCTGCCTTGCATTCTTCCGCCGAGGCTCCGAAGGGCACTCCCAACTCAGTGAAACAGGGGCGCAGTTCTTCGGGCGGCAGCTTTGAGCGCTCATGCGCTCCGGCGGAAAATGCCCCGTCATTGCCGGCGGGTTTTTCTTTCCTGCCGTTCAGGAAACCATCCAGTTCTTCAAAGGCGGCGTCCAAATCCGGGTCTGCCGAAGAATGACGGCCCTCGGAGCGAAATACATTTATGTCATCATCAAGATAGCTCTTTATTACGGTTCCCAGCCGGCTCCAAATACCCATGGTTTTTTATAGCATTTCCCTCACAACTACGGCAATGGCAGAAATATATGCCTGAATAGGTAGCGAAAGCGGTGAGCGGCAGCGCAAAGCCCTTTCTCGGGCTGACGGTCTGATAGACATCTTTTTTTTCTGTAAGACTAGATAAACCGTTATCGAGATTCTTTATTGTGTAGTTCACTTTTTTATAACCACGCCGTAATCGCACGTCGCGCCAGCGGCGATTTAATAAACTTCCTTACGATCGCCGACCGAAGGGAGGCATGCCCTCGGCAGGGCTTTGCACACCGCTTTATGTAATAGTTTTAGGCATATATTTCTGCTGCTGCCATAGTCGTGGAAAAGCTTCCTTTGACTGTTCTCCCCCATAAGGTTACAATGCAACCATGGACGCACGCGAAAATCTGCAAAAAATTCTGGAAAGCCCGGATTTTGCCCCGAACATTGTAATAAACCGCCTGTTGCCGGCCGAAGAAGGCTGCTATGTCCCCTTTCCCGACGGCCTGGATAAAAGGATTGTTGATGTACTTAAAAACAGGGGCATAGACCGGCTATATACCCATCAGGCTGAGGTTTGGCAGAAGACGCAGGAGGGCAAAAATGTCGTGGTGGTAACGCCGACGGCATCGGGGAAAACCCTCTGTTACAATCTGCCCTGTCTCCAGGCCCTGCTTGCCGACGAGAGTGCGCGCTGCCTTTACCTGTTCCCGACAAAGGCGCTGTCCCAGGATCAGCAGTCCGAGTTAAATGAACTTTCGTTGACCGGCGAAGGACTGAATCTTAAAGTCGCCACCTACGACGGCGATACTCCTGAGTCGCTGCGTGTTTCAGCGCGCGATACCGGCAGAATTATCATTTCAAATCCTGATATGCTCCATGCCGGCATCCTGCCCAATCATCCTAAGTGGATAAAGTTTTTTTCCCGCTTAAAATACATTGTAATCGACGAAGCCCACGCCTACCGCGGCGTTCTGGGTAGCCATGTCGCCAATGTAATCCGCCGTCTGCGGCGGGTCGCTGCCTTTTATGGGGCGCAGCCGCAGTTTATACTTTGTTCGGCAACCATCGCCAACCCGAAAGAACTTGCGCAGGCGCTTATCGCACAGGACATAGAACTGGTCGATAAAAACGGCGCCCCGCGCGGTGAAAAGCGCATTATCCTCTACAACCCGCCGTTAGTCGATCCTGTGCAGGGGATTCGCCGCTCGGTTGTTACCGAAAGCCGCCGCTGGATGATTGCCCTGGTAAGGGCGGGGATTAAAACAATAATGTTTGCGCACTCCCGTGTAAGAACCGAAGTTGCGGCCTCGTATGTGAACGAGGATCTGGCTAATATCTATACTGATAATTCCAGGATTCGGGTGGAGACATACAGGGGAGGGCTGCTGCCCAACGAACGCCGCGAGATAGAGAAGGGTCTGCGCGACGGTTCAATTCAGGGAGTAGTTTCAACTAACGCGCTGGAACTGGGAATCGACATCGGCGGCCTGGATGCGTCTGTGGTGGCGGGTTTCCCCGGCTCCTTTAACAGTTTCTGGCAGCAGTCGGGCAGGGCGGGCAGGCGCGGGGGAACATCTGTTTCCGTGTTTGTCGCAACGGCTTCGCCAATCGATCAGTTTATCATGAACGATCCGCAGTGGTTTTTTCGCAAAAGCGTTGAAGAAGGCCGCATCGATCCGGATAATCCCTATATACTTGCAGACCATGTTAAATGCGCCTGCTTTGAACTGCCCTTTAACGATAAGGATATGGAAACAGGGGATGGGAGCTTCGGCTTAAAGGCCCGTGATGCGCTAGAGTTTGTTGAAGAAGCGGGCGTTGTGCGCCATACAGGCGGGCGATGGCATTGGGCCGACCGCTCCTACCCCGCCGAGGGAATAAGCCTGAGGAGCGCCACGGCGGACAATGTTGTAATAATTGATGTTACGGCAGGCAGGAATTCTGTTATTGGAGAGATGGACAGGCCGAGCGCGAAGGAATTGATCTTTGACAACGCCGTTTATATTCACCGCGGCCGCCAGTTTCTTGTCGAAAAACTTGATATAGAAAACCGCAAGTGCCTTGTGCGCGAAGCGGAGGTAAATTATTTTACCGATGGTCTTGTAAAAACTGATATAAAAGTTTTAACAGAGGACGAAAAGTTCACATATAAAACTGATGATGGTGTAACGGCAGCCGGAGTTTTATCTGATGTACTTGTCCGCTCCCAGGTAACAAAATTCAAAAAACTAAAGTTCCGTACCCATGAAAATATAGGCTACGGCGACATTGATCTTGGCGAAGAAGAAATGCAGACTCGCAGCCTTGCCCTGCTCTTTGCGCCGGAAAGCGCCGGCGGAAAGGTTCTGGCGAAAATGGATGAGCAGGAAACGGGAGAGGCGCTTTCCGGCGCAGGTACGCTGATACGCAATATCGCACCGATTTTTCTGTTATGCGACCCGCGCGACCTGGGAATTGCCGAACGCGTGCGGGACACCCACTTCGGCGTTCCAGCTCTTTACATATACGACAAGTATCCGGGAGGCACAGGCCTGGCCGAAAGCCTTTCCCGCCGTGCGGAAGCGCTTTTCAGCACAATTCGCGGGGCGCTTCTGGCCTGCCCGTGTAAAACCGGCTGTCCTTCCTGCGTAGGGCCTGGAGTGAACAAGGCGGCTGCGGGGGAATTGTTAAAGGCGCTTGTCTAGAATGGCCAGTAAGGGACGGGGCTGGGAATCGATTGGGTTTGAAACTCTAAAGCGCAGCCTGGTCTATGATACGCCTGTAGAATTATTACCGCAAATTCCGGCCGCTCTGGAGATACTTGTTCCCGATATTGGCTGTATCCTCGGAAAAGGCAGGGGCATGCCCAAAAAAGAGGATTTTCTTTTTTTTGATCTGGAGACAACAGGGCTTTCCGGCGGCGCCGGGACTGTAGCCTTTCTTGCCGCCTTCGGAAAGTTTACGCATAACAATAAAATTCACATAACCCAGTATCTGCTTTTGGACTATCCGGGAGAAAATGATTTTCTGCAGGCGGCGCTGGGCGAATTCGACGGCAATGAAAAAGTTATTGTTAGCTATAACGGTAAAAGTTTTGATTCACAAATTCTTAAAACCCGATGTTTAATGAACGGAATAAGACCGCCTGAGTATCATCATATTGATCTTCTGCATCCTGCCAGAAGGCTCTGGAAGGGAATCCTGGAGAATTGTTCCCAGGGGACAATAGAAACAGGGATCCTGGGCATTGATCGCACGGGCGACATTCCAGGGGCCATGGCGCCGGAAATCTGGTTCGACTTTTTAAGAACGGGCGATATGGATAATTTAATGGGAATTTGTGAGCATAATTGCAGGGACATTACCGGCCTTGCTTCAATCCTCGCGGCCATCGTTTCCATTGCCGCCGCTCCCTGCGCCGGAAAGTATAACTGTCATCTTGAACGGCTTGCCCTGCACTGGCTTGGTTACAACCGGCTGCGAAAATATGAAAAGGCCGATGACGCGCAAACCCTTTCCCTGCTTAAAACCGGAAACGAACTTTTACGCCTTGCCGCCGGGAAAAATTATCCCAGGGCGGCCTATTATTACGCGCTGGATAAGCTCCATAACGGGGAATGTGAAAAAGGCAGAAAAAAACTGCTCGGTATTGCCGCCGGCGATTTTCCGCCCGCCGTAAAAGCCGCCGCCATAAGGGCGCTGGCTATCGACAGCGAAAGGCGGCTGGCACAGCCATTACAGGCGCTGGAATTGGCAAGGCAGGGATTGGCGCTGGAGTTAACAGGCTCATGGCGGAGTGAGTTTGAACACAGGGCGCAAAGGCTGGAAAAGAAGCTGGCCCTCAATCATTCAAGCCCTTGATACGCTTCATCTGCCCGCGGTAAAAAACGTTTGTTCCACCGCGGCGGTTTATTTCTTTTTGCATTATCTGTCTTACCGCTTCAGCAAAGTCCTTGATTGATTCACTTGATATTTCACCGTCTTCATCACGCCTGATATATTTTGAGGGATATACCGGCTCAAGAATTACAAGTGTTTCAATGGGAAGGGATCTTCCCCAGAACGACCATGCGCGAAACGGCCCCTCTGAAAAAACCGTAACCAGAGGTACTACCGGAATGTCCAGTTCCGCCGCTATGCGAAATGCACCGGTTTTGAATTCTTTTATTTCCTGGTTATACAGGAAAAGTTCCCCCTCAGGGTAAAAGTGCAGAAAGCGGCGGTACTTGAATGCGCGCCGGCAGATTTCCAGTATTTTCCGGTAACCGGTTTTACCGCGCGGAATGGGCACCCCGCCCAAAAGCCTCGTGAACGTTCCCAAAACAGGAAATTCCACCGTACCTTCCAGCAGCGTTTGATTGATCATGCGCGGAAGCGGAAGGCCGGCAATTTTTACCGGATCAAGCAATGTAGTGTGGTTCGCCACAGTAATTGCCCTGGGAATATCGTATATCCGCCAGCGGTGTTTATAGCTTGTAAAATGCTGCATAAAGTCAACAAGCATTGCCACCGGAAATACCATGTAAAAACACCATGCGGAGGCAGTCCTAAAAAAAATGCTTAGATCAATTACTGGGCGTCCATGTTTGTACGGCATCAGCTTACCACACGATCCTTCCAGACAAAGCCCTTGCCGGAAATTGTCCTGAACCATGACCAGCCTGCCATATAAAGCAAATTCAGGAACATGAGCGGCCAGAGCAGGCCGTACCACCAGGCAAGCCGCTGGCCCAAAAACATAAACAGCCATGTAAGGGTATAAAGTATGACTACAACCAAAATATGCAGCGTCCATGGGCTTGAACGGGCGATGCAGAAAAACAAAAGCGGAAAGGGAAAGAACAGGAAGAAGAAAACCCCGATGGCCATCAGGGAAATAACAAGGGTATTTTTTCCCAGGAAATCAAATACATTTTTGCCAATCCCTTCGACAGCGCTGCGGTAACCGTTATACATTCTGCATTTAACATATTCTGATACATTCAAAAATCGCGTTTTGTAGCCCTTTTTTTTCACGTAACGTGCCATATAAATATCTTCGCTGGTTTTTTTTCTGAAAATTTCGCAGCCGCCGACAGCCTTGAACACATCATGCTTTATTGCGATAAACTGGCCTACGGCGGCGGAGAAAAGGCTTGATTTCGAATAACGGTTAAGAAAAAGGGGGATAACAAAACCGGTTAAAAAGTACATAAGAGGCACGGTAATAACTTCGCCGAATTTAAGAAAAATCTGGCCGATATATCCTGAAATCATATCCACGTTGAGTTTTTGCAGATTTGTTACAGCCCATGAAATGCTGGCGGGAGTGTGGACCGTGTCTGCATCAGTAAATATTAAAATCTCGCCCTTTGCGTGGGCGGTTAATTGATGCAGGGCAAATGGCTTGCCGAACCAGTCCTGTGGCAGCGGCTGCCCGTTAAATATTCTGACCCTTGAATTCTCCGAGGCTATGCGCTCAAGAATTTTACCGGTATTGTCTGTGGAATTATCGTTGATTACCAGAATTTCATAGTTTTTATAAAACTGATTCAAAAGCGAGTTAAGGCACCGTTCGATGTATTTTTCTTCATTTCTTACAGGTATCAAAACCGATACAAAAGGGCCGTCGTAGATTTCAGGGCCAAGTGTGAAACGCCACATCTCATAGTGGTTTGCCAGTGATAAAATAAAAAAATATGAGGCAACAACAACAAGTATATTGTAGTAATAGGGGCTTAACAGCAGTGATAAAGATTCAAACATCATTTCTCCATTTTAAGATCTTGCAAGCAGTGACTGTGCATATTTATTTGTTGGATACATCTCCAGAGCTCTTAACAGCCAGGGGCGGGCATCGGCGTATCTTTTCTGCTGCACATAGGCATAACCTATTGCAGAATACACATTGTATAAATCATCTTTTTCCATATCGCCCTCGGTGAAAATAGCGTTCATCATTTCTATTCCCCTGCGGTAATTGTGAAAGGGAGCGGGGGCGAACACCCAGCGCGCGGCAACCATGTACTGCGCGGCCGCGTTACGCCCATTAAGGGCAAGTGCGTTTTTCGAGTATCTTTCGACTTTTAGGCCATTTGCCATGGCATAAGCGGTGGAACGAACTACGCAGGACTGCGAAATGTTTTCGGCAAGCATTCGCCAGGCTTCATCGGTTTCCTGTATTTCGATAGCCCTTTCCGCCCAGCTTATCCCCTCGCTGTATCTGGCGGCGGCCTCGTCTTTTCTTTCATCAAACTGATAAACCCTGCCCATCATGTATTCGCAGCGGGAAAGCATCACATACAGAGGCGCTCCGGTCAGTTCCTGCCGGGCGGTATCGGTAACCTCGCGGTAAAGGGGCGTAACCTCATCAGCCTTTAACTGCTGCTCATAGACAGCATCACGCAGGGGAACGAACCAGGGCGGCAGAGACTCGGCGAAAACACCGGTACAGACGAGCAGAAACAGCGCAAGTATACACATTCTGATAACAATATAGCGGGTTTTGGTTAAGTTTTCCAGACGGCTTTTCCACGGCTATGGTGACTGCAGAAATGTGTACCTAAAACGGGGAACAGGGGTCCTGTCAGAGGCCAAAAACGCCGCGCGGGGGCGGCATTTTTGCCTCTGCCACCCCATGTTACCTTTATTGGGTACACATTTCTGTAATTGCCAAAGCAGTGGAACGCTGGCGTAGGAGGACACATTTCTGCAATTGCCAAAGCAGTGAATCGCTTGCGAATAAAAAGCCACGCCGTAATCGCACGCCGCGGTAAGTGCGCCACCGCGCACCGCTTAAATTGCCTTTTTGGGCATATATTTTTGATATGGCTATAGCAGTGGAACGCTTGAACTATTTTCAAACTTCTGGTATTATGATAATATGCTAATGGCGGCAGGGAAGAGAAACGTAAAAAAGACCTCTTTTTTCTCTTTTAACTTTTCTCTATCAGATTACCCCCCCCCCCCCCCCCCCCCCCCTCCCCCCCTCCT
>Ga0099364_10001144_pt1 | contig 44184 bp, 39 predicted proteins | sample TergutTh196P3_FD_73070 | JGI IMG/M metagenome (GOLD analysis project Ga0099364, IMG submission 73070) | Microcerotermes parvus P3 segment gut microbial communities from Pointe-Noire, Republic of the Congo - Th196 P3 | ecosystem: Host-associated > Arthropoda: Insects > Digestive system > Gut ...
TTGTTTACCGTGTCCTCGAATATTTTGTCAAGCGGGGTCGACATGGAAACGGCGGCGGCGAAAGCGGTTTTCAGCGTCGATTTGTATGTTTCAAGCCTGACGTTTTTCGGCGGGGTGAAAGGATTGAAGATAAAAGGCGATATAAAATTCTTCCCGGGCGTAAAAACCTGGAGGTCCGGGATACTTTGCACCAAAGCCCTGTACTCGTTTTTTGCCGGCTCTATGACGAGAAACGGTATATTGTGCTGTTTCCACAACCTGTCCAGCAGCCCGACCGAAAAAGTCGTTTTGCCCGAGCCGGGCGTTCCCGTAACCAACATGTGCTTCGTCAGGTCGTTGATCGAAACGCCTATTGTGTTGCCTTGAGACGAAGACTTGAGCTGCCCTATCGCAAGGTCGGCGCTGTCGACGATGTTTTCGACATAAGTTTTTTTCTTCCTGCTCGACTCGTTTACCACAAGCCCAGCCGCCGTGGTTTCGCTGCCGATAGGGAGGCGGAAGAGTTCGGCGGCTTCCTCGGAGGTGATAATGTACGGCAGGCGCATATATCCGCCGCCTTGAAGTTCCGGGTAACGGTTGGAATTGACTTCGATTCTCCATAATACTTCGTTCAGCGCCCAGGGCAGAGGATAAAAATTTTCCGGGAAGCCCACGTCGCTGGGCCGGACGGATACGTACTTGATATTAGTCGGGTTTTCCATGTCCGTGTTCAACTGGCCGAAGACTCTCTGGGCGATTTGTTCTATCGACTGTTTGGGCGCGAATACGGCAAAGTTGTAGCTGAATAAGGCGCGGTTTTTATTTTCCGAATAATATTTATAAATTTCCGCGTGTTTTTCCGCCAGTGTAAAACCGACGCTGCCCGCTCCCTGAGTCATGACGCCGCGATTTAATATACTCAAATTTTGCGTCATCTGATCCACCGCGTCCGCCTCCAGCGCCGAATACGCCGTCGGTATCAGTTGAACTGAAAAAACGCAATTCGGGTGGTTGATCAGTTCATTCGCAATTCTCGCCAAATCATGCGAGCTTTTTTGTATTCGGTCGAACGCATAACAACTCGGCAGCATGGGGTTTTGCAGGTTTTGTATCCCGCCCTCCTTAACCAGCAGCCTGATCTCGCCGGCTTGCACATTCGAGAGGCACGTTGCGAATTCATGGTAGGGCAGCGGTTTATACTCGTAACTTTGAATTTCCAATGTCGTTTGGATATCCTGAACGGTAGAAGATACGATTTTTTCGGCTGTGTCTTTACTGCCGCTTATGGCGCGGACGAGAATGAACAGTCTTATCGAAGCTTTATACGGTTGGTTCGACACAGGCTGCGTCAGCCATTGCAGTTCAACGGAAATTTCCGCTCCGGAATCCGCGCGCCCCAGCCGGTAACTCTGGTGTATCTCCGAAAGCAAAACAGCCATGCCGTCTCTGTAAGAAGCGACAATATCCCCTTCGCCGCTTTTTCGCTCGGATAAAATCAAAGAAATACTGGGTATGGACACCACCTCGAGTATTCCGAGCGCGGCAAATTCTCCGCTGTTCAATCTTGCGTTGGATATGAAAGAATCCATCATTACACCACCTGATAAACAAAAATATCATTGCGCTTCCTATTGGCGCCGCGCGTTTCCTCAGTCGGTGATTGCCAAGGCATTATGCGGCGTTCAAGCGGAACCGTTCAAAACCTTCTTCGATGAAACGTATGCCATATTTACGATCGAGGTCGACGAAGTCTGCGTAACTCTGCCTGCGGCCAATGCTACCTCTCGCCTGTGATAGCCATGCAAAGCCAAGCACCGCACCCTGCACCCACAAACGCGACACCAAGTGCGAACGCTACTGAACCGGACACAGAGTAGCCAAAACCCCCAAACAGCAGAGCTCCCGCTATCATCACAGCGCACCCAAAAGTAGTTTTTGTATCATCACTCGTTTTATAGCTCAATCTGTGGTTTTTAAAATCAGTATGGAGTTCAACATAGCTACGATCCTCAAACGCAGATAAGATAATAATTTTTCTATAATCGTCGCTTATGTATAGCAGTGAGGATACTTGGTAGAGTCCTTTATTAGACGCACCGTATTCATTGAATGTCATGTTTTCTGTTTCTTTTTCTTTATAATAGGTCTTCGTACTCACGACATTTCTATTATAACCACTGGTAGATGCACTAATAAATCTTCCTTGGTTGGTGAGGAAATAGTTATCTACCCTTCCAGAAGAATTGCCGCCCACGACCATATATAAGATCGCCTCACACGATTTTGCCCCGACTATCCCCCCGGTTCTCCATCTTTCGAGTTTTATTTGAAATTTTTTCGCAGCGTCCTCATATTGTTGCCTTATAACTTGGGCATTTTTCTGATCTGCCGTTTTCAGGGTTTTTGCATAGTAATCTCTCACTTCGGGCGTAATCGAATTCCAACTCAAATTCCGCGTATCTGCCAGTACCAAGCCCCACCAGCCGCGATAATCCTCGGGGTATTCGTTGCTCACCCGCAGGTAATGCTGTCTGGCTTTTTCCCACTCGCCAAGTTCCATAAACTTCTCGCCATTCTGCGCCAACTTGTCCGCGTCGGATATGCCCGAAACCTTGACTTCGCCGGTGACATGCACCGGAGCTTCCCTGGTTCCCAGCATCTGCTGCATTACTTCCTGGGAATATGTCATGCCGCAGCTTGCGCATTCGGAACTTTTACCATCCGCGTCGATGCTTAGTTTCCCTCCACAGACCTTGCATTGCAATTTCGCCATTTTTTATCCCCCTATTTTCAGGTTACAAAGACGCAACCGGTTTAGATAACAGCGATTCCAGATTTTTCAGATTCCGTTGCGCGTATTCATGTCCTTGAGCAAAGCATTACGCCGAATACGACAACTCCTTATTTCGTGAATACTTTCTTCCCGAAGCCTTTTGACGAAAAGCCATATGCTTCCCAAATATATATAAGTAGGAGGCCTCAAGAGTTACGTTCACCAAAAAATGCGACAATTTATACAAATTGTTGCGTTTTTTGGATAACCCCTGTGAGGCACTGTTATTTCACTGAATTATCAGCCGGTTTTGGAGCAGGGGAGGTGGTCTGAAATGGAAGTCGAGCCGATACGAAACAAGGGGAAAATTTTGGAGATGAAAGAGTTCTTGAGGCAAAAAGGCGGCTGTTATGAACTTTTATTTGTCATGGGACTCAATACCGCGTTGCGCATCGGGGACTTGCTGTCGCTGTCGATCAGCGACGTGACGGATGACAACGGCGGAATTCTCGAAGCTATTTGCCTTAAAGAACAGAAGACGGGAAAGCTGAAACGGATGCCTGTCAATGAATCTGTGAAAAAAGCCTTGGCCGATTACCTCGCCGTATATCCGAACCGCAAGCGTTCCACGCCGTTGTTCGTCTCGCAGAAATGCCGCGCTCTGAGCCGCTCACAGGCATGGAGGGTTTTAAAGGCCGCCGGTGAAGCAGTAGGTTTGTCAAACATCGGCACACATTCGCTTCGCAAGACATTTGGGTATCACGCCTACAAGAAGAGCGGTTCGGATATAGGATTGGTACAAAAACTTCTGAATCATTCGTCAGGAAAAATCACGTTGAGATATATCGGTATCGACAGAGAAACGATGGACAGTATGTATATGGAACTGAATTTATAATGGGCGAACGTAATAAGCGAACGGAGAAAAAATCGTTGAGAGCTGGAGGAACGATCACTGGAAAAAACGTAAAGGCAACAAGTACCCTGTCGAAGTCGTGCTTGTTGCCTCCGCTGCGTTCTGGATAATAGCGCTTATGCTCTATATCCAGCTCCGGTGACGGTTAAGTTTTAATCGCTTCAAAGAGACCGTGGTCCCTCCTCCACAGCTCTTATTATCTCATTATTTTTTGATACGTTGATACGTTTACTCAACAACCTATAAAGCCACTTCCCTTATTCGATTTTTTCGCATAAAATACCTAAAACGCAACAATTCGTATAAATTGTTGCGTTTTTCGCGTAGAGCCGGTTGGGACGCCGCCTTACAGTCCCAACAACAGAATAATTCGGGAAGGTCGATATGTCATCGGCAAAGTATCGTGCATCAACCTCGCGAAAACGCGCGGTTTTGCCTCCAATATCCGCCCGAACCCTCATCCGTAAAAAGACGTTTTACGCGTTATTATATTTACGCTACAAAATGTGCGATGCCGGTAAGTCTGATGATTGACGAACAGGTCATTGATTCCCAAATATGTTATTGAAGGGCAAACATGTTATTGAGGGGTGCGACTAGAGGCGATATGTTTCGGCATATCCATTTTTTCGTACAAGATGCGGTAAATTTTTACTGTATGCTCTTCTTCATCAACAAAGTAAAACAACAGGTGATCTTCTAAAATCATTTGACGATATTCAGGCTTCATTCGGTAAGCCGGCCATCGATAGGGCATATCTTCGAGCATTTTAATCTTCTTATCCATCTCCTGAAATAATCGTTTGGCTTTATTGGGGTAATTTTCCAAGGCTTTGCTAATTCGCAAGATGTCTTGATCGGCTAAGGGAAGAAATGAAACTTTATATTTCATAACCGTATTTTTCTCTGATCTTGCCAAACACTTCGTCATGGCTCAACCATTTTGTATCGGTATCGCGGGCTTGATGTTCAGCCTCCGCCAGTTTGGTCAGTATTATCTGGTCAGTCAGATATTGAGTGGTTACGAGCTCAAACGGCACTCTCCTTTCTCTCACCAGAGCCTTGAGGCTCGAGTTAATATAAGTGGTCATATTTAAACCCATGTCATCAAGCATTTGTTCTGCTTGCTGTTTAATATCATCCTCAACTCTAACAGTAATAGCTTTAGTACTCATAATATGCGATTTTACAGTTAATCGTCGATTTTTGCAATACGTACGTACGCAAACCGGTGTGTTAGCAGTTTTGCCTCCAATATCCGCCCAAACCCTCATCGCGTGAAAAAGATTTCGGAACGGGGTATGAATTGCTGTCGTAAAGACGCCTCGCGGCGGCGAGAGCGTAATCAGGGCGGACGCATTAAAAAATATGAGAAAATATGGTATGATATAGGAGCCAAGAGGGAAGGGATCCTTGGCTCTCGAAAATGTAAAGCTTAACTCTTTACCGGATCTGGATATAGCGCCATAAAATCAGGCCTATAATCCAGAACACGACAGAGGCGGCAAGTATTACCTTGGGAGGGTACTTGCCGCCTTTGCGCTTTTTCCGGCGTAGCTTTCGCAGTCGCAATCGCATCACCTAATTTCCGCAGGCAGCTTTCCCCTTTTGATACCCCTGCTGGTATCGGGTTACCCTTCCAGCTTCAATATTATAGACTATTATGCCTGCTGACCGGGATTTTTGCTCCGTCCCTTTGACGTGTTTACCCTAAGAACGTAATTCTATGTAAGGCATATCAAAACAATTCTGTGTGATAAAATATTTCAAAATGCAACATTTCGTAAAACTGTTGCATTATGGCAATTAGACATAACTATGTACAGCGGCGTTACCCGGAATAGGCGAGGTCGAAAGGGCGATAGAGAACATCACACACGGACGCTTTCGATCCTTCTCAATTCCATTTCTTGTTCTTGTCTATGCAATGCTTTTCGGGTTTCAAGTTCCGTTTCTGTTTCATATTTCCACCCTTCGACTTCCATAGCGGGTTTTTGAGCGATAAGGTACTCGATAAGTATTTTTGTATCATCGTCAAACTCAGCCAGAAGTTCAGTACGGTTCTTTCTTACTTCTGCAATTACAGAATCTTCTTCAAAAGAAATCATGATATAAACTCCCTTTCATCAAAAAATGCTTCCGGCTTTTTTTAAGAATCACGTATTTGCCGGAGAAAACGCCGTCTCTACATCATTTGAAAACTATACTATAACATACCACAACATACAACACCTTGACAATGTAAAGTCGCATGTTAAAATCCGGTAGTTGAAAATTAAATGGAAGGAGGTAATGAAGTTGGGTACATCAGTTATTACTGTGCGTTTGGAAGAAAAACTAAAAAAGCAATTTGAGGAAATTGTTGACGAATTAGGTCTCAATATGACCACGGCGATTACCGCTTTTGTCAAAACAGTGGTGCGGCAAGAGGGAATTCCTTTTGAGCTGTCCGCAAAAAAAGACTCATTTTACTCCCCGGCGAATATGACGGCGTTAAAAGAGTCAATTGAGCAAGATAAAGCGGGAGAGGTCATTACGTTTAGCAGCGTGGAGCAGTTGCAAGCTGCCGCCGCAACAAAATCTTTCGAGCAGATTAAAAAAGAACAGGGGCAGCATGCACGTTAGCTTCACTGGTAAGCGTAAAATAAAACGTCACATAATTGAGCAAATTCGCAAGGTATCACATTAACCTGATTGATGCCATGGCATAAGGCTTTCCAAAGCGGCAGGATCGCCAAGAATATCAACATTCGGCGCGGTATTAAAGACGTGAGTGAGGTAAGAAAACGGATTCAGGCCATTCTCCTTCGCGGTTTCAATGATTGAGTAAATTATCGAACTTGCCCGCGCTCCTTTTGGGGTGTTGTTGAATAGCCAATTTTTCCGCCCAATCACAAATCGTTTAATACTTCGTTCAGACCGATTATTGCTGCATTCCAGCCTACCATCCAGCAAATAGCGCTCAAGGTATTTGCGCTGTGACAACGTGTAATGGGCGGCCTTGCCTATACCGCTTTTGGGGAGTACTTTCAGCGCCTCGGCCCAAGCGAAGAATTCTTCAACCACGGGTTTCGCGAGTTCCTGACGTTTCTCGCAGCGGGCTTCCGGCGTTAATTCACAAAGCTTTCGCTCGATTTCAAACACCTTGTCGCAGTATTGCAAACCACGCAAGGCCACGCTCCCTTCCCGGTCTTGATCCGGCAGAGATTTCAATGCCTCGTCATATTTCCTTCGGCAATGACTCCAACAACCTACTACCACAATATTTTCGGGCAGCTTGTGATAACCGTCGTAGCCGTCAGCGTGCAAATAACCGCTAAATCCACGAAGAAAATTCATCGGGTGTATTGGACGGTGATCCGATTGGTATTCGTAAAGCACAATGGAATGTTCCGCATCGCCCCCTGTTCGGTACAGCCACATATAACTCTTGCTTTGAGCCGCTTTCTGCGGCTCTCGAAGCACTTGAACGGTGGTGTCGTCCGAAAATAAAATTTCTCGCTTCACCAAATCCGCCTTCATACGTTCATAGATCGGAGCCAGCCAATCGTTAGCGCATCGGATTAGCCAGTTTGACATGGTTTGCCGGGACAGCATGACGCCATCCCGCTGGAACTCCTGCTCCAAGCGGTAAAGCGGCGTACCCATCACAAACTTTTGCGCCATGATATGCGCTATCGCCTCCGAAGAGGCAAAGCTCCCTTTGATCACCGGCTCGGGAACAGGAGCTTTCACGATCAGAACTTGAACGTCATTTTTCTCGCAATTCCGGCAAGAGTAGATGTGACGCACATGTTCAACGATCTTTACTTGAGCCGGAATGATTTTCATCTCACGGCGCGTCTCGCGACCCATTGTATGCAGAGGTTCACCGCATTTCAAACAGTCTCGTTCATCTGCGGGCAGCTCGTGTTCCACGACCTCGACAGGTATATTTTCCGGCAAGCGGTCGCCGCTTACGCGCTTTGCCTTGCGATAGTGCTTTTCTATCTCGACGAGTTTCGGCTCCGCGAGGGTCGGCGACGCCGTTGTCTCCGCCTCGTTGAAAAGCAATAGCTGCGAATAGTCATACTGACTCTTTTCGCTGGATGCCCCGAATCGCCGGTGTTTTGCAAGCAGGATTTGCTCCTCGTAGTATTTGACGAGCATTTCCTTTTCCTTCAGTTTCTGCTCAAGGCCGGCTATATGGCTCTCTTGTTTGGCAATAATTTCCGACAATTTCTCAACGTTTTCCATATGATTATTATATCATTGGAATGCCGGAAAAGCAAGTATTATCAAGGCTTTACGCCATTTCCAAAGCACTGTTTTTTCGCTTTAAGCTAAATAACTCGCCGTTCCATTACCTCTTTTCGCCGCAATTTTAACTCGACCCTCGCGCCGCCAAGCAAAACATCCAATTCCTCACCGGAAAGGAGCATCGTTGCTTCTTCTCCCGGCTCCGGCCAGCGAAAACGCCCTTTTTCCAGTCGCTTGAAACAAAGCCAGAAACCGTCGACATCCCAAACGAGGATTTTCAGACGATCTCGTCTATAGTTACAGAAAACAAACAGAGCCCCTGCGAATGGGTCAAGTTTGAAACGGCTTTCAACAATTGCTGCCAAGCCGTTGATATTTTTCCTCATGTCGGTTTTTCCGCAAGCAAGGTATACGCGCTTACCGGCAAAATTTAGCATTGTTTCACCAATTCCCGCAGCAGATACGCTAATTTATCCGGCGGATAAGTACTGTCGGCGATTATTTTCAACCCGGAAAATATTACGGACAGATTCCCATGTGATACTGGTTCCGAGTGTGTTATCAGGGGCAGACTATCCCGGAGTTTAACTTCAGCAAATCCGGGATGAGCCAGATCGGTCGATTTTGAATCAGCCGGCGTTATTGCATATTGTTCACATGCAGCTTCACGTAATTTTTTCTGCCAGTAAAAGTATATATTCTCACGTATTCCTGCATTCCTGCAAAAATTTTTTATACTTAATCTACTTTCGCTTCGCTCGCGAATGATTTTAGCCCAGTGTGCCAGCCTGTATTCAGCCGCTATTTCTCTCGTATTCATCTCCACTCTTCAACTCCTACTCAACTTGATTTCACATCAATAGTTTTTCAAGTCGTTTCGGAGTCAATGTTATATAATCGGGATCGGCGCGAAAAGGTGACGGATTATTAGACGCTTACTTGATTCGAATAAAAGTGAGTTCGTGTCAAATTCACCTGAGACTCGAACCCACTTTTATTCGCCTGATTCGCTTAGTTCCGCGCTTTGTTATGTATATAAATAGCCAAAGATGAGAGTAATGAATATATCATTACACACAGTTTTGGAGCGCAGCTATAGCAGTGCCTACAAGAACACAGTTGTCGGCTTCGATAAATTCCAGGTAGCGATGCTTTTGTTCATTTATATATGTCTTTACATAGTGATCAAGCTTTGGCCTCAAAATCTTTGACTTGTAAAAAGTCGTGCCATCTGCCGTCACACATACCGGAGCACATGGATTTTTTCCACTTGACGTTTTTTCCAAGAGAGCTGCCAGAACAAAGGTAACAAACATTGCTGCGCGCTCTATTATTGAGTCGATAATATAGAATATGATGTATCGGTCGGATTCCGTTGAGTTCAGGTCCACATTTGAATAAGAGGCGCCAATTCCCGTTTCAAGATCGCCGGTTATTATTACATCATTAATATTTTCAAGCCTGATACCGTTATCCGGTTCTAAAAGAGCGGCTAAAACGCTTTTTCGGGCATCGTATGGGTAATATAAAAAGTCGTCAATGTCTTTCGTATCTAAAGACTTCATACCTAAAATCTTTTTGGAAACCTTTTCACTGAAAAGACCGTCCTTGGCTGCTTGCTTTAGAACGGCAAGTATGAGCCCGCCTTGGTATCCTCCTGATATAGCTTTTTCAAACTGCCATCTCCCTTTAACCGGCGCTTCATTGTCAAAATCTCTGTCAATAACGCCAAGGGGCGCCTTTTTGAAACAGGCTGTTTCCACGTTTATGATCATATTTCCGGACATGTCATGAAGTTCGTTCAGCTTTAAAATATTGCGATTTTTTTCAATATAGCTGGTGTTGAAGCCTGTCCCTAAAACTAAGCCAATATAATTGTCAAATACCCTTTCGGGATAAGCAGCCTTACCTCCGAGCAGGGTTGTGGTCGTATCGTTCAACAATACCACGCTTTTTTTGCCATGACCTTTTTCACTAATTTTATCCAGTAATTTTTCGCCGATCATTTCACCATCTAAGCCGGTAATTCTTGTTTCTTTACTTAACCGCGTAAGTCTCCCGTCTTTATTTGGAGCCATTTCCATCCCGTGTGAAAAACAAAAACCTATTTTCCCGCCTTTGTCCAGTATAGGAAGCAGGTATTCATAAAGCGCGTCATAAAACTCGGAAGCCGTTATCTCGCCATAAGTTCCCGGCATTTCATACAACTCAAAATACTCGATCACAGCTTTTTTAGAGTTATCAAAATTAATCAGCGAAACTCGAAGATTCGTGCCACCAGCATCAATTACAATTACTGGGTCGTTGGTTGGGATCCCACCTTTGACCTCTGTGTATGTCGGCAGCATCAAAAGCGTACCGCCGCCACTTGATCTTAGTGCGTCCTCCATGTCGCCTATGAATAACTCGCAATTTTTTTCAAGGTCAACATCAGCGTGACACATACCGTATTTTGATAAAAAGTCCATAACAATTTTTTTTGTTGTTGTCATTATTAAACTCACTGCTCCTTTCATAATTAATGGATCGAAATAATGTTACATGCGACTCTTAAAATCTATAAAAATTCAACGGCATAGGCATGAATGTTAATTTCCTCGATAACTCCTCTAATTTTGTTTTAAAACTTATCAGAAAACACAGCTAATACCAAAAACAACTAAGGAGATATTTCCGAATGTACAGACGCGGACAGTTTACCATCCTATAATTTAAGCATAACATAACGAATCTGTAAGTACAATATTTAAACTTTTCATTTGGATATGAGCTCAATTCTGCCTATACTTTACATACTCCTAAAAGTGGCTCTTTGTTTCTTAACGTTATTTTTGATATAATAAAAATATAGCAGTGAGTTATTTAGCTCGAAGAATAAACCACGAAGGAGTTTTGTCATGCTTACGAAGCAAACGTTGATGCTAAAATACATAGAAGAAACGCCCGGCGAAACCGAATCCTATCTGAATCGAGCTTTAGACGAGAATTCAATTGAGCTTATAAAAAAAATGGCGGCGAGAATACCGGTTGTTCTTACTGGCTGTGGAACTTCTTACCATATGGCGTTGTTAGGAGAGCGCTATCTTCAGGTTGTTGCAGGAATAGATGCAAAGGCATTACCCTCTTTTGATTTAGCTTGGCACCGCCCTGAACTGGCAGAAGAAAAAATAGTCATTGCTATTTCTGAGTCCGGAGCTTCTAAAGCCACACGAGACGCCGTAGCAGAGGCAAAGAAAAAAAATGCCTTTATTGTCGGTATTACCGGCAGCGCTGAAACTCCAATAGTCAAAGAGTCTGATTTATGCCTTATTTTGCCAGGAGGTAGGGAAACAGCGCTACCAAAAACAAGGATTTTCACCACCGGCGCCGTTCAACTGTTAAGACTTGCCTTTGAAACCAGGAAGCTTAGTGACGACGCATTCCCCTCCCCATTTCCACGGCCGGAGGAGTTGCGTATGGCTATGGAGCAGGTTCTTTCCGAAAACCGGAAGACGGTTGACTTTGCCGCAAACGCATGGAATAATTTTGAAATGTTTACCTTCGCCGGAAGTGGAGCAGCTTGGGTCGCAGCCTGTGAAGCCGCGCTTAAAATGCGTGAAAACAACTATACTTACGCGGAAGGTTATGAGATAGAGGAATTTGCCCATGGCAGGACGCGCTCATTCGCCAAAGATCGCCCGCTGATAACATTTGTTCTGAACGGACCAAGCGTCGGACGGGCATGCGATCTCATCAACAACGCGATTGATTTAGGCGTCCCGACTATGGCTGTTGTTGAAGAAGGCGTTAGTGGCTTACCGAACGTCTGCTATACGATAAAAATCCCCAAAATGCCTTCTGAATTCACATCCTCGATCGTCGCGACAATACCAATGATGCTCTTTTCACATCAATTCACCTTGATGCGGGATATTGACCCGGACTTAATTCGTTTGGATCAACCGGATTTTGAGATTTCTCATAAAAAGTGGATATTCCCTCCCGGCACTCATTAATAAGGAACTCAAACTTTGCACCTCAATAATGCGTTTAACACCTGACGGATCATTTGGGGCGCTAATTTTGAGATATTTATTTTTTATTATTCCTGAGAACACCGTTTAAACTTTGCCAGACAATTAAACGGCGATTCGCTATGATCCTCCTATATGTTCATAAACAACGAATAATTTTTTCTTCTCGTCAATCAAAAAACTTCCTTAAATTGCTGTCAATACAGCGGATATTTTTCTCCGACCCCATAAACGCCACAACAAACGAGCGATGGCTTAATAAGTCAGATTTGCTTAATTTGCTTAGCTACGTACGCGTGGCGGGCATTTTGTACCGGTGCTCATCAGCGAATGCGCGATAGGAGACGAAGGAAAAACGACCTTTACAACATCATTTTTGATGATTATTACAGGTTTTTTGTCAATTTTCGATTTGAGGACTAATGTATGTAATGCTGCATAAAATGCATATTATTGACTATAAGAATTATTACGGATATAATAATTCAAACTTAGGAGCAATAGAACAAGATTTTCTACATTATCGGGAGTGAATCCCGACCGGCAAAAGGTACCCGCCACAACGGTAGCGAGCCACGGAATGCATTCAAAAATGAATACGTTTAAGCATTTACAGGCATTAGGCTTGAAAGCGATTGAGCCTCGAAACGAATAAATAATGATGAGGAGAAGGATAATGGATAAGATACGTATCGGAATAATCGGCGTGGGCCAAATCGGAAAAGTACATCTGGACGCGTGTAAACAGATTCCAGATGTGGAAGTCGTTGCAATCTGCGGCAGAACCATGGAGAATCTCGAATATTGCGCTAAAAATTGGAATATTCCTCACGTCTATCAGGATTATAGAGAGTTGCTGAAACGTGATGATATAGATGCTGTCGATGTATGCTTGCACAATAATCTGCACGCGCCTGTTACAATAGCCGCGTTTGAAGCGGGCAAGCATGTTTATTGCGAGAAACCTATCGCGGGCTCCTATGCGGATGGCGCGGCTATGTTGGAAGCCGCCAAGCGCTTCGGGAAGAAACTATTTATTCAGTTGACTTTCATTCATAAGACCGAGGTGCGCGCAGCCAAACGACTCATTGACGGGAACGCGCTGGGAGAAATATACCATGCCCGCTCAAAGGGATTCCGCAGGCGCAATCGTCCTTATGTAGACGGTTATGGTACCGCTGACTTTGTAAAAAAAGAACTTTCCGGCGGCGGTGCGATATATGATATGGCCGTGTACCATATCGGTGAGTTACTCTTTCTGATGGGTTTACCCAAACCGCTGAGGATGAGCGGCAAGCTCTATCAAAAGACAGGGATGGATGAAGAACGACGCGCCCTGAGCGGGTTCGACGTTGATGAACTTGCCGTGGGTTTTATCCATTTTGAAAATGGCGTGACGATGGATATCTTCGAGTCGTGGGCGGTGCATCTGGATAAATTTGACAGCAGTTGCATCTTGGGATCCAAGGGTGGCGTCAAACTCGATCCATTTAGTTTCCATACGACCCTTTGTGACTTGGAACTCGACTGCACCGGCGATCTCGATAAAATGGACGAGCGCTGGCATAGCACTATAAAGAACGAATATGCTTTTTCTTCCTGGAAGTCACATGGCAGCAATTTGTTGGTTGCACCGGAAACACACTGGGTAGCAGCACTGCGGGGCGAGGTGGAATTGCTTCCAACCGCGCAAGTCACATTGGATACAATGCTCATTCAGGAGGGAATTTGTTTGTCGGACGCCTTGGGTCGTGAAGTTACGGCGGAAGAAGTTATATCGGCTTCTAAATCCACCGCTGTAAATATATAAAATATTTAATGATAAGGAGTTTTAATAATGAGACATAAAAAGATAATATTTATTGGCGAGGATTGTGCCACTCAAATAACGGTCTTAAAAGGACTTGAATCATTTCCGGTGACGAGGTTCAGCGACCAGTTCGAAACCACAATGAAAGAGATCTTCGATGCTAGCGACGTGGAGGTTACCCATATTCTTAGCAGCAGGATCCCCTACGAATTCCCCAACACAGTTGAAAAAATGCGCGAGTACGACGCCGTTTTCATAAGCGACGTAAGCGCGATAACCTTATTTTATCACCCGCTAGCGTTCGATAAAGGCGAGCGTGCACCCAACCTCATCAAACTCATTGCCGAATACGTAAAAGAAGGTGGCGGTTTTTGCATGATCGGCGGCTATATGTCATTTGCGGGCTACGCCGGGCAGGGCAGGTTTCATGGAACCGCTTTGGAAGAGATCCTTCCTGTCAATATCTTTCCGTACGATGACCGAATCGAAGTGCCTGAAGGTGGTGACATGCGGGTTTCGAGCCCAGGTCACCCGATTTTATCAGGTATTACGGGAGAATGGCCGTTCGTTCTGGGATATAACAAAACTGTGTTGAAGGAAGGGGCGACCCTCGTCATAAGCACGGAAACCAAGGACCCTATTATCGCGACTACAGATTGCGGCAAAGGCCGCACTGTTGCATTCACAACAGACTGTTGTCACCATTGGGCGCCCCCGGCGTTCCGCAACTGGGAATTCTATCCAAAACTGTGGGGCAACATTGTGAATTGGCTTTCAAGGGATATCTGATAGTTTGTTAGGTGTATCACCATAAATTGCTCACTTCAGGAAGAATGATGAACAACGATATCATTCTTCCTGAAGAATCTACGTTACGTGGTCTTAAAATGCTATATGTATTGTCTTCACCATTGAATTTCAATCGGGACTTCATCAACAAAAAGTATTTCCAATGCCTGTCGTACGCGTGTAAGGTAGGCTTCCCGCATAGCTATCTCGGTAACGCCGTTCACTTCCACATAGTGCCGGCGGATATCCCCGGCGTAGAGATTCATCACATCCGGTTTCTTCAGAGAATTTTTGTAAACGTAAATTACAGTAAGTAACGGGGCTCCCTGCGGTGAGATTTCTGCCAGAAGTTCTCCGTCGCTTGCGGCGCTTGTAAGCAGGCGATAGATTTGCCTGAACCGCTCCGTATCAAGTATTTGTCCATTGCAGGTAATAGAGAGTGAAGCATTGTCGTCGCCCGTAATTTCAAATAAATATGCCTCCTCTTCCAGAATAATTTCAATTTTATTCAGATCAAGAAGCATGGGACACAGAAACCAGCGTACAAGAAACTTGTGATATTCAGCATCGTAAAATGCCGGGCGCTCGACCCTGTAAATCGTATCGTTATCATTACATGTCATATAGAACGCATCGTCTTTTTTTAACAAGGCTAATGAATAGCGTCTTATCGGAGCATCTCTCCCGTTTTGCATATCAAATTCGACTGTCATGGATGGTGCGGAAAACCCGAAATCCGCAATCTCGCCTGGGGTCACGTTGTATCTCTCTATCTCCGTTGCCGTCAATCCAAAAAAGGAGCCGAGGATTTCCGCTCCATAGGTCTGATCCAGTTTATATATCCCTTTTCCGCGTACAATGTGCGTCGGCGCACCGACTGACATTGCCGCCAGCGTCACGTCCTCCCTGCCTAATACAGCCGCCTCCAAGATCACCGGCGCCTCAAGCCCGCCTCCCGAGAGGGTAACATCAAGTACTGCTGACATTGGTGATCTAACAGCAAGCTGCGGTGTAATCCTGTGCTGAATCAAAAATTCTTTGGGTTGAAGGAATAAATATCCCCTCGCATTCTCCATCATATAGACCGCTTTGCCTCCAGAGACAGAAAAATATCGATTTTCGCTGAGGGGTTCCGACTTTCCGACGGATAGCGTAATCGTTTCCCCGTTGCTATAATCGATCTCCACTACTGCCATCGGATCATCCAGCCCGAATATGGCCGGATCCTGAGGATTTTCATCCACCGTGTAAACCGAATAAATCTTCACGCAAGCAGACATTAGATTTACAAAATCATTGTAACTAACTAGGAACGGAGGAATATCATCAATAACATATCCGTCGCCTTCCGCTGAAATAAAATATGTACCGTATTGATTTCGCACGCTAACGCGGGTTATGTCTGTCACCGCTACGTCCATGAATATAGTATCTCTTGATTCTAGTCGGGAAGTGTAATTCAATAAAATTGAAATAATAAGCAACGCAGATACGGCAATGCCGGCACAAAACAGCCGTTTTGCTTCTTTCGACACGACTTATCCATACCTCCTTATAAGCCACACGACTATACCCGCACCGAGTATTGTTAGCGGAGCTATCCCAGCCAAAATCAATCCTATCACGCTCGCCTGATAAGTCGTCATCGTAAGATATCTCCCCGAAAGCGATTTGGGTTGAATGTTGATCACGTTATTACGTTCGGTCACCGTATTTAACAGATTTACGAAATACTCTCCATTTACAAACGATGTGTTTTGTAGCCATATTCCGTCGAACATTGCACTTGATGACATAACTACAAGATTGGACTGCAAAATGCCGTTGGTTTTATAGACCGTCTTTTTTGAAAGGATCATAGCCGGATACGGCCCGTAAGACGAGGCCATATTCACAGTGAATCCCTCATTAATGGATGAGGGTTTCACTCCACTAGTCGAGCTGAATGTGAGTAGTACTTCGTTGCTGATCGCGTCCTTAATGCTGAATAGTAGTTCCAGCGGACGAGCAAGCGGCATGATAACCGGCATTGACCGATCCCTGAGCTCTTCCTGAAAAATAGCCGATTCATAGCTGGTTACAGGGTAAAACGGCTGGTATTGATAAGTTTTAGATTCCTGCGTTTCGAAAACCGCCCCGTCTCCAACTAAAATTCCCCATTCCTTCAGATACGCAGCCACGTTTGGAAGTTCCGGCTGGGAAACGTCGGTCGCATAGAAAAGCGTTTTCCCGTATTTTCCTTCATTATATAGAAATTCGTCAAATTTTTTCAGTATATTCTCCGAGATATCTATCTGAGGACTGAGTAAAAATACTGCCGCATACCGGTCGTCGATTTCTTCAGTAACGGGGTTCACAAAAAAGATTTCGAGATTATTTACGGAAAGAAGCTCGGTCAATGCAGGTTTTTCCGCCGTCCCGTTTCCTATAATGAAGGCTATGCGCACCTGTTCGGAGTCAGTCACAAATTGAATTGCTGAAGTAAGCGCTTCTTCAGCGCGTGACGACTGAATCACGCGCCGTCCCGATGGATCCTGAAGGTAAAAAAACATGCCTGCTAGGGGAATCCGCTTTACCCTGTCACCGCATACGACGATCGTGTCGCCGTTTGAGAGCGGCATCTGTGCAAAACGAGCAGTAAAGCCGGGATCCGAAATTGTATCCACGAACTTCAGCGAGATGCGTCGCGACATCTGCGGATACTGTTCCAGTATTCTCTTTACCTGAACAACATACGAACCACCGGAAAAATCGCTCTCCTTCATCAAAACAAAAATCTCTACGTCTCGGTTAAGCATAGATAGCAACGCCCGCGTTTCTTCGCCCACATGGTAAGCCTCGTTTTCAGTCAGGTCAAAAAACAGGGCATAGCGTTCTGATAACTGAACGGCAATGCCATTGACCAACACCACGCCTACGGTAATCAGCAGTAAAAATACCCAGAACATCGCGGTTTTTTTATGCGCTTGAAAAAGCTTACCTTTGGGTTTGCCGACTCTCAATTCCCGGTCCTCTTTTCTAGCAGGAGTATGGTAATGTAGATTATGAACACCGTGATACTCGTAAAGAATACTACGTTTGGCAGTTCAATCACACCAAGTGTAAATGGTAGATACCTGGAATTGAACGAAATATATCGGAGAATGATTCTCAGCATTTCCGTTTTAATCACCAGTGCCAGTGAATCTGTGAGAACTAGGAACATACAAGTCACAAAACCCAAAACGGCCGCTATCACCTGGCTCTCTGTCACCGATGACAGCAGGAGGCAAATGGCGATGACAGTCGATCCCATTAAAAGCAATCCCAGAAAATTCCCTTGCACAACCGGCCAATCCGGCCTCGCAAAGAAAGACATAATAGCAGTCGCGACCAAGGTAGATGATATTGCCGTCGAATAAATCGCTAAGGCTGCAAAATATTTTCCTAGTACGATTCCGCTACGCCGAATCGGAGCCGAGAGCAGAATTTGATCCGTTCTTTGTCTTCTTTCTTCGCTCATAAGCCTCATGGTTAGGATGGGAATCAAGAACATCACCACCGAAAACATCTGCTGAAAAAGCGCGTTCATGTTTGTAGACGCTTGATAGATATTGTAGGAAAAAAAATAATATCCGGAAAAAAACGCAACGGCGGCTATGAAAACAAAACCCAACGGAGATATAAAATATGCTTTGATTTCGCGTTTAAACACAGCCTTCATAATTATCACCTATGGTTTAAGGATTTGTCGGATTCATACTAAGTTCGGTGAATCCGCTTCGGAAATATCCTCGCCGCATTGTCGCTGCACGATGTTAAGAAAAATATCTTCGAGGGATAAAGCATTAGTGTGCATCTGCACCAGTGGTAGCTTTGCGTCGGAAAGAATATGGAAAATTTCTTTGCGGATGCCGCTCACGTTAGTACTTTCAATCACATATTCGAACGCGCCGGGTTCCTTCTCCTCGGTCACCCGCAGCTCTGTAACGCCAATAAGCTGTCCCAAAGCCTTCAGCACTTCCTGCGGGTCTCCCACAATCCTAGCTACGACCATGTTCGATTTCGTGATATCCTTGTAGAGGTGCTCCGTAGGGCTGTCAGCAACTATCCTCCCGTTATGAAGCATTATTATCCTGGTACACAGCGTCTGTATTTCAGAGAGGATATGTGATGAAATAATTACCGTTCTGGTTTTACCAATTTCGCTGATAAGCGTGCGTATTTTGATAATTTGAGAGGGATCCAGACCGGATGTAGGCTCATCGAGAATCAGTACTTTGGGGTCGCCAATCATTGCCTGCACCAATCCGACGCGCTGTCTATATCCCAGCGAGAGATTTCGAATCACGCGCCCAGTTATATGGGAGATCCCCACCTGTTCGCACAATTCCGCGACATATGCCCGACGATTTTTCCGTACTCTTTTCACATCGCAGATAAAATCAAGATATTCTCTCACGCGCATATCGTTATAAAACGCAATCAACTCCGGTAAGTATCCGATTGCTTTCTTAGCATTTAGCGAATCAGTCGAAACATCATAACCATTCACCGTCACGCTGCCTTCTGTAGCACCAAGACACCCTGTGATAATATTCAACAACGTTGTTTTGCCCGCACCATTAAGTCCCAACAGACCCAGCAAACAGCCTTGCGGTATCGCGAAGTTAATCCCCTCGAGCACGGTTTTTGGACCGTACCGCTTTACGAGTCCGTCAACTCGGATCAATCTTCCACTCACCTCACAAAGCCGTCAGCCATAAAAAGAGATTCTCAATATCATCACTGTCTTACGGATTTACCGCGATTATAGATCAAGAGCAGCAACACGACCACTGAACCCAGAACGATGTTTTTGATCGGTTGTGACAATTGGAGCACCGTCAGCAAGTTGCTGAGTACCGTCAAAAGAAATGCCCCCGCAATGCTTCCGGAATAGGTCCCGATTCCTCCAAGGAATGACGTTCCACCGATGATTACGGCGATCAGTGAGTTGAAGGCGTAATCATCGAACACCTGGCAACGTGCCAAACCTAAATATCCGGCCCCCAGCATCCCGGTAAATGCAGTAAATATACCTGAGAGCACATAAGAAAATATTTTAACTTTTTTTACATTAATACCATTAAGAGCAGCCGCAGATGGATTATTCCCCACCAGATAAAGCTGCATCCCAAAAGTGGAGCGGTTCAGCAGGAAAAATACGAGCGTCCATATTACTCCGGCATATAACACGATTGATGGAAGCACTCCTCCAATCCTATAGCTTACACTGGCCATAAACGACGGCGCAGCCACCCCTCTAGGGCTGCCGGAGGTCATCACAAACGACAAGCGGGTTATAATGTTTCCGATAGCCACGGTTATTATCATGGGCGGGAGCTCGATCTTGGTTACGCATATTCCATTAAACAATCCTACGACAGCGCCAATCAGCATTGCGAAAAAAAACACATGAAAAAACCTTCCATCCTGCCCGTTCATTAAGTAGCATGTCAAGACAGCCGTTGAGGACATCACAGACCCGACCGTGAAATCAACTCCTCCGCCAATCAGAACAAATGTCTGCCCTACACAGCAAAAACTCAACAGCATCGTAAGCGAAGTGAGAGATCCGAAAGTATTCCAATTAAGCGACGGAGGATTGTATACAATGGTCAACAGAACGAGAAAAAAAGAAATGATAACCACCATCCGCGCTGGGCTGGCCTGAATAAACATAACGCTCTTTTGGCCTAACGTCAACGCGCTTCTCTGATCGTTATTTAACATATTTTTCACCCCTGATAAACTGTCTTACTATTCCCTGTCTTAGTGCCTCCCGCTGTCCTTTTGCGGTAACTATCGTCATCAACAGACCCAAGAATATGATCATATCCGACGTCATACTTTGCCAATAGGAATTTACAGAGAATCCGGGTATCAATTTAACCAGCAGAGTAAAGAAATAATACACGGCGTTTTGAATGAGAACCAGGAACCCCGCTCCTAAAAAACCACAACCCATCGTGCCCCAACCTCCGAATCCAAGGCCGCCGATGATGCATGCGGAAAGGGATCGTATACCGTAATCTTCCGCCTGAAGCGGATTACCGGACGCTGACATTAATGTAAGTGCGATCCCAGCTAAGCCGACGATAAATCCTTTGAGAAGAAATGCTTTCATCTGGATGCCCGCAGGGTTAATCCCAGCGGCATAAGCATTTTGTGGATTGCATCCGACAGCATACATATGGAGACCAATGCGGCTGTTTTTGACATAAAACCAAATCATAAATACCAGCAAAATGAAAAGCAGCGAAAAGGGGATAAATCCGAAAAGCAGAGAATCGTAGGTCCCATAATAAGCCCTAGGAATTCTACCTTGCGGGGTATTCATAATCAGAACGTTGACGCCTTTGATAATATAAATCATGGAAAAACTCGCTATTATCGTTGGCAACCTCAGAAGAGATACAAAAGCACCGCAGACAGCCGAAGCTACAAACGAAGCGAGAATACCAAACACAAAACCGACATACAGCGGAATCCCCCATTCCTGCGTTGTCATCACCGTAACGACATTGACGAGAGCGACTTGGACGCCTACCGAAAAATCAAGCGTTCCTGTGATTAGAAGAAGGCTCTGCGCCATTGTGACCAGAATCAGCGGCGTGTTTTTAGAAAACAACGTGTTGAAATTCCGTAAGGTCAAAAATTTTGCGGGCGTCTGAATCACGATATTTATCAGGAGTACCGATAAGAAAAGGACGCACCCGGTAAACGCCGGCGTTCGTCTGAAGCGGTTATACCAGCTAATCGATTTTTCATTCATGCCTTGTTTCCTCCATTCATCTGGGTTCCGTCAATCCCATCTGCGCGGCGACAAGTCGTTCGTCAGTCATCGTAACCCCTGAAAGTTCATTACAAACCTGTCCTTCATAAAGCACATATATACGGTCGGCAATTTGAAGAAGCTCCGAGTTTTCACTTGAAGATATGATGATGGTCATGTCCTGTTCATCCGCACACGTTCGGAGTATTTTATGAATCTCCCGCCTGGAATGAATATCAACGCCCTTGGTCGGGTCATCGAGGAGCAGAAGCTTCGGATTTACTGCGATCCACCTGGCAATGCAAAGCTTTTGCTGGTTTCCGCCTGAGAGCGAGTTTGCCGGATGCTTAAGCGATCCGGCTACAATAGCGTATTTTTCCACCGCTCTGCGGGCAAAGTCCATCACGTTTTTTACTGCGAGAAATCTGAAAAGCTTACGTGTAGCTAATTCTCCGGTAAAGATATTCTCCATGATCGTACGGTTCGGAAAGATAGCCTCGACAACCCTGTTACCGGAGATAAAGCCAATTCCCGCTTTCACCGCCTCGTTCGGAGACTTGAAACTGACTTCCTTCCCTAGTAAACGGATTATTCCGCCGTTGACTGCGGTGGCGCCGAGAATCGCGCGAATAAATTCCGGCTGTCCCTGTCCTTCCAGTCCGGCGATTCCGATTATTTCCCCTCTGTACGCTTTTAAAGAAATGTCTTTAACTTTTGGGTCAATGACCATATGTTCTACGTTAAGGACCGGTTCACTTGCACTGGTTTGCGCTGCTGCAGCAGTCGGAAACTCTTTCTGTGCGCTAACATCCGGTCGTTTCCCAGTCATATGAAATAAGATATCGTCAAGCGCCAAATCCTTCACGTCTGATTCACAAACAAGCTTACCTGAGCGCAAAATCGTCATCCTGTCGCAAATTTCAAATACCTCATCCATACGATGGGTAACGTATACGATCGCCATCCCTTCCGCCTTCAATTCACGTAATATCTGAAAAAGCATTTGTACTTCGTCGGGATGGAGCGTCGCCGTAACCTCATCGAGAAGCAGTAAATTACTCTTAACGTACACCGCTTTCGCGACCTCCAGAATACTCTGGGTTGAGGGCATAAGAGTCTGGACATAAGCGTGAGGGTCGCAGTCGATGTGAAATCGCTCCAGCAGCGCTACAATCTTCTTCAGTGCTTTTTTTCTGTCGATCACTCCGAATCGCTTCAAAGGTTCATGGCCCATAATCAAGTTATCTGCAACGCTCATCATCGGCATAAGGCTCAATTCCTGAAATGCCGTCGCAATTCCCAGCTCTTTCGAGTACCTGCTGGAACGTATCTCGACTTTTTGCCCATCAATCCTTATATCGCCTGAGTCCGGTTTGACGGTGCCGGCGAGAATTTTTACCATTGTCGATTTTCCGGAACCGTTGGAACCTAGAAGCGCCATGATCTCACCGTTTTTTATGTTCAGCGAAGCATTGTTTAACGCCGTCACCGCACCAAACCTCTTATGGACTCCACGCATTTCGAGCAAGAATGTCCACCTCCAAAGATACATTGTTTTTTCTGTAAAATACCTCCCGGCATTTCCATCAGCGCCGGTAACGAAATCAACCCGCTTCAATCGAAAACGACATAACTATGCCAAACGGAGATTTTTGAAGCGACTGAATCTAAAATACTGCCCGTTATAAAGAGCCGCATCCGTTTTAAGTATGCGACTCTTTAACGGGCGTAACTTCTATTATTTAAAGAACTCAGCTTTGATTTCGTCGAACGTCAGCCAATACGAAACAGCTTCGCCGTCGGGTAACGTATCTATTACTTTACGGATTTCAGGTTCATCCTGATTATCATACGTGTTTCTAAATTGTGGAAGGAGGTAAATACTGTTATATTCCGGATTGTTAAAAATATTTTCTTTAAACTCATGACCTTTCAAGAGGTTCAGACCAATGTTTAACCCCGATGCACCGACCCCAGGAGGGTTAGAAAGCGTCAGGTAATCCATCACTCTGCCGTCTTTGTTAAGATTCGCCATCTGGCGCATCCACTGACCCGTGTCACCGAATCCGAGAGCTTTTGGCCATGGAGCTCCAAGATTTTGATACGCGAAAATAGCTTCCTCAGCACATTCGGAAATGAGAACGCCTTCGAATTCGATCCCGGAACTAATGATCTGAGTCATAACCTCCTGCGCTTTTACAGGGCTCCAATCATGATAATAGCGACCCACGACATCGAGTTCCATTTCGGCGATGCCATCTTCAAATCCTTGTTCGCGCTGGTCGTTGGCGGCATTGCCTCTTATCGCGTTAATAAGAACGACCTTAGTGCCTTTCCCTAAGGTTTCGCCCATCCAGATTGATGTATCATATCCGAGCATATATTGATCCGTACAGACGTTGAGAATTCTGTCGGAATAATACTCGCAGTCGACATTGATATAAGTGATCCCGGCATCGAGAGCCTTATCAATTATCGGATCAAGCCCTGTAGGAGCACAGGGATTGACAAGAATGATATCATACCCTTCGTTTATGCTGTTCTCTAGTTGCTGTGCCTCAGTTGCGGCATCCCAATTGGATATGAAGCAAGCGTAAGAAATATCAAATCCGCAAGCTTCCTTCGCGGCCATGGCAGCTTCCTCGATTTCGCGCTCATAGACTATGCGAAATGTATTCCCTTCGACGTTTGTATCATGAGACGCGAGTTTCAATGATGTTTTGTTCGTGGGGCTGGGAATCACAAGATTATCGGAAGGCGGTGAACCCGCATATACTTTGGAGCCACAACAAATCATGAGCGTAATAAACAAGACTAAAATGAATGTAACACGTTTTTTCATCTTTTTCTGCCTCCGTTTTGTTTTTTTATTTTTCTACACTCTGTTAACTAAACTGCACATTAAAGTAAATACTCTACAACCTCCTCTCCATTACTATTTACATATAGTGCAATTGCCGCAACTAAGAAACTGCCGAGTAATTGCGGTTTTAATTTTTACAGCTTTTCCACTGCATATTCGAAAGTGTCAGCCAGTTCCAGCTTTCCGCTTAAGCTGGAGCGATAGCCCGCGTCCAGGATCATCATAGCCCTGAGGTTAGCCGTCTTATCAAGCATGGGTGCTAGAGGCTCGCCAGTTTCCAGATGGTGGACAATCTCTTTTGCAATATCGTCGCGATTTGCGTCCATTGGCGGGGCTTCGTAGATTTCGGTAGGGTCTTTTGAATAGCGATCCTTAAATATCTTAATAGTTTCTCCGTCCACCACTAACGTACCTTTAGTGCCAAATACGATGGGGCCATTCGGAATGCCGGTATGAACCGTGGACCAACTACCTTCTATAATGGCAATGGCGTCATCGTAACGCACTGTGATATTACCGTAATCTTCACACTTTCCAAAGGGACTGTTGAAGTTAGCCCTAAATCCGTAAGCGGCGTCAGGCGCTTTGTCCAGCAGGTAGCTGGCGATACAGGTACCGTAGCAGCAATAATCCCAGAACGCGCCGCCGCCCATTTTTGCACTGTACCACCATTCGGCAGCCATTTCGGTTTCATTCAAATCTTCTCCGTGAGAAAAAGGGCCAAGGGAGGCTTCGTTTCTGTAAGTGACTTTGAAAACGCGTCCAATTTTCCCCTGGTCCACAAACGTTTTGGCCGCGTGAATAGCGGGCCACCAAGCGGAAGGCCAGTTGATGCAAAACATGACATTGTTTTTTTGCGCAGCATAATACATGTTTCGGGCGGCGAGAATCGAAGTGGCCATAGGTTTTTCGGTCATGACATGCACTTTTTGGTTGAGGGTATAGGTGATGACTTCCTCGTGGAAAGCATTCTCACAACACACCACGGCAAGATCTAACCTGCTTTCCGCTAAAAGCTCTTTGTAGCAGGCGTACTCCTTCGTTATACCGGTGATTTCTTTGACTCGTTTGAGATTGTATGCGCGGGTAGAGAGCCTATCATCTTTGCAAAGAGATGGGGTGACTGGCTTGATGTCACAGATAGAGACAAACTCAAACTTGTCAGGTAAATCGACAAAACCCGACACTAGATGGGCGACGTGCATATGAGCAACACCAATAATGCCAACACGTAATTTTGCCATGGATATACCTCCAAACTATTATTTTCTTTCGCGAAGTACGCGAAAGTTCACTTTCGGATTTTTGTGATCACCACAGAAAATAAATATTTTTAATACACTGCAGCTTGCCTCGGGTACTTAATCTATGCCTCGTACGCTCTGAAGCAAGGTGGTTCGCTTTGTCGTTGCTTCTATTCATCTCCTTAAATTTTAATTGTTATATTACGCCTAATTCTGAGGCGCTCCGTTTATTTAGTTATCAATCTCAACGGCAAACTCGAAGTCGATGTGATATTGAGATTATCATTTATACTTCCGTTTGTCAATAAAGCATACTTATAGTACAGAAAGGGCGCATAAAAAAGTTTTAATCTAATGAAATTATTTCGTCAAATATATAAAGCAAATAAGTAGCGTCAAATAGTCCATGCACCTCGCGCGTAAGCCCAGTGAAATTATGGAGATTGACTGGACACAGATCAGACCGCAGAAATATACGGAAAATGAAACCGGCGGAACCATGCCGACGTACCTATTACCGACAATGTTCCCCTGTACGAGGAGATAATTACGCTACTTTAAAAATTTTCTAACGCATTCATTACTGTACTCTAAGTATGTTTTATTGACAAACAGAAGTATAAATGATAATCTCAATATTGCCTTGATTTCAAATTTACGGTTGAGATTGATAAACCGCATAAATGAAGCGTCTCAGAACTACGCGTTATATAACAATCAAAAAATAAGGAGATGAAATGATGTTGGATTTTCTGGTAAATGAAATGCATCTTCATGCTTTCTCATTCAACGACCTCGATCAAATAGTGAATATGATTGACGAAACGAACTACGAACTGGCCGTGGTGCATAGTCTTTCATCCACTGGAGGCAAACGGTTGGCAAACAATTTTGTATGCGCCGCGCTAAAAGCTATGCTTCCCAAAAAGATGTTCGCATATGGATCATTTGATTACCCCGAGAACGGAGGCGCATTTACTCCGGAAAAAGCTTTAGAGCAAATAAAAAACTTGATGCTCTGTGGTTTTGATGGTGTGAAAATGCTTGAAGGGAAGCCGGACACGCACAAACGAATTGGTGTGCCGTTAAACAGCAGTTATTATGAGCCTTCTTTCTGTTACATGGAAAAAGAAAATATTCCATTGGTGTGGCATGTTGGCGACCCGGAGGAGTTTTGGGATGAAAAGCTTTGCCCTGACTGGGCAAAGGAAAGAGGCTATGATTGGATAGGCGGAAACTATACCCCAAAGGAAGAGATTGAACGCGAGGCATTGGACGTGGCAGAACGCCATCCTAATCTCAAGATCATATTTGCGCATTGGTTTTTCCAGTCCGCCTCGTGCGAAAAATCTATCGAATTGCTTGAGCGTTATCCAAATGTCTCACTCGATATCGTCCCGGGATGGGAAATGTATGGAAACTTTACCAATGATTACGACAAGTTTCGTAACTTTTTCATCAAGTATTCGGACAGGATTTATTATGGGACGGACAACCTTATGGTAAATTGGCGGGAAATAATCAGCGGTGTGAAGCGTTTTCTTACAACAGAGGATAGCTTTACCGCCGGAGAAATAGGGATAGTTTACAGCGAACCCGATATGATGATTCGTGGCTTCAATTTACCTCAGGAAACACTAAAAGATATTATGCGCGACAACTTCTTAAAGGTCCATCAGATTCCGAAGGAGCTTGATGTGGACAGAATACTGGCTTGGGCAAAGCATTTCGGGGAGGAAAACAAAAACGCCCCTGAACTCGCGGCAGCGATAGAAAGAATAAAAGATTGTTCCGAGCGTAGCTAAGAAAAATTTTTAGGAGGAGTGTAAATTATGAAAAGAGGTATTTCAATCGTTTTAGCACTTGTGTTGGGCATGATTCTTTTTGTATCGTGTCAACAGGCAGCGGCGGCGGCCCCCGAACAGAGATTAAAAATCGGCGTTTCCTTTGCCAGCCTTCAAGAAGAGCGTTGGAATCGAGAAAAAACCTTTTTCGAAAACAAGGCGGAGGAATTGGGTGTGGATATCGTGTTCCAGGATGCGAATAATGATGAAAACATCCAAAATAATCAAGTCGAGAACATGGTGACTGACGGTATTGATTGCTTAATCATTGTCGCATTTAACGCAAGAACTGCCGCAACATCTGTTAGGTACGCAAAAGACGCGGGTATTCCGGTTGTTTGTTATACGAAGATGATTGACTCCGACCAACTTGACGTGTATGTGGGATTCGTAGTCAGACAGCTAGGACAGGAATTGGCAAAACCCGCGATTGAAGTTGCGCCTAAAGGTAATTACGCGATAATTGCAGGCGCTGCCACCGACAACAATACTGCATTAATGAGAGCCGGAGTTTACGACATTCTCCAGCCTTATATTGATTCGGGGGACATAAAAGTCGTATTTGACCAGGATACAGAAGCATGGAGTCCGGAAAGGGCTATGGCGAATGCCGAAAATGCGCTGACGCAGAATAATAACGATATTGACGCTATCATTAGTTTTAATGACGGTATGGCCGGTGGCGTCATACAAGCGCTTAGGGCTCAGGGACTTGCCGGTCAAATACCTGTAATAGGAGGAGACGGCGAATTAGCGGCATGTCAGAGAATAGTAGAGGGTACTCAATTGTGCAGTTTGTTCTACCCATTACAAGAACAGGCTGAAAAAGCGATAATCGCCGCCGTTGAACTGGCAAAGGGGCAAATTCCGTCCGAAATTGATACCGAAACACCCAATGAAGTTGGAATGGTACCAACGATTACCGTATACGCAAAAACGATCACCAAGGACACAATGAAAGAAATAATCATCGACGGTGACATTTTTACGATGGAAGAAGTTTACGCGAATATTCCAAGGGATGAATGGCCCGAGTGAAACAAAAATTAGCACAGACAAAATAATGATCTAAAATGATTGGAATTCACAAATGGGTGGGTAATCCCGCCCATTTGTGAAGGTGGGAGAGGGCATGGCCGATAAAATAATTTTACAACTAGTTAATATAAATAAAGATTTTTCGAAAAACATTGTATTACAAGATGTTAATCTATCTGTCATACGGGGAGATATTCACGGTATTGTCGGCGAAAACGGCGCCGGTAAATCTACGCTAATGAAAATATTAGTAGGCGTTTACCCGTTTGGACAATACACCGGGGATATCATTATTGATGGTAAGCATGAAAAATTTTTGTCAATCAAGAGTTCTGAAATGGTCGGTATTGAAATTGTTTATCAGGAATTAGAACTCGTTAACGGGCTTACTGTTGCGGAAAATATCTTTCTGGGTCACGAGCCCATGAATGGTTTAGTTATCGACTATAATAAAATGATCGACCAAACGAACCAGGTTTTTGATTCTATGGGAATCGAAATACCCGCCAACGCAGTCATTAAAAATCTGGGTGTGGGTCAAAAACAAATGGTCAGCATTGCCAAGGTTTTGGTAAAAAACGCAAAAATACTGATTTTGGATGAACCGACTGCCGCCCTAACTGAACAGGAAACGAAAACACTTTTTAAGATCCTTACGCGTTTAAAGAAAAAAGGCGTGACATGCATCTATATATCCCATAAATTACAGGAAATAAAGGAAATATGCGACAGACTGACGATTCTAAGAGACGGCAAAAGTATTATTACCGACGACGTGATTAACCTGACTGAAGAAGATATAATAAAACACATGGTTGGAAGAGAAATCAGCAGTAGATTTCCTCATTTCGAAAAACCCCCGGGAGAGCAGCTTTTAAGCGTTCAAAATCTCACAGTTGAGAACCGAAGCGGAAAAAAAATATGCGAAGATATCTCATTCGAAGTTCGAGCAGGTGAAATACTAGGTATATCAGGACTGATGGGCTCAGGCAGAACCGAACTTTTAGAAGCGATATATGGGGTTTCAAGTTATGTAACAAAAGGGCAGGTAATAATTAACGGAAAACTTGGTATTCCTAAATCGCCTGATGAGTCGATCAAAAAAGGATTAGCGCTCCTCACCGAAGACAGAAAGGAAACAGGTCTCGTATTATGCTTAAACGTCTTGCATAATATTTCACTGAGTTCACTAAAATCTGTTTCGAACTTCGGCGTTATTAAAACACACAAGGAAATTGCAAATGCAAACACTTACGTAGATCGTATGAGCGTAAAAATCAGAAGCCTCATGAGTCTGGTGAATAGTCTGAGCGGGGGAAATCAGCAAAAAGTATTGCTGGGTAAAATGCTTCTCAACAATCCGACAATTCTAATGCTTGACGAACCGACGCGGGGCATTGACGTTGGTGCGAAATACGAGATATATATGATAATGAATAAACTTAAAGAGCAGGGTACCGCGATACTGATGGTCTCAAGCGAACTTCCGGAGATTTTGGGTATGGCCGACAGGATTATTGTCATGAAAAATGGAAGACTGACCGGCGAACTAAAAAGGCAGGAAGCTGACAGTGAAAGAATAATGCGATTAGCTGCAATATAACTTCGGCGCGCTATTTCCCTTTGGGGTTATTATCTCCCTTCTCATTGTACCGCGCTGACGAATTACTGTGTGCAAACAAACGCAAGGTAAGCAATATTCCACAAACGAAATTTCGCTAATGAAGCGCTTAAAGGAGCATCGGCATGGAGAAAAATGTGTTAAAAAAAGAATTAATTTCCGTTGAAAAAGTGAGGACATATGCAATCATAAGCGTTCTCATTATTATGTGGATTGTTTTTAACTTTTTAACAAAAGGTACTTTTATCAGTAACCGAAATCTTTCAAACCTGACGAAGCAAATCGCGCCAATTGCTATTGTCGCATGCGGCATGGCATTTTGCATAATATCGGGTAATATCGATTTGTCCGTCGGACCGATCGTCGCGTTGTCCGGTGCGGTTATCGCCATTTTTGTAAGTCGTTATAACATTTCTCACGCCGTCGCAGTCGCTTCGGTCATTGTAATGGGTATAATAATAGGGTTGTGGCAGGGTTTTTGGATTGCTTATAAAAATGTTCCCGCTTTTATTGTAACACTTGGCGGACAAATGCTTTTTAGAGGAATTGTTCTGTTAACTACGAAAGGTTCTACAATACCTGTAAACAAAGATTCCGTTTTAATGATAGGAACAGACTATCTAAATCCTGTTCTGGGATACCTTTTTTGCGCACTTTCATGGATAGTTTTTGTTATTCTAAGTCATCGTTCTCGAAAGACCAGTATATCTTATGGTTTTTCGGTTCCCGGTATTGGCGTTGTGATATGCAAATATATATTTGCGGGACTACTTTTGTTTTTGTTCGCGTTTGTAATGAACAGCTATAGAGGAATTCCTCTATCGGCGCTGCTTGTTATAGTGTTAGTTACATTAACCAGCTTTGTACTGATTAAAACAAGATTCGGCAGATATATTTATGCCATCGGCGGAAACAAGCAGGCTGCAAGATTTTCCGGTATACAAATCAGGCATACCATTATAGGCGTTTATGTTGTAATGGGAATTCTTGCCTCAATCGCAGGTTATGTTTTACTTGGCAGGTTAGGAAATTCCACACCAAGCGCAGGACAAGGTTTTGAACTTGACGCGATTGCCGCTTGCGTTATCGGTGGTACTAGCTTAACAGGCGGTAAGGGTTCAGTAACCGGTGCAATTGTCGGCGCTTTGATCATGGGCACTCTTAACAATGGCATGAGCCTTTTAAACACCGATTCCTCGCTTCAATTTATTCTAAAGGGACTTATTTTAATCTTTGCCGTGTGGATCGATCTGGCAACCAAGGGAAGCGATAACCTTTAAGGAGTAATTACTGTTCCGGTTCCAACTGGATGTCCTTGAAGACTTCTACGGAGATAATATGGTCGATTGACCACATGATTAGTGCGATAGGCTTGAAATAATCAGACGCTTCTATAAAAACGGGGGAATCCGGATTACTCATCTTCTCGCGCTTAGGCTATTGCCGCTTGAGGGTTATAGTACGAGAAGGTATATCCTTTGCGGTTGCCTTTAAATAAGCTCGAACAAGGAGTGAAACGAATATGATAGTACTTTTGGTAAATGGGAGTCCGCATGAGAAGGGTTGCACGTTTACCGCGCTGAATGAGATTGCGGTGACGTTACGTCAGGAGGACGTCGAGACGGAGTTTTTTTGGATCGGGGACAGCGCTGTCCCCGGTTGTATGGACTGTGGATACTGCCGAAAAAACGGGGCCTGCGTATACGACGATCCGGTAAATCGTTTTCTTAAGATAGCGAGGCAGGTCGATGGGTTTGTGTTCGGATCACCGGTGCATTTCGCATCCACTAGCGGGACTATTACTTCTTTTATGGATCGGGCTTTTTATTCCTCGCACTGGGACGGACACGATTGTTTTTATTTGAAGCCGACGACGGCAGTGGTGTCCGCGCGGCGGGGCGGGGCGACCGCGGCTCTCGACCGGCTAAATAAATACTTTGCCTACGCGCAGATGCTGGTGATCTCTTCACGCTACTGGAACATGGTGCACGGCACTAATCCAGACGAGGTTTTACAGGATTTGGAAGGGTTGCAGGTAATGCGTATCCTTGGACGCAACATGGCTTGGTTCCTGCGCTGTAAAGAGGCTGCGGTCAAAATGGGCGTTCAACCACCGAAAAAAGAAGAGCGTGTTATGACCAATTTTATCCGATAACGTTGAAAATATTACGACATAAAGCGCTCTTAATTCAATACTAACGACCTGCTGCTGACGTTGGTGTTTTCATGGCATGAGCAGAAGGTTGTTTATATCCTTCTCACCCCACTTCACTTCAGTGCGCCCGAACAATGTATGGCGCAGATTCTTAATAAAACACCGATTAAAACTTATTGAAAGGTAAGGTGGGACGAAATGTATTATTTTCTTTCATTGCTGACGGGGATCCTAGTTTCCGTCATGGTTGCCATTAACGGCGGGCTTACAAAACAATACGGCGTGTATTCGGCTACGGTCATTATACATATCACAGGCTTGATTTTCGTTTCGATTTTGGTGCTGGCTAAACGTGAAAAGCCATTTTCAAAAATTAACGCGTGGTTTCTATATCTTGGCGGCGCGATAGGCGTTTTGACCACAGTATTTTACAACCTGGCTTTTGGTCGGATTAGTATATCCGCTATCCTGGCCTTGGGATTGTTTGGGCAAAGCATAACGGGACTGATCATTGATCAATACGGACTTATGGGTATGCTTAAATATCCATTCAGTAAACGAAAACTTATCGGCTTGTCTCTCATTTTTTGTGGCATCGCTTCAATGATCAATAATTTTGAGATATTGGCTGTAATAGTATCTTTTGCCACTGGTGTTTGTATTGTTATATCCCGCATATTAAACGCCAAACTCGCTACCTTGACCAGCGTTCGGACGAGTACATTCTATAATTATATAATTGGGCTTATTATCGCAACCGCCGTTTTCTTTCTTCTTGGGCGCAATGAATTGATATACACGAAATTAGTCTTTTCACCTGATGTGTATATATATTTCGGAGGGATATTAGGGGCATGCATTGTTTTGATAAGCAATATGACGGTTGCAAAAATATCGGCTTTTTATCTGACACTACTTGTATTTGTTGGTCAAGTTTTTTCAGGCGTTTTAATTGATATGCTTATCTCGCGGGAGTTCTCACCTCGAAACTTAATAGGCGGTATTCTCGTGGCTGTTGGTCTTTGCGTTAATCTTCTGTTGGACAATAAACGATTTGAGAAAACATAAATTTTAGCGCGTAACAAAAGACGAGGAGACTAACAAAGACGCACGGGATTGGAAGCGTAAAATAAGTTTGTTTCTGCCATTAAGTCAATCTTGTAACGCTTCTTCAACCGATAGAGCATACTGTTAATCCACTAATTTGTACATAATGCGGCCTCTTTCGGGTATTTTTTCTTTCTTTTCCAAGCTAATAAACACCAAATGTTTAATAAAGCATATATCTTGACAATTGCTGTTTTAAGAGACTATAACTATGAATTAAGTGCTGTTGATAAATATTATTGACTATAAGAATTATTATGGGTATAATAACTTAAATTTCGCACTCTGCTCTGAAAATGCATCAAGTACCTTGCTTAAAGTATTATAAAAATAAAATCGAAAAGTGCGCTCAATGTCTTTTTTATCTTTGCTGGTTTTCGATTATCAAGATACGCCGGTATTTGATTATCAAGATACAAGGTGCTATTAAGGGGTGAAAAATTTGAATTAATTATAAATAACATTAAATTCATTAGAATGGACGCATCAATTATTAAATTAAGTCGTGAAGAGTGACAGATAGAACAACATTGAGTAGTGATCCTAATGTATACGTTAGATATATTTGAATGTATACAAAAATGAAAAAACAAAATAGAGGGGGAAAAATCATGAAAAAATGTATTTCACTAATTTGGGTGTTGACCATCGCACTCGTAGTTGGTTGTGCGCTCGCTACGGTTACATCGGTGTCGGTTGCTTCGGAAAAATATGTCATAGCGAACTTGCCTAAATTCGTTGGAGGGGCGTGGTTTAACCGTATGATGGTTGGTCTTGATACATTCTCGGAAGAGACAGGCCACGAAACCTTCCAGACCGGCCCGGATAGAGTTGATGCAGCGCTGCAGGTTAAAGAGATTGAAGATTTGATTACACAGGGTGTTGATATCATAACCGTAGTTCCTTTTTCCCCTGATACGCTTGAACCCGTGCTGAAAAGAGCCATGGATGACGGTATCATCGTGATTTCGCATGAGGCTGAGGGAATTGAGAATGTACATTATAACATTGAAGCTTTTGATAACGACGCATTTGCTCATCATATGATGGATCGTATGGCAGCAGTTGTTGGTGAAAAAGGGGAATACGCGGTAGCTGTTTCTGCGTTGACCAACAGATCGCACATGATGTGGTCAGACGCGTTGATCAAGTATCAGGAAGAAAAATACCCGAACATGACTTGCATCAACAAAGACGCTTATATCGAAGGAGGGTCTGACGCAAGACAAGCGGCTGTAATAATGACTGAAATGATGAAGACGCATCCGAACCTCGTGGCACTCTTTCAGACGACGGCGACTCTCGTCCAAGGGTTTAGTTTGGGAGTTGAAGAGGCGGGAATGCAGGGTAAAGTCTTCGTTTGTGGTTTGGGGCTCCCTTCAACGGCTGGCCCGTACCTTAGAAATGGTATTGCCCAAGCAATTAGTTTTTGGGATCCTGCTGACGCGGGATTAGCAATGGCGAAAGTTGGTGTGATTGTTAAAGAAGGAGGCACTCCAAAGACTGGCGATAATCTCGGTGTTACGGGGTTCGAGAATATTGAGGTCACCGGAAACCTCATTCGTGGCGAAGCTTGGATTGATTTAACGCTTGAAAATTTGGATGCATTCGGTGGATTCTAATTCGATCATAAATCGAAGCAGGAAGAAGGCTCTGCTGCAAAGCGGTAGAGCCTTCTTCCTGCTAAACGTATATAGGTGAGCGTTATACATGGAAAAATACATTCTAGAAGCGAAGCACCTAACAAAATCTTTCTCCGGACATAAGGTTCTTGACAATGTAAGCCTCGTGATACGTCCGGGGGAGATACTTTGTCTCGTAGGTGAAAATGGTTCGGGAAAATCCACGTTAATCAAGATCATTTCCGGTTTCTATGAAGCAAATATAGGAGAGATCACGCTAGGCGAGAAATCATACTCCCGATTGACTCCGTCGGAATCCATCAGGCAAGGCGTACAAGTAATTTATCAGGATTTTTCCGTATTTCCGAACCTAACAGTCGCGGAAAATATATCATTAAGCACACAGCTTGCGACTGGAAAAAAAATTGTTAATTGGGCCGAAATACAGAAAAATGCCCAAAATGCGTTGGATATGATAAATGTGAAGATTGATTTGGACGAGGAAGTGGGAAATCTTTCCGTCGCGCAAAAACAGCTTGTCGCAATTGCTCGGGCAATTTTACAAGAGGCTAAGCTAATAATCATGGACGAGCCTACGACAACGCTGACTCAGAAAGAAATAAATCGGTTATACGAAGTGATCTCTTGGCTGTCAGAACGCGAAATTGCAGTAATGTTTGTGAGTCATAAACTTGAGGAAGTGTTCGCCGTATGCAATAGGATCATCGTACTTCGCAATGGTAAACTTATCGTAGACGAGAGCATCAATACTTTCCAGAAAGAAAAACTTGTCTACTACATGACAGGAGAAGAAATAAATCCTGCTCCTTTCGAATACAAGCCGCAGGATCCCGAGCCAATTCTCAAAGTAAATAATCTTACCCTTAAGGGTGGCTTCTCTAATATCAGCTTTGAGTTGCACCGTGGAGAAATTCTCGGTATTGCAGGACAGTTAGGCTCCGGGCGTACAGAGTTAGCAAAATCACTCTTTGGTATGCTGAAAGTAGACTCTGGTGAAATCATCGTCAAGGGCGAAAATGTTCATCTAAAAAAGATTAAAGACGCACTACGGTATAAAATTGCTTATGTGCCGGAGGATCGCCTCACCGAAGGCCTATTAATGGAGCGAACGGTGGTCGATAACATTAACACTGTCACATTAAAGGACAGCGGCTTTTTTGTGGACGTGAAGCGAATGATCAAAGAGTCTCTTAAATGGATTAAGGAACTATCCATCATTCCAAGTTTCATTCAAGTAAATGCCAGCACGTTCTCCGGCGGTAATCAACAGCGTATCGTTATTGCGAAATGGCTCGCTACACAGCCTGAAATACTCATTCTCAACGGTCCTACAGTAGGCGTAGATGTAAAATCCAAAAATGAGATCCATACCATCATCAAGCAGCTTGCCGACACTGGGATAGGCATCATTTTGATATCGGACGATATCGGCGAGGTCCTCAGCGCTACAAATCGTGTTTTTGTAATAAATCTTGGCGAGATAATTTATGAATCGCCGACGTCGGAAACGAATTTCGACATATTAGCAGGGAAGGTCACACAAATACATTCGTAGAAAAAATAGAGTGGGTAATGATATGTCTGATAAAATAAAACGGTTAAAGAAGTCCTTAAACACAAACGAAGCAACGGTTTTTTTCACGCTTCTATTTATTATCGTATTATTTTCGGTAATAAACAATTACTTCTTTTCACTGAGAAATCTGTTCGATTTAATGCGGACCATGACAATATATATGATATTCGCATCGGGCATCATGATGGTCATCATCAATGGCGGAATCGACATGTCATTTATTGCGAACGCAATGTGCGCCTCGTATATCATTGTAAAATTAGCCCTAAGATATAACTACTCAGGCGGTATCATGCTTTTTCTTCTTGGTTCGTTATTGTTAGGCTTGATTATCGGGTTTTGTAATTCACTCTTAATCAACATCTTTGAGATGCCTGCTTTTATCATCACGCTTGCCACTGCGAATGTAATTCGCGGTCTAACGCTGAACTTTGTAGGTAACAATCACCTAATCGTTTCTGATTTGTCCCCCGCGATTGTCGAGTTTTCAAGGATGTTCTTGATTAGAGCAGTAGACTCTACTTCCGGAGCTTCGTTCGGACTAGACGCTTGTTTTTTTATTGCGTTGGCAACTATGATCATTACACACTTCATTCTGCGATACACCATAATTGGGCGTGGCGTGTACGCTCTTGGCGGAGACCAAGTTTCTGCCAGCAGGATTGGCTACGACTTAAAAAAAGTGCGTGCGTTCATATTTAGTTATGTCGGTGCGCTTTCAGGTCTTGGCGGAATGATATATGTAATCCAAACTCGTATGGCAGATCCAATGCAGATGACAGGGACGGAACTCAACGTTGTCGCGGCTGTTGTTATAGGTGGTGTAAAGATAACTGGTGGTAAGGGATCGGTTATCGGCGTGTTCATGGGTCTCATGCTCACACAAGTTATCTTAACCAACCTGTTTATGATCGGAGTACCATCTTATTGGCAAAGGCTTGTATACGGTTGTTTCGTGGTGATGGCTATCATTTATCAAACACTGCAAGAGAGAAGCCGCGCCAAAAAGATTTAAAGAGGAGAACACAATGGAAAAAAACTCACTGAAAGAGGAGAAAAAGCATTTTGACCATGTGACCGCAAGACTTATCGGTATATTTGTTTGTGTATTTGTGATTATGTCCATAGCTTTACCTGGGAGGTTCCTTACCAGCAGAAATCTTTTTTCCATGTTATTCCAGTTTCCGGAGTTGGGATTAATTACGCTAAGTATTGCAATCACGATGATGACGCGTGGAGTCGATATTTCCACTGTCACTGTTGCCAACCTTTTAGCTACAGTTTCGGCGATGGTTATTCTTAAAAATGTACCTCCGGGCGCTCCGACTTCTATTGCCGTTGGTTATATTCTGCTTTCCTTCGTAATCACGTTGGTTATTGCTTGCATGTGTGGAGCTGCCAATGGATTCCTTATAGGTATGCTGGGGGTTCCGCCAATTCTTGGCACATTAGGTACTTCAAGCATCTTCACAGGCATAAGTATGGTTCTAACAAAAGGGCAAGGTATTTTTGGAGTCTTTCCAGATGAACTTAGATTTCTCGGATCGGGGAGGCTATTCGGTTATGTGCCCGTTCCTTTGCTTATGTTCCTTGTGATGATTTTTCTTGTTTATATTATTGTACACAAAACTCCATTTGGACTGCAAATTCAATGGGTTGGCAGTAATCGCAATGTGGTGTTTTTTGCGGGTATTGATGTTCCTTGGGTTTTAATCAAAACCTATGTATGCTCTTCGCTTATTGCCGCCGTTACAGGGATGCTTATTTTAGCACGAACAAACTCAGCTAAACCCGATTACGGGTTGACTTATGTCCTTCAGGCGATACTCGCTTCGGTACTCGCTGGTATCAGCCCTCTTGGTGGAAAGGGGCGGATATCCAATTTGATCCTCGCTATATTCACGCTGCAATGTCTCGATTCCGGTTTTAACTTTCTTAGAATCACAAGTTTTATGCGCTCATTTACATATGGATTGCTTTTGATCCTTGGTATATTCGTGGAGCTCGTAATTGAAAAATACAGGCAACGTAGAATGGTGCTTAAAGCACTCAAGGTTCAATAAGGGCAAAATCAAGACCCATGAAACAAGATACTTGAGATCAACTGGTGTTATTATCGCCGTTGCGTTTATCTCAATATCAACGATGATCGTCGCCGCATTTTCGCTTGCAGGGGCAACATTAGTCAGCCAAGATTAATGCTCAACGCATTTAATTTCCGGCTCATCTACTTCGCGTTGAGCATTATCACTTATTCCGCGTAGAACCTATAAACCGTTTCCGATTCGAACTTTTCCCCGGCTTTGTAAATCATAGATGGTAAATGTGACCAATTAATAGCGTTGGTATAATTCTGAGTTTCAAGACAAAACGAATGCAGCCTCTGATATAGCGCCCCGTCTTTACCAGGGAAATTCTCCCTCATATGTACTGCCGTGTAGAGCTGAACACCTGGCATATCTGTGAAAAATTCCATGCAACGACCACTTTTAGGATCTTTAGCAAAACCGCCCCGCCGCATTCCTCTGCCTCGTATACAGTAATTGTGGTCATAGCCACCAATCAGTCTGACCTGGGGATCATCGCTTGCGAATCCCTCTCCCATTGGTTTAGGAGTGGTAAAATCCAACCCTGTACCCTTCACGGACAATACTTCACCCGTGGGCATGCTATCTACGAGATTCGGCATATAAAAATCCGCCTCTATTTGAAGAATATGATTCGCTACGCTACCGGAGTCATGACCGCCTAGATTGAAATAGACGTGATTTGTAAAGCTAATGGGAGTTTCCTCCTCCGGCATGGCTTCATAAAAGAGCCGCAGGTTCCCTGCCGCATCTAATGAATATGTAAGTGATACATCCATCCCTCCAGGAAATCCGGCTTCACCGTTATCGCGCAAGGAAAGTTTCACGCCGGCGAGTCCTTCACTTTCGAATGCTTTGCCGGTGAAATTTCGCCTTCCATAATTGCCGGTAGCGCTGTGCAAAGTATAATCATGTGAATTTACTTCAGTTTTATAAACTTTATCCCCAATTTGGAACTGTGCACGCGATATACGATTTGCTACGCGTCCGATAAAGTCCCCGGCGCAGTTTATCCTATCGAAATATTCCTCAAGCTTATCCCGCCCCAGCACTACGTCGGCAAGGGCGCCATTTCTGTCGGGAGCATACAATCTGTGAATTATAGCCCCAAAGCTGAGAATTTCAGCCGTGACACCCTTTTCACCTTGTATCCTATATAAAAACACCTTATCGCCATCCGGCAATGTCCCGAACAACTCTGATGATACAGTAAAACTCATATTTTCCCCCGTCCTTTCCATGTTATATACATTTTATTGTTAAAAAATTATAATAACATCAATAAAATAAATTTTAACTAAGAGCATTGCCAAATGTTGTCACATAAAAAAATACTCGAAATGTATCCTTTGCCTTATAATAAGAAATTCTAAAAAATCGATCCATCGCAGCAAAAGGACAACTATATGTTTTAGCAGACTATAACTATGAATTAAGGGCTGTAAACACATATCAGTGACTATAAGAATTATTAACGGTATAATAACATATACTTCGTACTCTGTAAACGCTGGCACTGGAAAAGGATATCTCCGAACATAATATTGACTGGCTTGTATTTAAAACAGAAAAAGACAAAGAGGAGATGGAAAATCCATGCTAAAAAACTATGGCTATGACGGTGCTTATCGCGACGAGAATTTATCAGTAAGCGTACTGCTGGAGAATCCTTTGGAATATGGTTTTGAAGCGAATACTCTGGTATTCAGCGTAACTTTTAACGCAAAGGACAACGGCGTTGATGTTCCAAGATTAGAGGATTTTACATTTCATATCATGGACGAAGTCAATTGCCTATACAATACTCAGAATATACGTTACTTAAAATCTGATATCGTATTGACCTCGAAAGATGATGATCCGGTACGTAAACCTGACGGGCTGATAATAACTAATTTCAATCACGATTTTCTGTTCCAAGACCTGCGGATCGTCTTTCTCTATCGACCTTACGGAAAAACCAACATTATCGAATTAAAACATTAGGCTCTGTCATACAGGCCACGTCTCCGGACGAGCAGCCAGCGTCTTCATTATGTTCAGGAACACTCTACGCTGGTTTACGCTCATCCGGCTCAGGGCGTCAAGAATTTCTGATGGGAGCACATCAGGCTGATAATTAAACTCACCACAAACGATGTACTCAATACTTAGGTTCAGGGCGTTGGCGAGTTTAGTCAAAGTTTCAATACTTAATGTACGACCACCACGTTCTATGTGACCCATGAAGGATTCACTAATGTTGGCCAACTCTGCCAACTTTTCTTGCGTAAGGTCTTGCCTGCGGCGTTCGGTTCTGATTCTTTTTCCGAGCTCTTTAAAATTAATATTGTACATTACCAGCACTAACTCCTTTACCGTATAAAGGATAGATGAAATTCAGAAAAGATTTAATGGCCTATAATAAATATTATTGACTATTAGCAGTATGTCGGATTCAGTAGAGAGGATAAAATGATAAAGAGTTATACTGTAACGACTACCATAATGAAGATGAGGTATAGCTATGAGCACAATATTCAAGGAAATCGACAGAGGGAGTGGGTATATTCCCCCGAATTGATGGCGGACTGGCTTCGGAAAAACGTTTACGGCGGGAAGTAACAAAACTGTTTGAACTTGCGGAAGAGGCAGATAACGAGTGGATCAGGTCAAGCGGAGCGGTCGATAAAAATTCTGAAAGCTTGGCTCTCGGAAGTTCCCGACGAAGCTCTTTTATCATGAATTCATAATGCATGATAAGAGGCGAATGAAGCTCAAAAAAATAATTACAAACAACACAACGAGGAGGAGTTGTCCATGAAGGAAGGGAAAAGAAAGGGTTTTGCCGGGCGCGGTATGGTTAGGGCATTCATCGCGGCGTTGCTTATTGCCGCCATTATGCCGGTCGTCGCCGGAGTATCGACGGCAGACGCCCAGCCGGAAGACAAAAAGATAATCGTCTACTATTCGTTGAGCGGCAATACGAAGGGTTTGGCCGAACTGATTCAATCCCTGACAGGCGCGGATATTTTTGAGTTGGAACTCGTCGATCCGTATCCCGAGGAGTTCGAGGCGGTGGTCGAGCGGGCCGGCCGCGAGAGGGAAACCGGCGATCTGCCGGCGCTCGCCGCCAACGTCGATAACTTTGCCGATTACGATGTGGTTTTTCTTGGCACCCCAAATTGGTTCGGTACCCTGTCGATGCCGGTCTTCACTTTCATTGATTCCCACGACCTGTCGGGCAAGACCATCGTTCCTTTCGTTACCCATGGAAGAGGGGGATTGCAGGACCAGATAACAGACCTCAAAGCGCTCGTCCCCAATGCGACGTATCTTGAAGAATTTGCGCAATACCGCGACGAACTCGTCGAATCCGACGTTTCGCAATGGCTGGGCGGAATAGGAATGCTCAGGTAATTTCGTAGATAATTCGACGACGCGGGCAGGCAGGCCGCGTATCCGAACGGGGGCGCTTCGACGGCGCTCCCGTTTTATTTACATCGCGAAAGTCAAAAAAGCAAACAGCCTTGAAACTATGTCCCCGATCTCGCGCTCAAGCCCTGGGGACGAAGCGAGGCGTGTTCGCGCTTCCGATTCTTCACGCACGAAAGTATCAGCGGAGGACAGGCAGGCGAACTTGATTATGTCCAAAGCTTCCGGCGACACCGCTTTGAAATTCGAACGGCACGCGCCGCATAAGAAGCCCGACTCCGACATCGCTGCCACATCGCCCGGAACAAGAGGTGAGCCGCACTCAGGGCAGTTGTCCAGCGACGGCGCGACGCCCCAGATATTCCCCCACCTCCACGCGAATCTAACGTTAAGCAGCGTGGGGCATAATCCTCGCGACAGGTTTGTCATGCTGCCCCAGAAGAGTGAAAGCACTCCGTTGTTTTCATAACCTAAGGGTATGCGCGCGCCGAGTTCCCTGCACCATCCCGCAGCGCACAGGAGGGATTTTTTAGAAAGGCGCACCGACAAGAAATCCTCGGCGACGTCAACGCTCTTGAGATAGAGCCTTTTCGGCCCCTGATAAAGTATGAAGCGTCCCCATATCATTGGCTCCGTCGCGCCGCCGAACCTGCTCCGAGGTCCCGGCGCGCCCGCCCACACCGCTCCCATGTCGCGTAAAAAAAGAAGACAGTCGCCCGATTTGGGCGACGTTTCTCTTCTTCGCAAAACGACTCCATCCGCATGGTAACTCCCTTGCGGAAGGTGGTCGGATACGAGGGGGATTACCTTCGATAACCCGCCCTTTGTATTTCCGTTATCGATTTTCTCCATCCGGGTTTGACCTTCACCCACAAATTCAGAGTCACCGGATATCCGAAACGGCGCTCCATTTCGGCCCGCGCCTCTGCCTTTATCTGTTTCAGCTTAGAGCCGCGTTCGCCGATCAGTATGCCCTTCTGTCCTGAACGCTCCACTATAATGTCGGCCCTGATTACGGCTTTTTTCAATTCCCGGTACTCATCGGGGCTTTTAAATTCCTCCACTCTCACAGCGACGCTGTGAGGAACCTCCTGCTCGGTGCAGAGAAGTATCCGCTCGCGTATTATCTCCTCGGCGAGGAATCTCTCCGTCGTGTCCATCAGCACATCGTCGGGATATATCGGGCCGCCCTCGGGCACGCGGTTCGCGAGTTCGTCCCTCAGCGTTTCTATATTTGTGCCATAGAGAGCCGAAACGGGGACCACCGCCGCGGGATGTATCCGCTTCTGGATTGGTTCCAGCCACCTCCAAAAATCCTCCCCGCCGTTATCAGGGGAGGACAATTTGTCTATCTTATTTGCAGCCAACACCACCGGGAGTCCGGCATGTTCCATGCGGACGCATACCCGCGCGCCGTTCTCCCCCAAGGGACGTCCAGCCTCCAGGACTAGACACGCCACGTCGGCCGACTCCAGCGCCGATTCTATCTCCCGCGTCATGAACTCCCCAAGGGCAAATCGGGGTTTGTGAATACCGGGCGTGTCCACTATGACCAATTGGCAATCGCCGGTTGTGAGAACGCACCGCACCGCGTTCCGCGTGGTTTGAGGCTTGTCGGAAACGGCGACCGCGCGTTCCCCGAGCATCGCGTTTATTATTGATGACTTCCCGACGTTCGGCGCTCCGACGAGAGCCACAAAACCGGCTCGGAAGGATTTGCCTTCACTCATCGGCATCCGTCCCGGGCGTTTCGTCCTCCGCCTGCTTCTCCATTCTGACCTGGAGTATCCTGTGCTCCGCCACCTCCACCGCCATCAGCTTCCACGGACCGTAAGCGACGACCTCCCCCTCCTCGGGGAAGTTGCCCTTTAAGGACAGAAGCATACCGGCCACCGTATCCACATCTTCGAACTCGAACGGATACGACAGAGTTTCGGACAGCTCGTCGAGGTTCACGTAACCCTGCACCAGATAGACGCCGGGAGTCTCTTCCATCACGTCGGGCATCTCGTCGTCGAACTCGTCCTGTATGTCGCCCACTATCTCCTCCAGCAAATCCTCAAGCGTGACCAGTCCGGCGGTGCCGCCGTACTCATCCACAACTATGGCTATGTGCTTCTTTGCTTTTTTCATCAGGTCGAACGCTTCGTCCGTCTTGACCGTTTCCGGGATAAACAGCGGTTTTCTATGGACGCTTGCCACCACGTCCGAAAGAGCGCCTTGGGACAGCGGTTCAAGCAGGTCCTTGGCGTAGAGAATCCCCGTTATCTTGTCCAG
>Ga0099364_10001145_pt1 | contig 44179 bp, 22 predicted proteins | sample TergutTh196P3_FD_73070 | JGI IMG/M metagenome (GOLD analysis project Ga0099364, IMG submission 73070) | Microcerotermes parvus P3 segment gut microbial communities from Pointe-Noire, Republic of the Congo - Th196 P3 | ecosystem: Host-associated > Arthropoda: Insects > Digestive system > Gut ...
AGACATTCCATGATTTCTTGACGATTATCAAGCGTTAGGTGCTTGCCCCCATTAACTCTTAAGCCCGGCATTGTATTCTTCCTTTCAATAGAAAATTTCCCGGACTTAATGCTACCATATTTTATTTCCCCTACTAAATGCCACCCCCTACGCCACTGTTGCTCTTACTTTGGGAATTTACTGTCTTGCAAAATTATATTTAAATCCGCTATTGCAAAAATAGCGGATTGTCGTTATAATGCTATATGGAAAGTTGGCAATCGTGAGGATAGCACCGCACAGACCGCCATTTTCCAAACAAGGAAAGGAATAATTAAAGATGAGTATAACAGATTCAAATATCCTTTTAGAAACAGGTACCAACGAGCTTGAGATACTGGAGTTTGTAGTTTCGGGAAATTGCTACGGAATAAATGTCGCCAAAATCACGGAGCTTATGCAAATACAGGAAGTTCAGGAAATGCCCCTTTCGCACCCTTGCGTTGAAGGCGTTTTTCAGCCCCGCAGCGAGGTCTATACTATTGTTGATTTGTCCAAGTATTTGGGGCTTGGCCCGTCGGAAGACCCGGATAAGGATATTTTCATTATCACAAACTTTAATCAAATGAACATCGCGTTTCATGTTCACGCTGTGGAGGGTATTTTCCGTATTTCATGGAATGATATTGAAAAGCCCGACTCTATTATTTACGGCGGCCAGGAGGGCGTTGTTACAGGTATTGCCAAGATAAACGACAAGATAATATCTATCTTGGACTTTGAGAAGATAACTTTTGACATCAGTCCTGAAACCGGCATTGATTTGAGCACGGTGTCGGCTTACACAGGTTCTGACAGGGAGCTTTTGCCGATAGTCGTTGCCGAGGACTCCGCGCTTCTTAGAAAAATGCTGACCGAGGCTCTTCACACGTCGGGTTACAGCAACCTTACCATCTTAAATAATGGAGAGGAAGCGTGGGATTATATCAGAGGCTTTAAAGACGCGGGGATAACAAATGTTTTCTCAAAGGTCAGCTGCCTCATTACGGATATTGAAATGCCGCGCATGGACGGGCACAGGCTCACAAAGCTCGTAAAATCCGACCCCATACTCAAAAACATTCCGGTCGTCATATTCTCATCACTCATTGACGAGAATATGCAAAAGAAAGGGACGGAGGTCGGCGCGGACGCGCAGCTTTCAAAGCCCGAGATTGCCGGTCTTGTTGATATTTTGGACGAAAAAATCCAGCTTTACGCAAACAGAGGTTAGGGGGCAGCGTTGCCCCTTTTCCGTTATACTTAATGAAAAGAGGACTCCATGCCGGAGAGTCTCGCGAGGCGATATTCGCAGGCTTTGCAAACTCCGTTGAGTTTGACGATTTGTGCAAAGCGGCGGGCATAGAAACAGGCTCGTTTAGCTACTCGCAGACAACGGCGCAGATGAGCCTCGGATTCGACCGTAGCGCCGGTGCATACAGGCGGAAATAATCCGTAAATATAGTTGACACGAGCAGCTAAAAGTGTTACTATGTATTAAAAGGACGACCGCCCACAAGGTGGTTGACCGGGATTGGTAGCAAAAGCCACCCCATCTGGTCAAGTATAAGGGTGGTTTTGCTATGTGGGCTTAGCTAAACTGAAAGATAAAAGTCAGCAGAGCCAGCAAAAAAATGCCGAACGCGAGCAAGTCGCGAAAAGTAAGTTTTTTCACAAGCACCACCTCTCTTTCGCAAGATTGGTGGTCAACCTCCCCGTAACACGGAAGTCCATGACTATTCTACCACCGCATTAAATACATGGCAAGAGAAAATCGTAAATGTTTGGAGGTTCGGCTAAACCAAACTGTAAGAGGGCATACTAGCAAATAATGGCAGGAACGGAGCCGCCAACAATAAAAAGGAAATATTATAATCCCACGAGAGCGTATAAAACCGCAACTGTGGGATTTACTTATTCTACTGAAATGGATTGTTTTGAGCCAACCTCTCCAATGCGCCAATCGCCATATTCCATGATATCTCGGCGGCATATGGGTACTTCTTCTGATATCTTTGCCATAAGTCTATCATGATGGAACTATCGGCAACCATCCGGATAACACCAATAATATCTTCCATTTGACCGATAGTACCGCGTTTTTCCGCCGTCTTTTCTAAAGCCGCATTGTATACGCCTGAATCGTATGTGCGTACAGTTGTCAGGATATAGATATCATAGAAATCTCTCATGCGCGAAGTCGTGACCCCGCGTGTGATTATGGTTTCAAACTTTTCAGCCAAAACCGTTTCCAAATTGTAAGCCATGATGCTGATAGCTCTGTCCTCGAACATGAGGTGGTAGCTGTACTTGATTTCCTTCGGTGTGACTAAATCCCCGGTCGTGATATCAACCTTGATGGTCTGGCGTGTCTTGTCGAGAATCGCGCCAATCGAAACTCGGTAACCTGGATAGTCAGCTTCCTCATGAATTTCTTCAATGCCTCGAAGCGCAAACTCAACGCTGTCATCAATCTGTATGCGGAGGATATCCTCGATGATGGTGGTTATCTCAGACGCGGTCAGCGTCTGTCCTTTGATGGTTGCGTCCATATCCATCGTTGTGCGGGTGTCGATGCCGACAATCGCCGAGATAAGCATACCGCCTTTCAAAATGAAGTTGTGTTTGTAATCGGAAATGGAGATGCGCTCCAAGAACCGCTCCAGCATGAAGTTCCGTAATATAACCTCTGCTCCCACGTTCTTCGCTTTTGAAAGATTACGCACAAGCGCCTTTAATTGATTTGACGTTTTCACAGCAGGACCTCCATGTAACTTCTAAGCGGTTTGGCAACATTGAACATATCTGCCATCCGCATGAGCGAGTTTAAGTTTTTATCTTTTCGCCTGGAATAGCGTTTGATTGCGTCGGTCACGACCGCAATGTCCATCTGATTTCTGCTGCGCATACAGTCGCAAATTGTGCGTTCCATGTCATACGCTGTGACGGTATGCCCGAACATCGTCGAAAGCACGGTAACGCCGATTTCGTGCAACTCGCGCTTGATGGTAAATACCTTGCAGCCATCCGCCCTTAACCGCGTGGCGTTATAGCCAGTTGGCACCGTAACGGTATAGCCCAAGGGGTCGCGATCAGTAAGGTCGTGCAGAAACAGAGCCGTTTCATGTGAGAAAACAGCTTTCTGCCGACGCAACTGGGTGGCATACATTTTATCAACGAAGTCATCGGGCGATACATAAACACCGAAAGTGACCCGCTCTAATTCGCCCGCTTTCACGAGCAGGCGCAGGCGTTCATTTGAAACCCCGACTGCATTCGCTTGTGCAGTAGTGACAGTCCCACCGTTTTGCGATAAAATTGACCTTAACTCATTAGGCAATGCCAAGCCAGCCACCTCCGATTTGATTATTATGCTCTAATTAAATCACAAACTCGCACAAAAATCAAGGATAAAATTTGAGAGTGTTTTTGTGTTTGATAGTCACCGAGGCAAAGTGTTGCTCGATCGTCCAAGCTGGCGGTGCGCTCCATACGTTCCCATGAACGCGGATAGAGGTCGTTGCCGACACCACCGATGATAAATGTCTGCGCCAATCATCATATTCCACTTCATTCCTCGACGCTTCTTAACATAATAACTCTCAAAAAAAAAAGCCTTTGACAAATCCTATCAAAACAAATTATAATAGGTCGTCAGATAATTATACATTCGCAATTATTCGGAGGTATCAAAAATATGAAAATCAAAAATTTATTGTCTAAAACTTTGGCGTGGACGCTATGCTTTGCCATGCTGCTAACTTTCGCCCCGGCGATTTGGTTCGCGCGCGCGGACGGCATCTCCCTCACGGACATACAGGGCGCGTTTGACGACGTGGTAACGGCGAACGACCTCAGCACCAAACTAAACCCCGACGAAGTAGACGCGGTCTTCGAATTCTTGGCAGAAGAAGTGATAGACAACGGCTGGACGATAAGCGATAACGGCGGTTTTGATAATGATAACGGCTACGAAATTAAATATAAAGAAGCTTTAGATGAGGATAATAAACCCTTAGGTTTTTATCGTCTGATATTTGAAATCGAGCTGTCAAACGAAGGTGATGAAATAACCTTACGTTTTGGCTGGGATAATTTTGACAATAAAGATAATTTTGTCCTTAACTATATAAGTGCGAGCGGTAATTACGATGACCCTCCCTCCTTTGACTGGAGCGCGCTGAAAAATATCGTCGAAGGTCAAGAAGGCGGCGGCTTTCACAGCATCTTCGGCGACGACATCTATGACTACGACCCCCACGCCCCCGGCAACTACACCCTCTACGACATTCTCACCGACTGGAACGATTATATAGAAGATAACAGCGTCACTTTCAACAACAGCAAGGGCGACCAAGTAAGCGCGGTATTCACTTTTATTACAAACGCGGAAGATAGCGGCTGGAATATATTTGATTACAAAATACACACTTACCCAACAGGGGGAGACAAAACTTACGAAAACATTCAATTAGACGTGTCTTTTATGAAAAACCATTACGAATTTTATGTTGATTTTACATGGAGCGACTATAATACCACCGGCACTTTCGAGCTCATGTTTGTTACGGTAGAGGGAGATAACCCCAACCTAAACTGGAACGCGCTTAGAAAAATTATAACGGATAACGGCGGCGGTTATGAAAATGACACCACCGGCGACACCGGCGATTATGATGAGTACAGCGACATCGCCGAATTGAAAACCGCGTTCAACGCGTATTTAGAAGACGAAGGCTACACTACAGACTCCGAAGTAGTAGACGCCGTCTTTACCTTACTGCAAGCTGCGTACGACAAGGGTTGGAATTTCATCGATTGGGCCGATTTCGGTTTCAACACATATGGAAATTATGTATACCTTGAACTCGAACTATTCCACGCCAAAGGCTTTTCTATGTATATAGAATTTTGTTGGGGGTATGACAGCAGTGAGAATATGTATAAGCTGGATGACATATACGCGGACGGAATGGCTCCCGAACTCAACTGGACCGAGCTAAAAGCCATTCTCACCACAAACGGCGGCGACTACTGCATCAGCTTGCTCGTTGGCGGCGGCGGATACTATGACAGCCTCGACGTTTTAAAAACCGACTTTAATGAATTTTTAACTGGAAAAAGTTTCACATTAAACGGCAACACTGCCGAGCTTAACGCCGTCTTTGACTTGCTGTCGGAAGCGCACGGCAAAGGTTGGGATGACATCGCGGCTAATTTCGGCATAACCATAGACGACGATGAAGTACACCTTAGAGTCTATCTGTATAACGACTACGTAGGAACAAATTTATATATAGATTTTAGTTGGTCGCTTGATAACGACATATTAACAATGGAGTTTATCTACGCGGGCGGGTTGCTCAACCCCAACCTCGACTGGGAGGCGTTGGAAGCTATTGTCGGGGAAATAACTATTGAAGAAGATTTCTCCGGCGGCGGCGGCGGCGGCAGCGGCGGCTTCGAAGACATATTCCGGAGCTTTGACGACTACATATACAAGCTGCTCGGCTACGGCGACATCGACGAATTTGACTGGGATACTGCGCGCTACGTCAAAGACCTCATGTCGGACGCGGTTGACTATTGGGACATCGACGGCTACAACTTTTACTACGACTCTACCAGTCACATTATTGGACTTCAGTTTGACCTCCTAAGCAACAGCGACGAACTCCAATTTGACTTTGAATGGCACGACGTCGGCGACGGGTATTACTCCCTTAGTTACATAAACGCCAACGGCGACACAAACCCCAGGCTTAACTGGGGCCGGCTCATAGCCGCAGTTAGCAAAAACGACGGCAAGTGCAACTTCGACTTCCCCGGCGGCGTCAGCTTCGACCTCGAAGACATATTCGAAGGCTTTGAAGCCCTCATAGACGAACTACTCTACGACGATACCATCAGCGCCTTCGACGATAGCACCGCAGACGCCGTCTACAACCTCATGGAGGACGCGGTTAACAGCAAAAACTGGCAAATCGGCGTCTGCGACTATGACTACTACTATGACGATTACTATAACGGTTACATTATTTACATTTGTTTTGATCTATACGACGCCAACACCGGCGACTCGCTCTACTTTGCCTTTGAATGGTCAGACGTCGGCGGCGGGGAGTATTCCCTTACATACATACGCGCCAACGGCGACACAGACCCCGGGCTTAACTGGGACGCGCTCACAGCCGCAGTTGACACAAACAAAGGCAACTACTACATAGAATTCGACGACAACGGCAACGGCGGCGGCGGCGGCGGTGACGTCAGCTACGAAGACCTATATTGGGGGATTCAGGGCTACATACAAGGCTTAATCGACGCCGACCACTACGAATACGTTGACAACGACTCTTTATTCGCGCTCCTCGGCATCATAGAGGACGCGGTTGAGAACGAAGGCTGGTGGTTTGTCGATGACGAATCCTACTACTACAACTACAACCACTCATACGAGTACCTTTACTTCTATGTTGAGCTATACGACGGCAGCGACGATGTGTATATTGATACCTGGTGGAGAGACCTGAACGACGACGGCAATCTTCTCCTTGCGAAGATGGTAGTAGAAGGCGACGACGACCCCGGCTGGGACTGGGACGCGCTCAAAGGCTTCATCATAGCAAACGGCGGCTCCTATGACATTTTCGGGGAGATATACCCCGACGAACCCAATGAGCTATTTGAGGAATTAAAAGATTATGGCTTGACATACACCTACGACGCGTCCACCAAGACCATCACCGTCGAGGGCACCGTCACCGAGGCGCATGTGACAAATGATGACGAGATATTAGAACTCGATATTCCCTCGGGTGTCACGCTGATATGGAACGCGGAATATTCGGGAACGACTACGGAAACATGGTACGCGCTTATTGACGCATACGGCGCGGGGCATATGGAAATGGGAGATGAGGGGAAAATATCAGCCGACACGGGCTTCGGTATAGGCGTTGGTGATACAATCACGCTCACGGTAGCTACGGGCGAAATAAGCGGCATATCGGCTGTAAGTAATTCATCAGTATTCGTCACAGGCGGCACGGTCGGAAAAATAGATCTGGATGGCGCCTCCGCGCTTGCCATAAGCGGCGGCACGGTCGGTTCGGTAAGAGCGCATGGTAATAACAACGTTATCTATTTAGCGGATGGGGAGATAAATGATGGTAAAATAGATAAAACGAGTAGTGCATTTGCAACCGTCTACTACACCGGAGATGCTAATTTATCGAAAATCGTGGTAGCAGACGCTACATGGGGCTTCGGCAGTGATAATGTGCATAAGCTCGACGGCGCTCCTGCGCTGACCGAGGGCGACGGCTCGCCGCACACCGCCGACAACGCCTATGCCGGTACGGTTACGCTCACATTCCCCGAGGGGCTTGCTATCACGGACGTGACGACGACAGACCTCGATAAAGATAATTATTCATTCGAGGAAGACGGCAACACAATCGTCTTCGCGGGAACATATAATGAAACGGGTATCACCCTCACGGTCGAGGGTTGGCTCGCGGGCAAAATCCCCGTTACGTTCACAACGGCGGCGTTTGATATTAATGTAGACACCCCGGAGTTTTTCGTAAAATACGCGGACGAAGCGAAAGTGGAAGTGCCTTTCCCCACCACAGAGAGCATACAAAAGGCAATTGACGACGCGCTCGAAGCCGCCGAGACGAACGGCGGCGGAACCGTCACGGTCACAGGCAATTTCACAAGCGCGTACGCGACACAAGATGAAGGATTTTTATCACTCGATATTCCCGAGAACGTCACGCTGATATGGAACGCAAAATATTCGGGAGAGGCGGAGGAAGATTATTACCCGCTGATTCACATTCTCGGCGAGGGAAGCCTTGAAATGGGCTTGAGCGGAGAAATAACAAACAATACTACAGGCGGCATTGCGCTCGTGATAGCAGACGACATCGAGCTCACGGTAGATGAAGGAATAATTAGCGGATTACTCGTCGAATATAGCGCGATAGTAAACGTCGGCGGGAACGGCTATGTCGAGCATATAGATTTAAGAAGTAATGCCGCGCTTGCCGTAAGCGGCGGCACGATAGGTAAAGTAGTCGCGGATAACCGAGACAACGCCGAAATCGTCATCTATGTTACAGGCGGCGATATTTCCGAGGGCGCAATCGTCTACAAAGGCGGAAACGTCATGGCATACTACTACGGCTCACACTTAAGCAAATTCGACACAAGCGCGGGGTCATTCACCCCGGGCGAGAACCTGTTCAACCTCTACACGCCGAACCTCGGCAGCTACAAGTGGAGCGAAACTGACCCCTACCAAGGCTCGGTCACGCTCACATTGCCCAAGGGGCTTGAGATTGGCGTTGACGGCCTTACGGTTCAGAGCGGCATCAATGCTTTAGACCCATCGCTGTATACCCGCATCGGCAACACAATCATTTTCGCGGGAAAAATTGATGGCACTATAGATGTTATTATTATAAAAGGCACACTCGCGGACGGCAGAATAGAAGTCGGTTATTGGATGCATGGTTTTAATTTAAACATAGACACCTCGACTATTAACGTAAACGGCACGAAAGTGGATTTCCCCACTGTCGCGAGAATTAAATCCGCAATTGACAACGCGCTCGGCGCGATTGATCCCGCGAGCGGCGATGTTGTGAAAGTCACGGGCGCGTTTGTCGGCGCGGACGAAACGCTTAACATTAACATACCGTCGGGTATCACGCTGCAATGGGGAGCGGAGTATACAGGCACCATGAGCGATGACTTTGGTCTTATCGATGTATTTGGCGGCGGGAATATGGAAATAATGCCGGATGGCTATATATTCAACAACGGCAGGGTAACTATAAACCTTTTCGGCTCCATCACGCTCACGGTAAACACCGGCGGGGTGTTAAGCATATCCGCCGCCGGTAATTCGGCAGTCCTCTTTGGCGGCAGCGGCCAAGCCGAAGTGATAGTGCTGAGTGATAACGCCACTTTGCACGTCAGCGGCGGCAAGCTCGGCAGCGCACTCGCGAATACTAACGGCACTATATTCATCTCGGGCGGGGAGATGGACGGCACTATTTTGAATGACGGCGGCTCCGCCTACTACACGGGTAGTAGTAACTTTGTGAAGTTTAACACCACCGATATCGGACTAGGCTCTCGCCACTTCACCCCCGACGTTGACCTCTTCCGCCTCGACACGCCCGTTCTGACATCGGGCGGCGAGTCTTATGAATACGACGGAACCCCAAGCGAGACCGCAATCACGGCGACATTCCCCGAGGGGCTGACCATCACGGGCGCGACGGCTTCCTCTCCCCTTGCGGAGATTTCATTCGACGGCAACACCGTCACCTTCGCGGGTACATATAATATTGCGGATATCATCCTCACCATTACGGGTACTGTCAAAGGTATCGAAAAGCCGGGGTACGAGGGCGGCACGATTCCCGTTGTGTTTGACACGGTGGAACTTGAAATTAATGTAAACACCCCGAAGTTTTTCGTGGGCGACGATGAAGTAAAAGCGCCGACCGTCGCGAGCATTAAGAAGGCCATCGACGACGCGCTTGAAAACACGGAAACCGGCACGGTCGAAGTCACGGGTAAGTTCATCGAAGGAGACACTCAGCTTGAAATAAACATCCCCGACGGCAAAACCCTTGTGTGGAAAGCGGAGTACAGCGGAAGCAAACAAGATATGATATTGCTGTCCGGCTCGGGAACGATGAGAATCGACAATGAGGCGAATATCAGTACAACAGCAAACACTGCCCTGCACACGAAGACCGACAAATCCAACACTGTCCGTATTATCTTAAACGGCGGCACGGTAGCTTGTTCGACAGCGAGTCCTGCTTATGATGCGTTCATCTTAGACGGCTGTTCTTCAACGCTTTCGGTATTGAGCGGCAGCACGGTTACGGGCGGGATACTTGCTTCAAACACTAATGCCGTGATTTATATTGCGGGCGGCACGATTAATATTGGCGAAACACTGATTTCGCGCCAAACCGGCAGCCCCAGAGCGTATTATGTCGGCGACCATTTAGCGAAATTCAACACATCTAGTTCTTCCACTTCATTCACCTTCACCCCGGGTGAGAACCTCTTCTGCCTTGACGACGCGCCCGCGCAGACAATCAACGCGAGCGGCGACACCATGATAACGTTCCCGTCGGATATCGCCGTCACCCAAGCGGTGTTGGTAGACGAAAGCGGCAACACGATAACGAGCTACGAGATAACACGAAGCGGCAGCGTTGTTACCATTTCGGGCAATTATAATAAATCCCTCGATGCCTACCTCAAAATAACGGCCAAGATTGCCGGCAAAATCGACGCGGAGTTCAAAACGTCGGAGCTGACAATCGAAAACGAAGAATTTTATGTAGGCACCGAGAAGGTGACGCCGCATACGGTAGCCGCAATCGAAACCGCAATCAACTTAGCGCTTGAAGCCGCCCCGACGAACGGAACCGTCGAAGTCTCGGGCAAGTTCTCCGAAGGGAACTCACAGCTTGCGATAGAAATCCCCTCGACTAAAACCCTTGTGTGGAACGCTGAGTACACAGGCAGCGTAGTTGATATGATTTTGCTGTCCGGCTCGGGAACGATGAGAATCGACTCGGGAGCAAATATCAGTGCAATAGGCGCCGACACTGCCCTGCGCACAGCAAATGATAGCTCCGTTACCGTCCATATCATCTTAAACGGCGGCACGGTAGCTTCGACAAAGGAAGGCTCTCTATTTAACGCGATAATCTTAGAAGGCGGCTCTCCCGCGCTTTCGCTTTTGAGCGGCACGGTCACGGGAAGAATATACTCATTAATCACTAATGCTGTGATTTATGTTGCGGATGGCAATATTAGTATTAACAACGCAATGATTCTACGTAACAATAGCGGCAGCTCCAAAGCGTATTATGTCGGCGACCATTTAGAAAAGTTCATCACGGCGGCTGAAAACGGCATGCGATTCACCCCCGATGTCAACCTCTTCCGTCTTGACACCGCGCCTACGCTGACCGAGATTGACGGAGCGGCACACGACGGCTCGACCGAAAGCGAGACCGCGGTCACAGCGACATTCCACTCGGCTCTTGCAATCACAAGCGTGACGGCAGAACCTACAGGGGCGACACTAACACCGAGCGGCAACACCGTCACCATAGGGGGACAATATAATCAATCGGCTGCCACCCTCAAGGTCACGGGTACTATTGAGAACGGCAGAATCCCCGTCACGTTCACATCGGCGGCGTTTGCGATTAACGTATCCACCCCGCAGATTTTGGTAGACGATGTGAATGTGGATGATTACACCGTCGCGGGCATCCAAACCGCAATCAACGACGCTCTCGACGCCGCCGAAGCGGGCGAAACTGTTACCGTCACGGGCAAATTCACCGGCGCGGACAGTACGCTTAGCATAGCAATCCCCTCGGGCATAACCCTTGTATGGGACGCTGTCTACAGCGGAAACGTGGCAGGCGCTTTGCTTGAACTGGGCGACGCGGGAACCTTTGAGCTTGCGCAAACCGGATTCATCCATAACACAAACGACACCGTACAAAGCAACGGAATAGGGTTTACCCCCACAAGCTCTGTAACCCTTTTGGTGAGAGGGAAGGTGCAGGCATACTCAATCCCGTTGTATGCGCCTCCGGCTGTGGTTGTGTTTGACACCGCCACCCTTCAAAATACTATGAACAGTGCGTTAATCAATATGTCTGACGACGATTCAGTCCTGCTGTTTTACGGAGGGACGATGATAGCGCCAGAAACTACCACCCCCATTAGAGCCACAACCAGTACATCCCCAAAGGCCTACTACATTGGCAACCACGCGGCGTTGTTCAGCAGCAGTGCTTACTACACCGGGTATAACCTCTTCCGTCTTGACACGCTGAACTTAGGCGGTTACATCTACAGCTCCGACACCGCCGCCGCCCACGAGGGCACGGTCACGGTAACATTCCCCGAGGGGCTTGGTATTACAAGCGTGACGGCAACGCCCGCAACCGCGATTCATTCGTTCGAGAAAGACGGCAACACAATCGTTTTCGCGGGGACATATAATGTGACGGGTATCACCCTCAAAGTCGAGGGTACGCTTGCGGGCGGCAGAATTCCCGTGGAGTTTACTACAAATTCGTTTAGCCTGAACTTAGATACTCCCCTGCCCGCGGCGGCTATTACCGTCACCGTTCCTTCGAGTATCACCTACGGCGAAGAACTTGACGAACCGAGCATGGCGGCGAAAGATAAGGTCGATGAAACAGTCACGGTCACGGGTACGTTCACGTACACTTATTCGGGGACATTGGCGGACGGGGATGAAACAGAATATAGCTCAACAACCGTCAAACCCATCAACCCGGGCACATACACAGTAACAGCGACGCTTGTCAGCACAACCCACTCGGGCAGCGGCACGGCAACGTTTACAATCTCGCCGAAGCCGTTAACATGGGAGACAAGCGGCACGGCGAAAAGCAGGAACTTCGAAGCCGGAAATACAACCGTGGAGGTAGAGACCTCGCCGACGCTCGGCGGATTGGTGACAGACATCGGTAAAACTGAGGGCATTATTGATATAGTGAATGTCGTAAACGGCACATTAACTCTCGAAAGCGCGAATGTGGGTACATGGGCGGTCACGGCGACGGGCTTCGGTATTGAAGGCGGCAGCGCTTGGAAGTACAAAGCCCCGACGGCACAGCCGACTTTCGCCGACGTAGTGATTGGCCAGAGTAGGTTTGAAGCCAAAAAAGATACGCACTACACCACCACGGAGTTAAATACCGCAGGTTGGACTAACGGCGATTTTGTCATCACGGCAGCGAGCGGCTATCAGATACTGGTATCAGGCGGGTCACCTTGGGATTCTGAGCATATTCGGACCGCAGAAACAACCGGTAATCTTGTGACTTTCTTTATAAGAGATACCGCCACAGGCGACGAATCGAAACAGACAACCGAATCCTACAAAATCGACAAAACCGCCCCGACAGCAACGGTGCAGTACAATGATAACGAATTTAGAGCGTTTTCAGATTCAACTGCCTTCAATCTTTTCTTCAAAGAATCGGTAAAAGTGACTATTGCGAGTGCCGATAGCGGCTCGGGCGTGGAAAAGGTCGAGTATATTAGATCCTGGACAGTTATCACGGACTTTGACAGCCAGACATGGTCGCCATATAATGCCCCTATCACCTTCTCGTCAATAGATAAGTGTATACTATACGTTCGCGTAACGGACAAAGCGGGTAATTCGGTTATATACTATGACGGCTTAGTTGCATTTGAGGATAGCGCAGACACGGTAGATGCCGGAACTTTCTATAAAGGTTCCGACGCCGGTCATACAGTCGCCTATGCACTTAACGGCAACACGGTGAAAGAGATTACAGAGACTACATTAGGCGGCTCAAAAGTAGTAGTAGCTCCCGCAAACTATACAGTGTCAGACACAGGCATTACTTTCACTAACGCTTATATGCGAGGTCTCGAAGATGACGCATATACATTTGAACATATATTTACAGTTTCATATTACCCGCTCGGCGAAACGGGTACGCCCCTCGCGGGCAGCGACACTATAGGCACGACGGAGATTACTGTCAGTGTCCAAAAATCCTCGCAAACCGCGCTTGTCATCACCGACCCCGGCGCGAAAACCTACGGCGACGAGCCTTTCAGCCTCACCACGACGGGCGGCAATACGAGCGGCACGGTGACTTATGCGATTACAAGCGGAGACGCGGCGGAAGTTTCGGCGAATGGTTTAGTCACGATTAAAGCGGCGGGAACTGTATATGTAACAGCGACAATGGCGGGTAATGATTTATATAATTCCGTAAGCAGTGACTTGATGCTGATTACCATTGACCGTGCTCCGCTCACTCTGACAGCAGATAATAAGAGCATTATAGTCGGAGCGCCGGAGCCGGCGGAGTACGCCTACACGGTGAGCGGCTTGGTCTATGGCGAAAGCGCGAATAACGTGTTCTCAGCAGGTCTGCCGACCTTGTATCTCAATGAGACCTTTGACAGCTCGAAGGAGGGTACATTTACCATAGTTATATCGGGCGGCACGCCGAACGATAACTACGTAATTACCGAGCGGAAAAACGGCACATTGAGAGTGTCGGAAAAAGAAGACGTAAGTGAAAAGATTTCGTTTGCCGCCAGCAGCGCGACCTACACAGGCGCGGAGCTTACGCATGAGACGGCGGCGATGAACAGTTCGTTTACTCCGGGCGCAAACCCCGGTTGGACGTATTCTTACGCTATTTTGTCGGGCGGTTCTCTCTCTAACGGCAAACCCGTAGGCGCGGGTGCATACACCGTGACAGCCACCTACGAGGACGATGAAAACCTCGGCACGGCGACAGCGACATTCACTATTAACCCGCGCAGTATCTCGGGCGCGGCAGTCGTTGTCGGCGAAACATATACCTACACGGGCAGCGCCATCACCCCTCCCGCTGCCGATGTCACCGTCACGCTTGCGGGTTATACACCGACCTACACTTTCGCTGTGACAAGCGGCGGAACAAACGCCGGGACAGCCACCCTCACCGTGACAGGTACGGGCAACTACACAGGCACGGCAACGGGTACGTTTACTATCGGGAGAGCAGAGCAAGCCGCGCTGAGTGTGACGGCGACACCATCCGGCACATTGACATACAGCCAGGGCTTAACGGTCGGGCTGACGCACTCGGGCGGCAGCGGCGACGGCGATGTCAGCTATACACTGGTCTCCGGGCCTGCCACATTAAACGGCTATACGCTCACGATAACAGGCGCGGGAACTATAGAAGTTACCGCGACCAAAGCGGCTGACACAAACTATAACGCGGCTACCTCCGCCCCGCCGCTGACCATCACGGTAAACCCCGCCCCGATTGACAGTGTGGCTCTTAGCGTGACTGCGCCTGTGGTTGGATATACGCCGGTAGCCACCGCGAGCGGAACAGGCAATTTCACCGTCGGCGCGGTGACATGGGACGGTAATCCGGTATTTTTCGCTCCCGCTACCTCATATACAGTCAGAGTGTGGCTCGATGTGAACGAAAACTATATCTTTGATACAGGTAATTTCGCCGCGACAATAAACGGAGCATCCGCGACAGAGTACTTTCCGGGCTTAGGAAACACCGTCGAGGTGAGTTACACCTTCGCCGCGACAGACGCCGACACCGATGTCCCCACCGCGCCGCAAAACCTCACCGCCGCGGCGGGTAATGGGCGAGTCACGCTCACTTGGCAAGTGCCGGAGAGTAACGGCGGTGAAGAGATTACGGGCTATGAAGTGCTTGACGTACTTGCTGACGATGATGATACGTGGATACTGCTCACGGCAAGCGAGATGAGCTACACATTCACCGGGCTGAGAAACGGCACAAGCTATGAGTTTGCCGTCCGCGCCATAAACAGCGTCGGCGCGGGAGCGGAGGAGACAGCGACGGCCAGACCGACAGCGCCGCCGCCTCCGACCGACAGCGAGCCGACAAAACCCGCCCTCACACCGGGCAATACCCCTGCCCCAGAAACGGAAACAGACTTTGTGGAGTTCTTGTATCTGAATGCTTTTGGGCGCGAGCCGGACTCGGGCGGCTTTGACCACTGGATGGAAAGATTGGAAAGCGGCGAGCTGACCGGAGTTGATATTATGTTTGCCTTTGTATTTAGCGAGGAAGCAAAAAACTTAAAGCTTGACGACGAGGACTTTGTCACCATGCTATATCGCACGTTCTTTGGGCGTATGCCCGACGAAGGCGGCTTTGCGCACTGGCTCTCGCGGCTCAATGCCGGAGAGTCTCGCGAGGCGATATTCGCGGGCTTTGCAAACTCCGTCGAGTTTGACGAGTTGTGCCAAGCTGCGGGCATAGAGACCGGCTCATTTAGCTACTCACAGACAACGGCAAACTTAAGCCTTGTATTCGAGCGCAACGCCGGTACACACAGGCGGAAATAATCGAGTGAATGGAGTGTCATGTCCGAGCTTGCTCGGACATGACCGCATAAACGAAGATTGAGGCGTAGTAATATAATACACCATGAAAGGACTCATACATATGAAAATCAAAAATTTGCTGTCTAAGACTTTGGCGTGGGCGCTGTGCTTTGCCATGCTGCTAACTTTCGCTCCGGCGATTTGGCTCGCCCGCGCGGAGGAGGACGCACTCGGCGACATACGCGGCGAGTTTGAAAGCTATACACAAGGCTTATTTGATAACGGAGAAATCACCGCCTTACCGCACGAAGGTGAACTCGACGCGGTTTTCAGATTACTTTCAAGCGCAGTTGATGACAATGGCTGGGAGATTTATAATTCTGAGTATGCCTTTGCCAGCGAGGGGATAACAGGACCGATGTTGATAATATGGTTTGAAAACAATCAGGACGACACTTTATCTATACAGTTTTTATGGTCCGAGGATATGCTTTTTTTAATACAGGCTATAGCAATCGACGAAGATGATAATACTATAGACCCGGGACTCAACTTCGGCGAGCTAAGAGATATTATAAGAACCAACGGCGGATTTTTTGCTGCTAACTTTATTGACTTAATTCCTGCCGAAGAAAAGGGATATTTCGACGCGTTTACGCAAAAACTAAAGGCTAACGGCGATATTAGTTATATCGACTCATCCGAAATCGACGCGGTTTTCGATTTATTTCAGCAAGCGGTTGACAAAGGTTGGTTTTTAAGAGTTTGCGTTTTTGAATATAATAATGTAACGAATGAATTATCCATTTTGGGAATGCTTGATGATGGCTCAGTTCCGTTTAGTGTGTATTTTCTATGGCAGGACAAAAATGACGGCAACTTAATGCTTATAGGAATTGAAGCGCTTGAAAACGGAACAGTACCCATCCTCGACTGGGACAATTTAGGCAAAATATTAAACACTAACTACAAAATCGATGACAGCGCGTATATATCACTATTCAAAAATGTGTTATGCAATATATGCGGCAAAAAACTAACCCCCTGTGAGTGTTGGGACTTATCGTACTACCTCGGCGAGCTTCATCGTCTGACTAATAATTACTTATTAGTCCCTGAATCTTTCAATATAACTTCGTTTATGGAGGCCTTAGAGGATATTGCCGAAACTTTAATGCTAATTGATTCTGAGAAATACGCGGATTTAACCTTTGCGGACGGCTTTGAGGAGCAGTATTTTGACGCTCTTTTGTCGCTGATAAAAGAGGGCTGCTTGGATAACGACGAGCTTTGCGAGCCTGATGAATGTGTGTTATGCGCGGGTATTCTCATGGCGGATATGCAAGAAGAGTTAGATAATGATAAGATATATTTGGTAAAAAGCGAGTATGCGTATTTGTTATGGGACTGCGTTGTAGACAGGATTGTCGAGGCAATCGCGGAGGTGAACGCATCGATAATCAACCTTGACGACTATTCCGACGCCGCGTCTATCCAAACCGCAATCGCCGCCGCGCTCGCCGCCTCGGACGGCGGCATGGTCACGGTCATAGGCGAATTTACAGAGGCGGACACAGCCTTGAACATCAACATTCCGGCGGATAAAAAAGTCACATGGGCGGCGGAATATACCGGTACAACTTCGGTGCAAAACAACGGCCTAATCTCACTTACCGGCGCGGGCGAAATGGAAGTAACCACCGGTGCTGTCATTAAAGCGGTGCCGCAGGGTGCTACTGCCCCGGGCAATGCTATTCGAGTTGGAGAAAACGTTACCCTTACCGTAAACGGCGGCACAATAGAAAGCGCCAACCATGCAATATATGCTATCGGCTGTGCGGAAGTCAACGTAAACGGCGGCAGCATTGCAGTACGCGCCGACGGCGGCTACACCGACGGGAGCGCCTATGCCATAGCCATGTTAATAGATGCCGTCCTTTCCGTAAATGGCGGCACAATAACAAATTACTATAGCCCGTCTTTGGTTATTAGGACTACCCATAACGCAGTTGCTTATATAACAGGCGGTACTATCGCAGACGGCGGCATCCGCAGGGCGGTTTCTGACTCTTTACTCGAAAACTACTCCCTTGCTTATTATACCGAAAGCTATGCGGATAAATTTGATATAACCGGGTCTACAAGCAAATTCACTCCCGGTGAGAACCTCTTCTGCCTTGACGCGCCTGTGTGGACATCGGGCGGCATGGAATACACATATAGCGGCGTTACCCCGGCGGCAGCCCCGGTCGTCGCCGCGTTCCCGACGGGGCTTGCTATTGATGAATTGACGGTCAACTGGAGTGACGATTATTACTTGGTCGAGGGCAGCACGGTGACATTTTGGGGAGGATTTGATAATTCCGGTGTTGTCATTAGCATTAAGGGCAGCCTTGCGGACGGCAGAATCCTTGTTGATTTTTCCACAACAGCGCAGAGCGTGAACGTAAGCGCGCTGACTCCCGCGACCGTGACTTTCGATACCACACCCGCCGACATCACCTATGGTGAGACGATCAACGCCCCTAGCGCGAGCGCGGTAGATAAAAACGGCGATACTGCCCCGGGTACAATCACACTCAGCTATACGGGCATATTGGCGGACGGGAAAAGCACAGCGTATAGCGCAGGCGTACCGACCGAAACAGCGCCCACCGACCCCGGCACATACACCGTGACGGCAACACTCGACAGCGCGACCCACTCCGGCAGTGCGTCGGCGGAATTTACGATCGAGAAAAAGCAGTTATTGGGGTGGTCTCAGGGCTGGGTGTATGACAAGACTTATGACGGCACTACCTCCGCAAAAATCTTAGACGAGGACGAGTTTTTACCGCGCTTCTTCATTGAACCCTTTATGATAGGCGACGATATGAAGGACGTGTGGGGCACGGTAGCTTTTGCAAACGCCAATGCGGGAGAGCACGCAGTCACAGCAACGGGCTTCGGTATAACCGGCTCAGACGCTTGGAAGTACATAGCCCCGACGGAACAGCCGATTTTCGCAAACGGCACGATTACCAAAGCACCCCTGACCATATCTAACGCAACGATAGGTACTAAAACCTATAACGGTGATAAAACCGCATCAATAACCGACGTGACTTTCGGCGGCTTACAAAACGGTGAAGAGCTGACAATCGGTACAGACTACACCGTGACCGGAACGTATGACAACGCCAACGCGGGAACGGGCAATAGAACCGTCACCGCAACCATCACGTTGGAAGATACCGAAATAGCAAACAACTACACTTTAGCAGACGGCAGCTTGTCCATGATAAGTCAGTCCATCAACAAAGCAAAGCCGCCCGAAACAGCGATTTCCCATACCATATCCTTTATCGAAAATCTGGAGAAATCTGTGAATATCCCGCTTTTCCCGCTGATTCCGGCTCTGGAAACCCCTGCCGAATATGGTATTATCACATATACCGTCGGCACACCCACCGGCGATTCTTTCATCATACTCACTTTGCGTACCGGTGAACCTATACCGAGCATTGATGTGGCTGTCCGAGATGATGTATCATCGGGACTAAGCGTGACAATACCTGTGACGGTGACGAGCGCGAACTATGAGGATTTCACTATCAACATTACCGTAAATACCGTGGACAAATATCCCGCAACCGTCAGCTTTACCTCCGCGCCCGGCAATACCGTCTATGGCACAGCGCCCGGCGCGCCAATCGCGAGCGCGGTGAGCGATGTTGCGGATGAACCCGTTGGCGAGCATAGCTTCATTTATAGGTACAGCGGCACGCTGGCGGACGGGGACTCAACGCCTTATCCGCTGACCGAAACAGTACCCACTGCCCCCGGCACATACACCGTGACGGCGACACTCGAAAGCGATACCCACGCGGGAGAGGCGACATCGGCGGCGTTTACCATCGAAAAGAAAATCGTCACGGTAAAAGCCGACGACAAAACCGTGACAAGGGGCGCGGACTTGCCGTTGCCGGAAGCTACCGTGAGCTACACAGGTTTTATAGGTACGGACAATGAAAGTAACGCGCTCGACACGCAGGCCACAGCGGAGCACACGGCGGTTGATACTGACACGGCAGGTACATTTGACATTAAAATTACAACGTTCGCCGTGCTAAACAGCGAAGTCGCCGCAAATTATGTTCTTGACCACAAAGACGGCACGTTGACGGTCAGAGTGCCCGCCAGCCCGCCGCCGCCGTCCGACGCCGAGCAGACAACACCGGAGGCGCCCACACCGGGCAATACCCCCACCCCCGAAACGGAAACAGACTTTGTTGAGTTTTTGTATCTGAATGCTTTTGGGCGTGAGCCTGACGCGGGTGGTTTTGACCACTGGATGGAAAGATTAGAAAGCGGCGAGCTGACCGGAGTTGATATTATGTTTGCCTTTGTATTTAGCGAGGAAGCAAAAAACTTAGAGCTTGACGACGAAGGCTTTGTCACCATGCTATATCGCACGTTCTTTGGGCGTATGCCCGACGAAGGCGGCTTTGCGCACTGGCTCTCGCGGCTCAATGCCGGAGAGTCCCGCGAGGCGATATTCGCGGGGTTTGCAAACTCCGTCGAGTTTGACAATTTGTGCAAAGCAGCGGGCATTGAAACAGGTTCGTTTATACAAAAGCGCAGCGAGACCTCCGCTTCCTTTATTGCGATGGCAGCGCACACACCAATCCCGCAGCGGGCGTAAACATTTGATATTCCATCCCTCACCTCCTTTCACCTCTGGTTGCCGCCCCTGTTTTTGTCATTTCGGGGGCGGCAATCGGACTTTGGAAACAGCGGCGGGGTATTGGCTATTGACAATGGGAGAAATTTAACGCATAATCGTAGAAATGGGATTTTTATACGAAACACATATGCATACAGCACAAATCAGCGCATGTGCGCAGTCGGACGCCGCACAAATGGTTCGCGCATATAAGGATAAAAACTACGCCGGAATCATCGTCACCGACCACTTTATCAACGGCAACTCAACCGTTTCCCAGCTTTCGCCTTGGGACGTAAAAATGCGTTATTTCGTGACTGGATATGAAATCGCAAAAAAAGCCGGAGACGAATGCGGCCTTGATGTTTTTCTCGGCTGGGAGTTTTCTATCAGAGGCATAGACCTTCTGACATATGGTTTGGATTTGGGCTTTTTGCTCGCGCATCCGGGATTGGACAGGCTTTCCGCTTCCCAATACAGCTTCCTTGTACGCAAAAACGGCGGTTATTTGGCGCAGGCGCATCCGTTTCGGGATGCTTGGTATATTCATAACGCGGGGCCCGTAGATTGGCGGGTTGTAGACGGCGTTGAGATACATAATTCGGCGGACTCGGATGCTACAAACGCCAAGTCCCGCGCTTTTGCGCAGGAGCATGATTTGCCCATACAGGCGGGCGGCGACACGCACAGCGTCCGCGATGTCCAAGCCCGATGCGCCGGGGTCATATTAAATAGCAGGGCAAACAGTATTTTTGATATTATTGACGCCATTGTAAAAAAGGAAGCGTCCTTAGCACACTAAGCGGTAATACCAATAATTATGTATTATGAATTAAAAAGAGGGGAGAACAAATATGGAAAAAAATTATGGGGTTTTAAGCGGTTTTACAAATGGGGCGGCGGGATTCAAACGCGGCCTAAAGAGCGGAGCGGCGGTGCTGCTTGCAATGTCTTTTTTGGTCGTAGGATGCTCGTCCGACGAACCCGGCGCGGGGGATGAATCCCCGTCGCCGTCGCCGATAGCCACACCCGCCGCGACGCCCGCGCCAACCCCCGAGGCGACGCCCACACCAACGCCGGAGCCGACGCCCACGCCGCGCCCCAGTGTGCCTATGGGCGCTCCCGTGATAGAGGACGAGTCTGTGTTTGTCGATTTTGAGGACGGTACGCTCATGGGCTTTGACGTGCGAGGCACCGAATCCGAACGTGAAGCCGGAACCGGCGTGTTATCGCTGTCGTCTGACGTGGCCAGAAGCGGCAGCTATTCGCTTCTCATCACCGAACGCCGCCGCGACTGGAACGGGCCGGCCATTGAAATCGCGCCGTATGTTGAGGTTGGCAGACTGTATACCGTTTCCTTTTGGGTACACGCCAAATCCCCCGATTTGTCGGCATTTCGCCTGTCCACGCAAACCGGAGACGGAACAGACGGCGGCAGGGCATGGAACAATATGATATCTGATTTACCCATCGGCGTTGACGACGGCTGGGTCGAAATGTCTTTCGAGTATTCGTGGGATATACAAAGCGCGACCATTACCGTATACATTGAAAACGACAATCCCGACGCCGAATATTACGTTGACGACTTCTCCTTGATTCCGGTGGGTTTGATTCCCGCAAATCCGGGCAATCCCGGAAATCCCGGCGATCCCGCTAATCCCGCAAATCCGGGCGATCCGGCAAATCCCGGAAATCCGGCCAGCGGCGAATGGGATAAGCTGACACAGCCTGTCCCTTACGCGAGGAGAATGGGTGAGATTGACGATTTCCATTACGAGCTGTGGTCGGAGCGGCGCGACCCCGAGCGCGATACCTATATAATGCAGCTCACAGGGGGCGGTACTTTCACCTGTGAGTGGAGCGGCCTGAACATTTTGTTCCGCACCGGAAAAAGGCTTGGCAGCACAATGCCTTATGCCGATTATGGCGTTATTTCTATCGAGTATGCGGCCACCCATAACATCACAAGGGGCGATGTATCTTACCTCACCGCCTACGGCTGGACTCAAAACCCGCTTGTCGAATGGTATGTCGTGGAAAACCACGGGCGTTATAAGCCGCCCGGCGGCGCGGGCTATCGCGGCGATATAACGATAGACGGTGCGCGGTATGAGGTCTATACGGACACTCGGGTAGATAAACCGTCTATTGAGGGTACTCGGACGTTTACGCAAGTGTTTAGCGTTCGCGCCGAAGGCACTACGTCTGGAAAGATCACCTTGTCCGATCACTTCAAGGCATGGGAGGGCTTTGGTATTGATATGAGCGGCAATATGTATGAGGTCGCCATGTGTATCGAGGGCTGGAACAGTGCCGGAACAGGTTCTATTGATAAATATATACTGACCATAGGCAATAGTGTCTATGGCACGAGCCGTTAGCCGCGAAAACGCAATCGGCGGCTAATCTACACTTTTTTCATCAGTATATACATAATGGCTTTTTGCGCGTGCAGGCGGTTTTCGGCTTCGTCAAAAATCTCCTGCGCGTGCATTTCGAATATTTCTTCCGTTATTTCCTCGCCCTTGTGTGCCGGTAAGCAGTGCTGTATCATACAGCCGGGAGCGGCAAGCTCCATTATCCGGGCGTTTACTTGATAGCCCGCAAAAGCCTTTTTGCGTTTTTCGGCTTCGCCCTCTTGACCCATAGACGACCATACGTCCGTAAAGATGACATCCGCGCCCTTTGCGGCTGTCTTTGGGTCATTTGTCAGTGTAAAATTTCCAAAGTTTTCAGCAAAGTTTAGCACCTGTTCGTCCGGCTCATATCCTGCCGGGCAAGCTATCGCTACGTCCATGCCGCATTTTAAGCATCCGGCTATCATGGAGTTTGCCACATTGTTGCCGTCTCCGATCCAGCACGCTTTTAGCCCCGCGAGCCTGCCCTTGTGCTCGCGTATCGTCATTAGGTCAGCGAGCACCTGACAAGGATGTTCAAAATCAGTCAACGCGTTGATAACGGGGATTGCGGAGTATTTTGCCAGCTCCTCAACCTGCGCCTGCTCATATGTGCGTATCATAATACAGTCGCAATAGCGGTCAAGAACCCTTGCCGTGTCTGCTATAGATTCTCCGCGTCCCAATTGGCTGTCGGCGCTTGACAAAAATATGCCGTGCCCGCCAAGCTGCGTAATGCCGACCTCAAATGACACTCGCGTACGCGTCGAGCTCTTCTCAAAAATCATCGCAAGCGTCCTGCCCGGCGGAAAATCGTGAGCCTTTTTTGCTTTGTGCTCGGCTTTTAGCTTGTCTGCCGTGTCAAGTATATGCAGTATGTCCTCTGCTTTCAGGTCAAGGAGTTTTAATAAATCTTTTTTCATGTGTGTTTTGCCGCCCTCATATATTTTTTACGGTGTTTTGAAAGAACGCCGTATGAAAACTTGTTATTTGAAGCTGTCCAGTACAGCTTTTAGTATTTCAAGCCCCTTATCTATTTCATCATATGTGATTGTCAAAGGCGGCAGCATACGAACGGCGTCGCTTCCCGCCGTGAGTATAAGAAGCCCGTTTTCGACGCATTTTTTTGCGATTGCCGACGGCTTTGGCCAACCCTCGCGCTCTCTTATCGAAATGCCGAGCATTAGCCCGAGCCCCCGTATCTCTCCCACGAGAGGATCGTTCCATCCGATGATTTTGCCTTTTATATATTCGCCTTTTTTTGTGACCTCGCAAAGCGCGGCGTCGTCGAGTTGGTTTAGCACCTCAATTGCCCCTGCCGCCGCCACCGGGTTTCCGCCAAAAGTCGTGGCGTGCGTACCGGCGGTCAAAACTTTTGAGCATTTTTCGTTTGCCATAATGCCGCCCATAGGCAATCCTCCGGCTATGCCCTTTGCAAAGGTTACGGCGTCCGGCTCTATGCCGTATTGAGAGAACGCAAAGAGCGAACCCGTGCGCCCCACGCCCGTTTGCACCTCATCTACGAGAAGCAAAATATCTTTCTCTTTGCAAATCTTCGCAATCTCCGCGACATATTCTTTTTGCAGAGGGATAACGCCGCCCTCGCCTTGAATAAGCTCGATGAGCAAGGCGCAAACATCATCTGTCAGCGCGGCATTGAGCGCGTTTATATCGTGCGCGGGTATATGTAAAAAACCTTCCGTAAACGGGAAAAAGTAGTTGTGAAAAGCCTCTTGCCCTGTGGCCGCAAGGGTCGTTATTGTTCTGCCGTGAAAACTTTGCACAAGGCTTATTATGGTGCTTCTGCCTTTGCCGTATTTGTCAAACGAGTATTTGCGCGCGAGTTTTATCAGCCCTTCGTTGGCTTCGCCGCCCGCGTTTGCGAAAAATACGTTTTCCATGCCCGCCCGTTTTGTGAGCGTTTTGGCGAGGCGGACATACGGCTCGGACAAAAACAGGTTTGAAATATGCTGTAGTTTCATCGCCTGCTCATATATGGCATCCGCCCATTTTTTGTTTCCGTAGCCGATAGAGTTGACGCCGATTCCCCCGGTAAAGTCTATGTATTTTTTACCGTCGGGATCGTATAGGGTCGCCCCCTCGCCGCGCTCAATAACAACGTCATAGCGAGCGTACGTCTGCATCACGTTTTGAGCGTCCTGTTTTTTTATTTCGCTTGCTGTCATTTTTGTTTCTCCTTTTTACAGTATCATTGTGCCGGCGCCTTCGTTGGTAAATAATTCGATAAGAATCGAGTGAGGTATACGCCCGTCAAGGATATGCGTCCTCTTCACGCCGCCGCCGATGGCCTCCGCGCAGCACTCCACTTTTGGCAGCATACCGCCCGCGACCACACCCTCTTTTATAAGTATTTCTATCTCATCTGATTTTATCTGCTTTATCAAGGTGGCCTCATTATCTTTTTCGCGCAAAATGCCCCGCGTGTTTGTCAGAAGTATCAGCTTTTCCGCGCCCAGCGCGATGGCTAATTTTGCCGCCGCCGTATCCGCGTTTACATTATATGAAGTGTCCGCGTCCGCCCCATATGCCACGCTCGCAATGACCGGAATGTGCCCGTCGTCTATCGCCGCCTTTACTATTTTGGGGTTGGTTTTTATTATCTCGCCGACCAAGCCATAGTCCTCGCCGTCGCCCCTATCCATTTTCTTTGCCTCAAAGAGCTTGTTGTCAAGGCCGCAAAGCCCGACGGCGCTTCCGCCCTTACGGGTTATTTTTGAGACCAAATCTTTGTTGATTTTACCGCACAGTATACCCTGTACGACTTCCATCACCGCCTCGTCCGTATAGCGCAAACCGTTTATAAACTTTGATTTTAGCCCGATTTTGCCAAGCATTTCGTTTATCTCCGGCCCGCCGCCATGCACGAGCACGGCGTGTATTCCGACGAGCTGTAACATAATTATATCTTCAATGACCGCTTCAAACAGATTGTCGCCGATCATGGCATTGCCGCCATACTTGATGACTATGACCTTTCCCGTAAATTTTTGGATATACGGCAACGCTTCTATCAGTATTTGCGCTCTCATGGCATTATTGTTCATGTCCTGTAATCTCCGTTTATCTTAATATAGTCATATGTTATGTCGCAGCCCCAGCATATACACTGTTTTTCTCCGCTTTGCATATCAATATCTATTATGATTTCATGCTCGGTGAGTATCTTTTTTGCCGTGTCCTCGTCAAAAGCCAGCCCCTTCCCGTTTTCGCAAACCTGTACGCGCCCTGCGGCGGATTCAAAGGCGACGTTTACTTTTTCGGGGTCAAAGCTCGCCCCGGAATATCCCATCGCGCACAGTATGCGCCCCCAGTTTGCGTCCGCGCCAAACATCGCGGCTTTTACAAGCGTGGACGATATGACGGATTTTGAAGCTATCTCGGCGATAGTTTCACTCGGCGCGCCTTTGACTTTGCAGGTGATGAGGTGAGTCGCGCCCTCGCCGTCGGAGGCAATCATTTTCGCAAGCTGTATGCAAACCTCGCCCAACGCTTTGGTGAAGCTATCATAATCCGCGCCGGGTTTTGTAATTTCTTCGTTTCCGCCAAGTCCGTTTGCCATCAGCGTAAGCATGTCGTTTGTTGAGCTGTCGCCGTCTACCGAAACTCTGTTGAAACTGATGTTTGCCGCGTCTTTGAGTGCTTTTTGTATCATGTCGGCGCTTATGGCACAGTCTGTTGTGAGAAACGCAAGCATTGTTCCCATGTTTGGGTGTATCATTCCGCTGCCCTTTGCTATGCCTCCGATTTTAAGCGTCTTGCCGCCCGCCTCAAACTCGGCGGCGGCTTCTTTTACTGTCAAATCGGTCGTCATTATGGCGTGAGCCGCGTCTTTTGAGCCGTCCGCTCCGCTGTTTAGGCTTGCCGCGAGCTTTGATACTCCGCTCTCGATAATTTCAATCGGCAGCTCTTGCCCTATTACTCCGGTGGACGCCACGATTACGTCTTCCGTTTCTATGTTAAGCTCCGCCGCTATCGCTTTGCACATACGCACAGCATTTTCGATGCCCCTCGGGGCACAGGCGTTTGCGTTTCCGCTGTTGGCGAAAACGGCTCTCGCTTTGCCGTCGCTCAGGTGGCTTTGCGTTACGTGCAAAGGGGCTGCCTTGACAATGTTTTTTGTGTAAACCGCTGCCGCATGGCACGGAGCTTCCGAGACGATGAGGGCTATGTCCTTTTTGTCTTTGTTTTTCGTTTTTACGCCGACGTGCAGACCTGCCGCGCTAAAGCCTTTTGCGGCGCAGACGCCCCCTTTTATAAATTTCATGGTTTATATAGTCCTTTCTGCGAGTGTTGAGGTTTTTTGTTTTGAGATTTTTGGCGGTGGTGTGGGGATGTTTTTGTTTTTAAGAGAGGATTTGGGGTTTAATGGGCACCGGAGATTATTTTAGGATTAAGCCTTTGTGTTCGTCAAACCCGAGCATGAGGTTCATGTTTTGCACAGCCGCCCCCGCCGCGCCTTTGCCGAGATTGTCAAACTGCGCCGTGAGGATTATGGTGTCGCCAAACCCGAGCACTTTGAGCGCGGTTTTATCTGTTCCGGCGTTTATGTCGCTCGGGGCAAACGGCTCTCCGCAATCTGAAACCTCAATGTTTTCGCGCTCCTTGTAGTGATTTGCGAGAGTGTCAAGCACTTCTTGCCGTTTGCCGGGCAGGTCTATCGGGATTATTATTTGCATACCTTGCGGAAAATCGGCGACGATAGGTAAAAACGCGGGCTCTTTTGTGAGCTTTGTGTATTTCATTATCTCGGGAATATGCTTGTGCCGAGCCGCCGTGCTGTATAGACGCGGCGTGTTTAATCCGCTTTCTGCGGGAGTTTCATACTGCGCGATCATTTTCTTGCCGCCGCCCGTATATCCGGTGAGCGACGTTATTGAAATTTGGCACTGTGGGTCAACAATCCCCGCGCTTACAAGGGGCGCAAGCAGCAGTATGACTCCTGTTGAATGGCATCCGGGGTTAGATACGCGCTTTGCTGTCTTTATGCTCTCGCGCTGACGGTCAGATATTTCCGCAAGACCGTAAATCCATCCGTCCGCAACCCTATGTGCCGTGGACGCGTCAATTATCCGCGTGCCGCCGCTTTTTGCCAGCGAGACGGACTGGCGCGCCGCGTCATCGGGAAGGCATATGAACACCAAGTCTGCCGCGCCTATGAGTTTTTCCCGTTCGACGGTATCTTTGCGCCGGCTTTGCTCGATGTGCAAAAGGTCAATGTCCTCTCTGCCGGCCAATCTTTTGTGTATGTGCAGCCCCGTTGTTCCTTCGCTGCCGTCAATGAAAATTTTTGGTTTCATTTCGCGCTCCAATAATAAATGAATAGTCTAATTGCGCTCCCTTAACACGCGAATAAGCGAACCATACCATACTTTTGATAATAATGCAACACTTTTTTGCATATTTATTCATATTTTTTAAATATTACGGAACAATGTTGCATAATAATGCGTTTTTTGCGGTGCTTATGCAGCAACGCGGCGGAAAAGATTTTGTGTATTGACATAGATTTGAAGATGGTCTACAATTGAGCGAGTGAGCCAAACGGCGATATGCACCCTTAGCTCAGTTGGTAGAGCAACTGACTCTTAATCAGTGGGTCCTGGGTTCGAATCCCTGAGGGTGTACCAATTGGTAGAAGATTGTCAAACACGATAAAAGGAAAGACGTTATTACCGTAGGGCGGCGAAGCTCTGTGGTGAGAGTGTCGCCTTTTCGCCTTTCATCACGCAGTTGCCGAGCTTGAAAATAATCTCTCGCTTCGCAGACTTGTGCGAGTCATTTTGCGGGGCATTGGGCTTTGCTGCCTGACGTCCGGACGCGGGCGGCAGGTCATATGCTATGTCTGATAAGCTCGGATTTACCAAAATATAATGATCGCCTCGGCGATAAACAAACAAAGGGTCTCCCTTTGCGGCATGGATGACTTCAAAATCCCCGCCCGCCCCGAAGTCATCACTGCTTTTTCGCAGCGAAATCAACGCTTTTACAGTATTCAAAAGACTTAGGTCATCGTTTTTCTGCGACTGCACGGTCGGCGCGTCGGCGGCGCTATCTACGGGAAGATACAAGAGCGACGGGTCGGCGGTTGAGAACCCGAGATTTTTTCCGCTGCTCCATTGCATCGGAGTCCTTGTTCCCGTCCGCGAATAGCCGCCCTCTTTACTTGGAAGATTTTCGATATACCGCATACCTATTTCGTCGCCATAATACAAAAACGGCACACCGGGCAGCGTGAAAATCATGGCATATGCCAATTTTATTTCAGGTATGCTAAGGTGTCGGGTGAGGCGGGGCGTGTCATGATTGCACGTTATGAAGCTGATGTATCCGTCTTTTTTTGTCGCTTCATACTTTGGGATAAAATCTGACGTAAAGCGCGTTATGTCTCCGCGCCCGTCCCGGCTGACATAGCAATCGTTCGCGTCATCTTTGCGGCTGCGGACTAAGGCGTGATAGCCGTTATGAAAGTGGTCTAAATAGAAATCCATATGAAATCCTGCCATATTGATAGCCCGCTCGGGATAGCTCCATTCGGCGACGAGCGCGGCTTGCGGATATTCTAAATCAAGCATTGCGCGTATTTCCTGCCATAGCTTTGAGGTGGCGGCTTTGCTTTCGTCGTTTTTGACGAGACAGTCCGCCATATCCACGCGAAAACCATCAGCTCCCTTTGAGAGCCAAAAGCGCATTATATCTTTCATCGCCTCAAGCGTTTTGCGGCAGTCGGGATGCTCCGGCGGCATTTGCCATTTTGGGGCGTTTATGTCTGAAAATCCGTAATTTAGCGCAGGCTGCGTACTAAAGAAGTTTATCATAAAGTTGCCGTCGCGCTGCGCGTAGCCGCTTACCCAGCGATAGCCTTCGGGAAGCTCCCAAACCGACGGCGAGAAAATAAAGCGGTTGCTAAACTCATTATGCTCCGGTTCACATGCTTTTGTAAACCAAGAGTGGTCAATTGATGTATGACCCGGCACTAAATCAAGGATCACGCGCATATCCCGGCGGTGCGCCTCTCTAAAAAGCTCGTACAGGTCTTCGTTGGTTCCGTATCGTGGCGCTACCTTTTTGTGGTCGCGCACGTCATAGCCGGCATCCCAAAACGGGGAATCATAGCACGGGTTTAGCCAAATCGCGTTAAAGCCCATTTCTTGTATATAATCGAGCTTTTGCAAAATGCCGGGAATGTCTCCTATGCCGTCTCCGTTTGAGTCGTGGAATGTTTGAGGATAAATTTCGTAGAAAATCGCGTCTTTGAGCCACTTTGACACTATCTTATACCTTCTTTCCTGTTTTTTCTGCCTTGCAATTGCAAAGACCCCATATGATACGCGCAGCACGCGATATACGCGCTACACGCGGCATATGGTATGCGTCCCTGTAAGATGTTGGTGGGTTTTGTTGTCGTGTTGGTGGAGATAAGCGGGATCGAACCGCTGACCTCCTGGTTGCAAACCAGGCGCTCTCCCAGCTGAGCTATACCCCCATATACAAATCATAGTACATAAAGTACCACTACAGCTATCGCTTGTCAAGTGTCTGAAAGGAAAATAAAAATAAAACAAAAAGAAACAATGCGGTTACAGTATTGCAATATTTTTGATAATAGTGTATAGTAGCCCTCATGGAAAATCATAGCGGTATAATTTATGGAAAACGTGTGCTTGGCAGCGTGATGAAGGCTATTGTCGGAAAAGATCAGGTAGTCTTGCGCGTGTTTCTGGCGATACTCGCAAAAGGGCATATTTTGATAGAAGATATACCCGGCGTCGGCAAAACCACGCTTGCGATAGCGTTCTCAAAAGCGTTAAATTTGAGCTACAGCCGGGTACAGTTTACGCCGGACGTTTTAGCATCCGACATCACCGGATTTTCCGTCATCAACAAAGACACAAAGCAAATGGAGTATACGCCGGGGGCAATATTATGCAACCTCTTTCTTGCCGACGAGCTAAACCGCGCCACAAGCCGGACCCAATCGGCATTGCTTGAGGCGATGGAAGAGGGGCAAGTCACGGTAGACGGCACATCTCACACAATCCCGCAGCCATTTGTTGTTATAGCGACTCAAAATCCCGTTGGGGCAGCCGGAACGCAGCTCTTGCCGGACTCTCAAAAAGACCGCTTCATGCTGCGATTATCTCTCGGTTATTTAAAACGCCAAGATGAAGTATCGCTCCTCAAACGCAAGCAAAAAAGAGAACTCATTGACCTCGTAGACCCCGTCTTGACGAGCGGCGAGCTCCGGCAAATGCGCGAGGAAGCCGGCAATGTATACGTTGACCCGTCGCTCCTTGAGTATATAGTGACATTGGTTGAAAAAACGCGCAGCCACCCCGATATCTTAGTGGGCGCAAGCCCGCGGGCTTCTATTGCTTTGACGCAAATGTCTAAAGCGGCGGCATATCTGCAAGGACGCGATTATGTCATACCTTCGGACATTGCCCCTATTTATACAGACGTGCTGGCGCACAGATTGGTGCTCAACTCGGGCATACATGACGACCGCGCCGCATCGGTTAAAATTTTAGAATCAATATTCAAAATGGTTAAGCCGCCGCAAATCGCGTAAAAAGACAACGGCAACGCGCAAAAAGATAACGGCAGCGCGCAAACGAAAACCAAACAATAAGGGCGGCGCAGCAGACCGCAGCGAGCGAACACCGAGCGATAAAGGCCATACACTATGCTAAAATATAGACTAATCTACACATTTACGCTATCGGCCGTATTTATATTCTATCTTCTTTATACGCCTTGGTTTTCTTGGTTTTTACTTTTGGCGGTGCTTTTTTTAGTGCCGCTGGATTTAGTTATCAGCCTGCCCGGTATGTTCACCAAAACGGTTGCCATTTCCGCGCCGATAGTTTTAGAAAAAGGCGAAAGAGGAGCCATAACGATAACCGCAATAGATAAGAAACCGTTTCCGATCAGATGCCTTAATGTTATTATGAGTGTGACCGGAGACGGTTTTACGGCAAAATGCAAAGTAATCTGCGCGGCAAAATCGGGAGACCGCAGTCAAATATCTATTGACACATCCCAAACCGGCCTTATGGTATTTAAGCTCAAAAAGCTGTATGCGGTGAGCCTGCTCGGTTTGTTTTCACGCGAAATCAAGCCGGGAAGCAAGGTTAGCGTGCTTGTTTTGCCCCGTCCATTAAAACCGGAGGGCATCTTTTCTCTGCCGCGAGAGCTTTCCTTAGTGCCCAAACCGGGCGGAGGGTTTTCGGAAGAGCATGATATGCGCGAGTACAGGCAAGGGGATTCGGTCAGAAGTATTCATTGGAAGCTGTCGGCAAAGCATGACTCTCTCATAGTTCGAGAGCCTCTCGTACCCAAAACTCAAAGCAGGCTGCTTCATATTAAGCCGTGGGGCGAAGCTGCGGAACGTGATTTTACGCTTTCTTATTTGCGTTGGATATGTGACTATTTGCTTATGTATGGTTTGTCGTTTCATGTAAAATATGGCGATATGCGATATATCCGGGAGATTTATAGAGAAGCCGACCTTGTGGAATTTTTGCGGCATGTGCTCGACCGCGACAACGCCGCCGTCAACGTATATACGCCGGTGCCAGCACGTTTTGCATGGGTTTGCACTGTCTCCGGCTTGCCCTCAAGGACACATGCAGAATCTGCTGACGACATGTCTCGGATGTTTTCGGAGGGCATGGCATGGTGAGAAAACCGCTTTTTGATCAAAATCATACAGAAAACAACAAGCTGATTGCGCCGATGGCAAAAAGGAGCGGCAAGCTGCACAAAACGGTGATTTTTACCGGGAGCTTTTTGCTTGTGCTATGCGCCGCCTACTGCACATTTGCCGCGCTCATTTCCGCGTTTGATTTTCCTGTTGACATGAACTTTTTACTCGGCATATGGCTGCCGTGTTCGCTGATTGCCACCGCGGTCGTTATGCGCTATCGCGCAAAAGGTTTGCTTGCGCTATGTATACCGCTCGCGATAATAATTTTCTTAAATTATACAGAAATTGCGGATGGCGCAAAATGGAGCATACATACTATTTCAAAGCTCTATAACAAATGGACTCCCGTGCCGATTTTATTCAACGATTACGCCGCGCATAAAACAGCGCCAACGCTTTTCTTTGCCGCGGCGGGAAGCGTTCTCACGTATCTTCTTGTTTTTGCGATTTCTTTGCGGCGCAGCGTGTTTCTTACAATACTGACGACGCTACCCATAGCATCCTTGTCATTTGTCCTAATCTCCACAAGACCGGATAATATATATATCTTAGGGCTAATTGCGATATATGTGACCTTGCTCATAAGCGGCGCGATTAACCCCGATGACTATATGAAGAGAGCGTTGGCTTTTATACCATCATTTGTGCTGTCCGTTATTTTTATCGGTTTTATCTACCTTGCCGCTCCGCCGGGTACATATGAAAGGTATGATGTCACAAAAGCCATAGGCTCATATCTGAGAAATATCGTGCAAACCGGACCCGAAGCGCCAAACCCATTGCCGAATATTGATTTTGGCGTCTCTTTTGGGTGGCCAAGCAATGCCGGAGGAAATTTGTGGATGTTTGACACAGATGAGGTTTTCATTGCCGATGCGGGAGAAAGGGCAATAACAAACCGGCCTCTGATAGAGATAAACGCTTCGCGATCGGGTTCATTCTATCTGCGAGGGTTCTCAATGGGCGGTTTTGATGGAAGATCATGGCAAGCCGAGCAAAGCGCGTTTCAAACGATGCACGATATATATGATAATGCTCTAAAGGAAATGCCGGCGCTTATCACCTTTGCGTATTATCGCTTACCCTTACGTGAGGGCAGCCCTCACATACCGACATCTCCCCCCACGGCCGAGATGAGTGTGCGGAAAATACACGATGTTACAAATGTTGAGTATATACCGTATTACTCGGGCATACCGGTAATAAATATAGCAAATCTTTTTGATTTTGAAAACGAAGGAAGCCGTCAGCAGGTACAGGAAAGGGAAAGCAACAGACAGTTCTACAACATTGGAGCTGACGTTCGTGCTCTTTTGCCGGAAACTTTACCGCATATGCCGGAAATCTTGGAAGATCAAATAATACTTAATTTGCCGGAAAATTTGCAAGGGCAAATGATACTTACCTATAGTGATCTTATATCTAAATACATGCTGCTTGACGAAAAAACCTATAGCGCCACAAACTATCCGTTATCGCAATACTTAAATATGTACAAAGAAATTGACGCAGGCACGGCATATGCTTTGCGGCAAATGGCGATAGAGGCGGGAATTGACCCAAACGCGGAACGCAGCGTGATTGTTGACGAGGTGGCGTCACTTATCAGATCGTCGGGCAGATATACCCTGACGCCCGCACAAATCCCCGAGGACGCAGATTTTGCGTTATATTTTCTCCAAACGCTTAAAGAAGGATATTGCATCCATTTTGCTACGGCGGCAACGCTAATGCTTCGCTCGCTCGACATTCCAGCCCGGTTTACAAGCGGCTTTGCCGCCAACGTATCATTAGCCGATGTGGGCGAAAACGTCATCCTCACCGATGAAAACGCGCACGCTTGGGTGGAGGTGTTTTATGACGATGTCGGATGGATGTATTTAGAAGTTACGCCCTCAATAGGCAACGCAGCGATACCTGCGCCGCAGATTCATACGCCGCCGCGACAAATTGAAGAGGTCACGCCGACGCCGTTCCCGTTCCCGTTTCTGTCGCCGACGCCGTTGCCGGAGGATGGCTCGCCGCCTCCCGGGGGCACAACTCCGGAAATAGACACACCGCCGCAAAACCCGGACGGCAATCAAATGAACGGTCAAAGCGGTGATGGTGTTGACCCGGGCGATAGGCGTCAGATTTTTTTGCCGGAGTGGTTTGTTAATGTGATTGTTTTCTTAGCGAGCATGGCAGCCATTGCTTTAGCTATTGTAGCTCACAGACACATACTAAGAGCTATCCGGCAAAAAAGATTTACTCAAAGAAACACAAATGCCGCGGTTATCTGTATGTGGAGGCATATTTCAAAAATAAGCAGGCGGGAAACGCTCATACCAACGGATATTGAAGAGCTTGCGCTCAAAGCGCGTTTTAGCGAGCATAGCCTGACAAGCAAGGAGCGCGAGCATATGCTGCGATATACCAAAAGGCTTGCTTATGATTTATTGCGAAGCCGGGGCGACTTCGGGTGGCTATGGTCAAAATACATATTGGGGCTGTAATGACGAAATGAGGGTTTTCGGAGGCCGCCGATATATCAAGAGCGGCAAAATCAAGCGCGGTATATCAAAAGCCACACGATTGGATAATACTCCGCAAAACTTACGGAAAGAAACCTCAAAAGTACAGGCAGGACATAAACCGCCGCAAAGAAGATATAGGAGACAGTCTGCGTTTTGAGCGGGATAACCAAAACGCCAAGCGCCAAAAGCATTGCAGACACGAGCCTTACAGCATACATTCGACACAGAACAAACCCTAAGTTTAAATCTAAGCCGCCGCCGGATGCAAGCCAGGGAAAAGACGCGGCGGGCGCGTCCGTATGCGGTAATCCGAAGATTCTTGCAACCCTCCATAAATCCGGGATATAGACTATACAAAAGATAAGAATACAGACCATGCTTGTCAATATGCCTTTTCGCACAGCCAGAGTGCCCCTGCCGCGCACGGTCACGCGGATAAGCCTTTCCATCTCCCACTCGCGGACAGGCAAAACGGCGAGCACCAGCATTACAACAAGAATCAAAGCGTTCAAAACATCATTTACATATTTGCCATCGCCCAAAAGCTCGGCATATCCGGTTTCGTATACAAGAACGCCTCCATCAATGCTTTCAAGATATGAGAGTCTGTCTATGACCCGCGCTGTTGCCGCTATTTCCATCTCACTTGCATTGCTTTGAGTCAGGGCATCCAACCTTGCCAAAGCCCACCGCAGCGGTTCATCTTGGCCTTGTGCAAGCAAAACGGCTCTGTGGTAGGCGGCTTCGTCAGGGTTTACGCGGATTTTCGCGTTGTCAAACCGCCACACCTGAAAAAGGACAAGCCCCAGAAGAATAAGCACAACCTTTTTTGCCCAGAGCATTTTCCACAGCTCGTGGCTTATGATTTTTGTCGTGTGACCTTGCAAGACAGCCGGGAGGCTTCGCCGCCGCCCGGCAATAGTCCTGTATGTGCGTATTGCCGGAGAGGAAACCACCGAAACCGCAAAAAGAAGCGCATATGCTATGCTGACAACGGCTATCGCGACGCTTAGAATATTGACGGGCTGCCCGAATATATTCAAATTGATGTATGTAACCACGATATTGGCGGGACGGAGCAAGAAAAAGAGGTTGATGTACTTGAAAATGTTCAACACGGAAAAAGGCGAGATAATCGCGTAAAGCCCCGCGCTTATCGCAAGTATAAAAGCTATCACGCTCACGGAAGCGAGAGCGGTTGACGTTTTGACGCAAGAGGCGAAAAAAATCATGGTAAACAATACATATATGGCGAGCTTTGCGATATAGACAAGCAAAAGCGTCTGAAAAACGCTAATGCCGTATGGCGCGGTTATGAATACAGATTGAATGGGGCGCGACAAATCGCCCAGCCCGTAGTACGTGTGGGCAAAAAATATCTGCGAGATGTATAGCAGCGTGTGTGCAAAAAAGCAAAACAGAAGCAAGGACCAAAGTTTTGCGGCAAAACGCGCGGTGCGGCCTTTTTTCATCGTCCGAAGCAAAAGTTCCTGAGGTTTCTCGTCGGTAACTACCTTCAAAGACACATACAACAAGCCGATAATGAATAAAACGTCGGTAAAGGGGGATTCCAATATCTGTTTGATTCCGGCGTTTTCATCCCACACGGGGACTACTTCCTTTAATTTGGCGTAATCATCGGCGGTTTTGAGAATATTCCTGTTTGTGAAGCTCTCTTTGTCGGAAAACAGGGGAATTTCAGTCAATGCCCTTGCGTTTTTCGCGACGGATTCAAGATAACTGTCATACCCCGCAATTGCCTCACCCTCGCTGTACACATACTGAAAAAGAGCCGCCTCGCCAAATAAGCTATCGGCATACTCGGGCGTCATGCCGCCGGAGAATATGGCATCTCTAAGCGCCGGATGCCGCTCTTTTAAAGATTCTATTGCTTCGCGCGAGTGGTCAATATCCGATTTAAGAGCAATATAGCTCTTTGGCGAAAACAAAGCATATCCATACTCGTCAGAAAAGCGGTATTCTTCGTATAGAAGCATAAAGGCCATGTTGCACAAAATCATGCCAAAGCACAGCAGCCACAGAATCTTTGACCGTGCCAGCCGGTATAGCTCTTCTTTAAATACGTTCAATCGGTTACTCATTTTCAAACAAAGCCATATATATATCTTCCAATCCGGGATTTTTGGGAATGTCATACTGCGGACTCAAAACATCGGCCAAATCAGACCGGGAGCCCATTCCGACAAGCTCCCCGCTTTTCAAAAAAAGCACGTTTTTTGCAATGGTTTCCACATCAGATACGACATGGGTCGCGTATATGATGATTTTCGCGCCGGAAACGCTTTCTACCAGATTTCGCATACGCACCCGCTCTTTCGGGTCAAGCCCGGCCGTAGGCTCGTCCAATACCAAGATAGGAGGATTTCCGAGCAAAGCCTGCGCGATCAGCAACCTCTGCTTCATTCCGCCCGACAATGCCGCGATTTTCGTTTTTTTACTGTCGGGCAGATTCACACGCTCAAACAAATCATCAATTTGCCGTTTTGCGTCCTCTTTTGACAGCCCTTTTAGGGAAGCGATGTAGAACATGAAGCGTTGCGCCGTCATGCTTTGGTACATTTGCTGCTGTTGCGGCATATAGCCTATGAGCTGCCTAAATTCGGCACCCATTTCCCGCGTGTCTTTTCCGTTGTAAAATATAACGCCGCTGTCGGCCCGAAGGTTATCCACCAATATATTCATCATCGTTGTCTTGCCCGCACCGTTGGGACCCAAAAGCGCGTAAACACCGTGCTCAAAAGTTGCGCTGACATTTATCAAAGCGCGTTTTGAACCGTAGCTTTTACTCAGATTGACAAATTCTAATTTCAAAAAAGTGTCCCTCGTAATATATCTTTGCAGTGCTCATCTACCGTAAATCGTATGCCACTCGGCATATTGTCCGTTAATCTCCGAGACCATAGCATCTATGCCCGCGGATTTTAGCTCCGTGTTGAGCTGCGCAAGTATGTTTGCCCAGTTCGGCTCGTGCCCCGTGAGGATGCCGTGAGTCGGAAGATTACTTATTATCACGACTTCACCGCCCACGTTATAAGTTTCAACAATGGGAGGGAATACATAAGCGTCAACAATCTCGACAAGCGCAAGCATAGCCTCCTCATGCCCTCTGTCGTCAAAATAAAATCCGGTGATGGGGCAAACCTGAGCCTGCTCATTATATCGATCTAAAACCTCGCCTTTGGCGAGCACATCAGAATGTGACGGCGACGTAAAAGCGTAAAGCCCCGTGCACCATGTCATAAATTGTGGTGCCTGGCTAAAAACGATGCCGTCTTCGAGACGATAGTCAATATCAGAAACACCGTAGACAAGCAAATCAGCAAGCTCCCTGTCAGATAATAGCAGGGACATTAAGGTCAATGCCTTTTCAGGGTGTCTTGACGTCTTTGCTATGCCTACAGCGGAACTTTCTGTGAGTATATTAAACTCATCTCCGATCACATAAGACTTGCGCTCTAAATTTGACATGACATCCCCAGCTCCGCCGCTGCCAATATAGACCATAGCAGAAAGCGGCGGAAGCTCAGGGTCAGGCTCGGGAATTATATATCCGGTTTCGACAAACTGACGCGCCGTAGCGACATATGTGTTAAAAGCATCGTCCTCAAACAAGTTAAAAGCCTGTCCCTCATAATCTATCGCGACTCCGCCGCCTATGTAGTAATACCCAAGATAATTGCATACAGCTTCAAAATGATTTAGCAGCTCAAGACGGTATTCATCTGATTGATTATCCAAGCTATCTAAAAAAGGTAATAGCGATGATAAATCTGAGGTAATGCCCTCCGGAACTTCGTCGCCTTTTACTTCCAGTGTAGGAACACGCGCATATATAGGATCTGTCGGAAATCCATAGATTTCCCCATTTATCCTCATTGCAGCCCAGCGCTTTTCAGTAAAAGTAAAGGTGTCTTTTAGAGTATCCGGCATGATACTGTCTAAGGGTAATAACAATCCATTGTGGTAAGCGTTCCTATAGCTGTTGCTTTTTCCATAAACACCGGTAGATATAACTCCCGTAAAAATCAAATCAACTTGATTGTCTCTTTCTATGTATGATTGAAGCTCGAACTGATAATCATCCACTCCAAAAGCACCTTCCGGTGAAATGAACCAAAGCACAAAATCCGCGCCCCTTTCCAAGAGAGCGTCGTTAAAAGCGATAAGCCTTTCGTCCGTAAAACCGACAAGAGCCATTTCCGCAATGAACCAAACAAGCACATCTTTATCGCCATACTTATCTATAAACCACTGCGGCAACTCAAAGGTGAGCAGGTCTTCATCTGTCGGGTCTGCTGTCGGAGTCGGGTATGCAGGGTCCGGCGTCAACTCTGCCGGATAGGTCGGTCTGATGATAAGAAAGACCGACAAGGCTGTGATTGCTGCGGCAACAATTACTACAGATACATATAGCAATATTTTCTTATTCATTGTTTTACAATCCTTTTTGGCTCAGAAGATTTGCGTTTATGATCTTCTGAGCCGAAAAGACCAACGCTGTTTGAAATTTACTGCGACTCCGTAGGAGACGCTTCAAACTTATGATATCCTTTCAAAATGTTTCATTGAGGAGAGACAATAAACAATGCTCTCCTCAATCTGCTTATTTTTGTTATGCGCTCTTTCAATTTCACTATAATAAACACCTAAAAGGGGAGAGTCTTAATAACCATCAGACACAGTATATGTGAAATGGTTACCCAAGCCTGATGCCGAGCCGCTGTGTATGGAGCTGGCAGCATAACGAACGGTACACGCCGGGTTTGAGGCTGATACGGTGACAGAGGCGGTCACTCCTCCCGCAGAAGCACTTTGGGTTAACTGACCGGAACCATAGGATGTAGTGAGCGGATCGCCGGGCATATAGAAATATACGATAACTGAGACATAGGCGTGACCTCCATACCCTCCGGCAAACCCTGTTGTCGTACTCGCCGTAGAGCCGGACAGAGAGGTATAATAATTATTACCGCCTCCAAACGGACCGTTATGTGCGAGTGCGGCGACAGCAAAAAGTATGGAAAGCATGAGGACGGTTGCTGCGATAGTGTAAACGCGTTTTGAAAACTTTTTCATAGTTTTGCTCCTTCTAATGTGTTATTCTGCATAAAATGCTTAGTTGACAATTGTAAGTATACACCTAATATTCTGTCCCGTCAAGGGGAAACTTTGTTATGATACCCTTTCAAAGTGTTTCATTGCGGCGTTGCCCTGCAGGAAATCGTCAAGACTCATCCAGCAGTAAGGAATATACCCTGACGCGTTTGACTCAGTATCAAAGAATATCAGCTTGCCAGCAACTCTTGTAAAGGGACTATTGTAATCGCCAAAAGAATCAATCTCAATTGTTTCCCCGCTTACAAAGTTATATGCTGTATGGCGCTCGACATGAACTCCCGAGTTTTCATATTTGCTGAAAATCAGCCACTGTCCATGCCAATATCTATAGCTATAAGTGCCCACGGAATCATAGTCAAATGATTTTGAGGTTATTGGCTGAGAGGTGTGTGCGTCATATGAACTTATGGTGATAAGGTAGGGAGAACCGGAGTATACGACATGCGCCACAAACCCGTCGGCATAATGAAAATAATGAAAGTCGTCAGGGTTTTCAAGGCGCGCATCATGGAACTTGCCGTTTCCCCACGGCTGTTCACTTCCGTCTGTCAAGTCAGCCTCCCACAATGTAATGCGCCCTTTCTTAAACCACTCTTGATTAAAGACAGACCAGTCGTCTTGGCTAACGTCAAAGTCTAACTGTTCTTCGGAGTGGTAAACAGTGTAATAAAACTTGCCATTGCCGTATCCGGCAAACTGCAATTCCAAATTATACCCGCTCTTTTCGGGGAGCATATACAAGCTCCCGGTTGAAATATCTATGCAGGCAAATGTTTTTGCCCCACGCCTCTTGTTGCCGTCAGCTATGTCCTCATTTTCCTCGATATATTTGTCTAAGATAATCAAGATTTTCCCGCCCATGATATAAGTGTCATAACACCATTCGTAACCGTCAAGGGATGCAAGCCTGCGCTCCCCTGAACCGTCTATGTTCATGCTATAAACCTCGACGGTATACTTATGATCAGAAAGACGGTCATAAACCGTTCTTATGAAGTACAGCTTGCCCTCGTATAAGTTAAACTTTTCCGCGCCAATCATTGATTGATCATTTCTCAAATAATATGCCACGCAGGATAGATTATCGTGCGGGCACTCGGGCTTAGAGCAAAAGGGAATCTCCATAGACGTTTCAAAATCGCAGTACCACAAATACGGCTCTCGCTGCACATAAAGTATCCCCTGCTGGGAAAACCCTCCAAAATCACTTGCGGAGGATATTTCAGAGGGGTTTTCAGAAAAGTGAGAGGGCGTCGTGTCGCGGTTATACAGAAAGAGAAAAAAGGCAGCTAAAATGCCCAAGACTACCAGAGGAGAGACAATAAACAACGCCCTCCTCAAGCTGCTCCTTTTTGCTATGCGCTCTTTCAATTTCATTATAAACACCTAAATAAAGCTCACCGAATGGTCTCAAACACCGCACTAAGCATACGCCTTATTTGCAGCCCTGTCAAGGACAGAAAAAGCGAAAAGCAGCAGCTTGAAACCATCCTATATGGCTGATAGCGCATTTGACAATAACAATGCAAAATGCTACAATCAGAGCGCAAGGGGGCACAAAAATCAACAAAATCACAAAGAAGCAAAAAAAATAGTGAAAGGAGGTATGACCAGGGATGAAAATAATGAAGGTAATTATGGCCGCAATATTATGCATGGCACTTCTTATGCCCTTGACGGCAACTGCACTTGCGGAAAGTTCGCACATACATTATTTTCCTGCATCTAATACAGATGGCACTGTGGTAATTGCTTATATCGACTACAGCACCACGCAACACAAAGTAGTGGTTCACCATCTCCGGTTTTGTGATATTTGTGGCGAAGAAGGACTTGTGGAAATAAGCTCCGTTTTAGACACTCACAAATACACATATCATCAAAACTTAGGACATGGCCCCGCACCAAACACGCACGCATATACCGAGAGGTGCATCTGCACAAGGACAGTGGCACGTACGTATACATGTTCCGGAAATCCATGTATATTGCCGGTATAGCACATGGTTCCCTTGCAGAAGTTATACTGTTTTAGTTGGAGGGATATTCATATGTTTGTTTTTGCAAAAAGGAAAATGAGGGCGATTATTTTGTCGCTATCTTTGCTTATTTTGTTTGCGGCTATATCTTCCGTCTGCGGCTTCACTTTGGCATACAGGCTATACATCGGCGACAATGCGGCACGGATGGCGGATACATATACAACAATCGCGGTGTTGAACATACCCGAATTTGAAGAAACGATCAGCTTCCCAAATGGGCTGGAAATCAGGATGCTCAGCACTAACCTGCTTCAAGCCGCATATAACTTTGTAAATCGAACGGATACGGCAAAGTTAGACGGGCGTGAGATATTGCGAGGCGTATTGGGCGAGGAGATGCCTACGCTCTCCGGTACATTTGATTCTATGAAATATGAAAGATTCCTTGACAAGCCGCGCGGCAGTGCCGCGTTTGTCGTAACATGCGAAGCAGTCGAGCTGTGGCATTCTGACGACCTGTATAACCATACCAATATTTTATTTAAATCCGGACGAGCCCATTACAGGTTGACTTTTGCCGTTGATGAGACGCTCCTGCTCCATTCGGGATATGAGGCGCCGGAAACGCTCCGTTCTGTGCACTGGGCATTTACCGAAAACGGCGAGGTGCCTTTTGAAATCGGAAAGCAATATCTTATTTTCGGAAACTATGAAGATATCCCACTGAACACGCGGCTCAACCCCAAGACTCTTCAATATGAACGTGTTTTAGAGCCGAACGTATATGAAAGCCTGGTGTTTTTTGATAACATGAAAACGGAAATGGTGTTGGTTGGGGATTATTATGCGGAACTTGAGGCTGCACACGCTACTGACGCCGAAATAAACGGTCGTATGGACAGGGTATATTGCGCAGATGATGAGAGCATTGCCACGTTTTGCGTACCCATTGACAAAAATGCCTCCGAGGCAATCTCCTCAAACCCTTTTTTAACCCGGCAGCTTGAGATCGTACAAAAAAACATATCGTCAGCTTATGTGCTGACCACAGACCGCATGGGGAGCATACTCCACTTTAACCTGGGAGTAGCGTGGATTACAGCTGGCCGCGGATTTTCCAACGATGAGGCTCAAAACGGTGCCGCGGTATGCGTGATTCATAAGGATTTTGCGGAGTATAACGGCATTGAAGTAGGAGCCATGATGTCCTTGGAACTATACGACGGAATGTTCAGCTATGAGCAAGGCAATATGATAGAGTACAGCGGACTGCGCGATACGGACAGGATGAGGGGCTCTTTTGATGTCGAGGTTATCGGCATCTATGCCGCGCCCAATCCGGAATCTTATGATTACTACCAATTGACGGCAAACACAATAATACTGCCGTCAAATGCGGTACCCGAAAAGAGGCTCAATCCGGATGATTACGGCGACGATGATGAAGAACGTCAAATAGCTTTAACTCAAGAGCTGATTAACATAGGCAACCCGGCGTTTTTTACGGCGATCATATCCGCCGGCAAGTCCGATGAATTTATCGCCGATGCCGCCGAAGCGGGGTTGGAAAACGGCTTTTTGGTATCAGACCAGGGATATGACGCCATTGAAGGTTCGCTTGTGCAGCTTGACAGATCAGCATTAACGCTCTTTCGCTTTTCTCTTATATTGCTGCCGGTCGCGGTACTTGTGCTCGTAGCCCTGTCGTTGCGCGAGCGGCATGAAATAGGGTTGC
>Ga0099364_10001146_pt1 | contig 44160 bp, 41 predicted proteins | sample TergutTh196P3_FD_73070 | JGI IMG/M metagenome (GOLD analysis project Ga0099364, IMG submission 73070) | Microcerotermes parvus P3 segment gut microbial communities from Pointe-Noire, Republic of the Congo - Th196 P3 | ecosystem: Host-associated > Arthropoda: Insects > Digestive system > Gut ...
TATAATTTATTATTTATATTAAAACCAATAAGAATACAAATGGCAATCAATTCTTGTAAATATGAAAAATATGCTGAGCTACCACCTACAATACTAAATAAAATACCGGGTAAAATACTTAATATAGAAACAACAAATAATGTTTCTTCTATAATAAGTTTGCCTGTTATTACAGCTTTTTTTATAGGTAGATTTTTTGAAGTTTGATATAACAGTATACTTAATGTAAAGAATAACAATAAAACATAATGAAGTGCAAAGCCAAAATATCCACGCAAATTTCCAAATCTTGAATAATTACGGGCAAAATGCATTAAAAAGAAAGGTATACCACCATTTGTTAAGCTTTCAGATTGCCTGTTAGTAATATTAAATGATAAAAAAAATACAATTAAAAATAAAATATATATAAACCAGTATGAATATTTTTTCATATTATTTCTGAATACAAAATATAAAATACCTGCTGTTAATAAAAAACCCACAGAAATTTTCATTAAAGTACAAATAAAAATAAATAATGGAGTAATTAAACAAAATATGAAAAATACATTTCGTTTTCTATTAATTATTTTTAATATTATAAAAATATATAATAAGAAAAATATTACAGCCATAAAATAAGATTCACTTATAAATAAAGAAGATTTCCATATTCCTATAGCATTAAGAAAATGGTCTGGCAATAATCCTATAATAAAGAATGAAATAAATATATAATCGTTAATTGTAAATATAGGTTTATTACCTTTGTAAATTTTTATTTCTAAAATAACAGATAATAATAAATACAAAAATATTGGAATAAACAAAACTGGATAGATGAAATTATATATATTATAAACTGATATATTTAAAATAATTGATAAAAAAGCAAATAAATAATGGCTTCCAAAATGATAATTATAAAACATAGAGCTGCCTGTTAATAAGCTGGGGTATCCGTAATTTTTTATGCTTTCCGCTATAGAAGAATGAAATAGAGTATCTCCATGAACTTTAGCATGTAATATTACGTTTATAGTATCTGTTGTTAAATAATCACTAAAATATATTGTATTAAATAAAAATAAAGATATAATAATAATAAAAAATAACTTTAAAAATAATTGAATTTTTGTTTTATAAAAATAATATTTTTTAAATATTCCAATAACAAAAAAAATTAACCATACAGAATAATTAATAGTAGAAAATAAGATGATTTTATTAATTTCTAATACTTCGGATTTAAATGAAGATAATATTAAATTAATTAACATTATAGAAGAAAAAATTAAAGGTAATATAGCTTTATTTTCTATTTTTTGAATATTATTCATAAATTTAATTTAAACCTCGCTTAAAAAAGTATATAAAATAATTACAGATTGAATTATAATCATAAATGCAAAAGAAATTGTTAATATGTTAGTAGTACCCAGCATACCATAAGATTTTGTTATCGGAACTACCAGAGCACATAACAACAAAACTCCTGCTAACATGCTAATAAGCATAAATAATCTTTTTTGCATTGCAATCAAGCAAGTAGAAAGAAAAGTCATAACAGCCAGCATAATACTGGTAATTATTACAGGAAATAATAAATACATATAAGGAAGTATTGATATTCCAAATATAAGGGAAAAAGCCCAATTTCCTATTAAATGGCTCAATAAGATAGCAATTAATGAAGCTCCAAAAATGATCCCAAGCATAATGAAAATAATTTGAACAATTTCAGCTTTCATTTTTCTCATATAATTTTTCGATATTTTTGGAATAAGAACAACATAAAAAGCTCCTATCATCGTTGAGAAAACGGTAATTACCATTGTAAAAGCTGAATAATAACCTAATTCTGTTATATCAAAAACTGATTGCACTGTATGACGTGTTAAAAAGAACATAAATGGTAAAACTAATGAAGATAACATCATAGGAAAACATAGTCGGAGAATCAGTCCGGTTCCTTTTATTTTTATACCTAAAGGGAAAAACCCCTTAGGTTCCTTTAAGTCAAAAAAAATAATAATTAGAAGATATATAAGAGACATGACGCCTAATGATAACCAAAGGTTATGAACAAAATAAAGAAATAAAGAAAAAACAAACAGTGGAAAAATACCTTTAAGGCAATATGATACTGCTATTTTAAAATATTTATTTGCTAATTGTAAGTAAGAGAAAGAATACATTGAAAATGTTTCGCAAAATTTAAAGAACATATATGAAAAACAGGATAGGATAACCTCTGAATTGTAACCGCTGAATGGTAAAACTATAAGAAAACATACAAACGATATTCCACTTGTGATTAAATATGTACAAGAATATTGCTGAGGGGAAAATCGGTTTTCTGCATCGCTCAACTGGAAACTTCTTAAATTATATTGAGATAAAAAACCGAATATATTAGTAAAAGATATTACAAGTGAATATTTTCCTGATACAGTATATCCTGCAATATGTATGACTAAAATTAAAGTTAACCATTGACAAAAAAAATAAACAGTTGAACCAATTAAAATTTTAATTGAATTAAAAAAATCGTTTTGCTCATATGATGTATTCTTTTGATTAATTTTTTTTATTTAATACCCCCTTCAGTAATAATATAAACCCGATGACGAAATTATTTCAGGATTGTAGATATTTCGTAAATCAAAAAAATATGGTGTATAAAGAGTTTCTTTTACTTTATCAATATCCATATTTCTAAATTGGTTCCATTCTGTTGATATTACAAGAGGATCTGCACCCTTTATAGCATCTAATTCATCTGAAGCAAAAAAGATTGATTCTTATCAAAAAAGATTGATTCTTATATTGATGAAAGTCGCCATTTGGCTTCTTGAATTGCGGCAGGATCATAAAGACGTAATATTGCATTACGTCCGGCAAAGTATTCGCAAATTTTAATAGCAGGAGATTTGCGCACATCATCGGTACTGGGTTTAAAAATAAGACCAAGGGCACCGGAGACAGAGCTTATATATCCTGTTCATATTATTGTAATTTTGGCTATTTTGCCCTTTAATAACCTGAATGTTTATTAATTATTCAACTTAATGCTCATCAAAGTTTATACGTTCTTTTTCTGTCACAAGAGGTCTATTTTTACTTTTTTGCCGTTCGTTAATTTGTAATACATATTCACCTATGAGTCCTATAAAAATAAGCTGTAATGAACCTAAAAAAAACATTCCAATAACTAAAGGAGCGACACCAACAGGAAAATGATCCCAATCTATTAATTTACGAACAAGATAATATATAGAAATTAAAAAACTTGCCAAACCCATTATCAAACCTATAACTATGGCATAATGAGGCGCTAAATCAGAAATTCGTGTAAATTTTAAAATGGCAATGTTTATCAATCTAAAAAAAGAATTAGAAGATTTTCCGCTTCGGCGGGCCTGCTCATCATAAGTAATACGTACTAATGGATAAGCATGATGAAGAACCATATATGTGATACTGAACAATGGATCGTTAAGCGCTTTGCATGTATCAAAAAAACTTTTATCATATAACCCGGCGCCTGTAAAACCTGCAATAGATAAATTATTAGAAAATAGACTGCTAAGTTTATAATAAAGCTTGCGAAATAATCTATATTTATCATGTGCACCGGGTTTTTTTAAAAATATAACAGCTTTTGCCCCTTTTTCCCATTCAATAATAGATTGAGAGACCAGCTCTACTGGAATTTGAAAGTCTGCAACAAAAGAAATAATGCAATCACCTTTTGCTTGATACATTACATATAAACTGGATGTATAAATATAATTTTGTGCATTCAAGATAACTTTAATACGTCTATCATTTTTGCATAAATCACGAAGTTTCTTTTGCGTTCCATCAATTGAACAATTATCAATAAAAATAATTTCAAAATCGTACTGTGGAAATTGTTCTAATTGTTTTATAAGTTCTTCCGATAATTGTTGTACATTTTCAACTTCATTATAGCAGGGGACACAGATGCTGATTAATTTTTTCATTCAATACATCTTTTAGATTATGATTTAATACAATTTTATAATATTAATATTTTCCAATTCTAAATGCTTAATCCTATTATATATAATATCTTGATAAATTATCGAAGATATAATAATGGTGCTGTTTTTATTAATATCGTCTATAGAATAAATTGTATATCTTTGAAATTTTCCGCCAAATTCATTTTGGTCATTGCTGATTATTCCCGCAATTTTGTTTTCAAACTCATCAGAGAAAGCATGCAACATTCCTATTGTATGATTTCCTGTACCATAAAAATAAACTGTTTTATCCAAGGCAGAAATTAATATTTGTTTTGTATATTCCATTGCTTTCCAAATAGGAATATAGTAACCTTGCTGTGGAATAATGTCATAAGTTGTATTGCTTTTTTTTGTAACAGAACCGCATAGATGATAATTTTTTCCATCTAAACAGGGAATATTATCTGAGTAAATATTGTTTGTTATTGTGTTTAACTCGTATAACAATTTTGAGTTTTTCATATCATAAGCAAAAAGTATCATTTGATTAATAATATAATTATTGGCGTGAAAATAATCACGAAATAAAGTAGGTTGAAAATTATAAAATCCATGATTAAAACCATAAAAACAAGGGGTATTAAATAGAAAAGTACCATCTGTTTTAAGTGTATTATATATGAATTTTAAGACATTCGGAAAATGGAAAACATGCTCCATAGTGCCACAATCTAAAATAAAATCATAACGGTTCTGAAGTTTTTCAGGTACAATATCACTATTTAAATCGTGTATATAGGTTGCGCCTTCATGAACTGATACATCAATGGACTCAACCGATTCGAACCCTAGTGATTTAAATACTTGTACGTCAGTTAGCAGGCCGTTTATATTGTCATCAATTTTTATATTTGTAATATTAAAAAATTCCTGTGCTGTAAAATAAATTTCGTATTTTGACAGAGTCAAAAGTTTTCCATGAGGAAAAATACCTCTTTTTTGGAAATCATTTAAAAGATATCTTAATGAAGCATAACCAAAAGCCATAAATATATTACCCTCCTATTTTTTTAAAAATTCTATGTATGACAGTATAATACTGTTTCGGCCGTACAACAACCGTGGTTTCGAAGATAAAATTGATAACTTGGTACCCAATTCTTTAATATGAGCGGGATACGCCATAAATCGCTTATTCTATGGTATATACTAATAGCCAAATCGGGCTGAGTTTCGGTTATTATCCTTCTTGCGCCGTTAAGTGCCTCGATTTCTGATCCTTCTATATCCATCTTTATCATCAAATTATTATAGTTTTTTAACAAATCGTCAAGACGCACAACTTGAATGCTTATTTTTCCTTTTTTATCTACTCTGCTGGAACCTAAATCTTCCTGCGAGTTAAATTGTAAAAAACCATTTGTATTACTTACACCCAATGGAAATAAAATGATTTTTCCTACTTTATCATGATATATATCACAGTTTGAAGATAATTTAGAAAAATTTTCTATAACAGGCTCTAAACCAATATAATTATCTATACTATGATGTTTAATAAGATCTTTAAATGTATCGCCGGTAAAAGCGCCACAGTCTACAAAATTACGATATTTGTAACGGAACGGCACTTCAACATCGATATATTGTGTCATGCCATTGCTTTGTTTTGGTAACTTCCAGTCATCTAAAGCATGTGCTCTAAATGTTTTAAAAAAAATGTTTAAACTATGGTTATCTGACATTAGCTCAAAAGCCGTTAAGACGTCATTAATCTCATTTGGAAGGCATTTTTTTAATGCAATATTTCCAATATATTCATTTTTATATGGCCAAAAAGGAAAAAGTCCAATTTCATAAATACCATTTATAAAATTCTTATACCCCAATTTATTTAGTTCTAATTCCAGTTCTAAATATTCTTTATCCTGTAAATCTAGTCCAAAGATAACCAATGTTTTTGCTCTAAAATCATCACTAAGACGTTTATCATCCGGGGTATAAACAGGAAATTTTAAGAATTCAGGTTTATTATCAGCATTTATATCAAGGAATCCCTTGATGTTTAGAACATACTCAGGTATGTCAGATTTAATAAAATCAAGAATGCCGTATCCCCCGGATCCGGCACCATAAATAATTAAGTGTGGATATTCATCAAAACAAGTTTTTATTTTTTTTAAAAAATTATCTACCCCCCCATTTTTATTATTTATATCCATCGAAAGTTTATGCATTTCTTTGAACATATCGTCTTTTGTCAGCATATAAAAATACCTTTTAAATTTAATGAATCTAACATGCTGAAATTACCTTTTTTTTAGGTAATTTTAGATATGAACCAAATATTTCGTTCCATCGTTCAGGATTAAATATTGTCCAACCATTTGACGGATAAAATGTAAGTTCACCGAAATATATTTTATTATTTACATAATAAAAATCTACACGTAAAAAAGGTATCCCATCTGATAAAGTCTCCGCCAATTTAATCATTTCATTTAATTTATAAGGTTTTTCCACTGTATGATTGGGATCGGTTGGATAATTGTTTAGTGACATAGGAATATATTCCCAATTTGGGTCATATATATTGACATTTGAAAATCCGCTATATACACCAATTACCTTTACGCTACCATTAAATGTAAAAAATCTGTAATCATATACTTCACCAAGATATTGTTCAGCTATTATGCATGGTTTAATATTTTTATAGACAAATTCTCTGCTATGTGGGTAATAATTTAACTTTAAACATTTATTTAAAATTAAGCCAGCATAAGCAAAATCAAACACTTTTTTATCTTTGCAAATTTGAACACTATTACAATCATGGTTGCATTTTAAAACAAATTGATTTGGCAACTTGTCAAATTTAATATCTTCAAATTTATCATAAACACCCAAAAGTGGAATAAGGTATTCTTCACCAATTTTATCCGCTATAATTTTACGGACTTTGTATTTGTCTGCCATATTAGTATATTCCGGCTTTTGATTATAAAGTTTTAGCCATTGTAATTTTTCATTGTAAGTTTTTGGGTTTTCAAAATTTAATTCTTTGCCAAATTCTGTTCTATAAATCATTTTTAAATATTCTTCACTGAGAATATTTTCAAAGACCTCTTCTGAAAATAAATTTTCATTACGTTTAAAATTATATTTGGTTTCTAATTTGTTCAACAAATCATCTACTTCTTCCTTGGCACGAAAACCAATTATCAATGCGCTATCGTTCGTTACTAGATTGCCAAGTTCATGTTCCGGATATACCGGCAGGCCTAAATATCCTTCTTGTTGTTTTTTAAGATTATTATCTATAAAGCTTTTAATATTAATAATGTTTTTCATAACATTGTAAATCGTTTTACCATAACCTCCAGCACCATAAATAATTAAGTGCGAATAATTATCAAAACGGTGGAAAAATAATTGATAATTACCCATTTCCTTGCACATATCGTCTTTAGTCAACATAATAAACCCCTCATTTTATGAAATATCCTGCATTCTTTTATTAATCTCATTTTGAGGATCAAGCATTTTTTCCCAATTGTCACGACCTCTTTCAAGCCATGTATAAGAAAACCAATGAATAGAATAGGTATTTTGAGTTATATTTAATATACCTGTAGAAGCGCCTATGGGACAAAAAAAATCACTCGGGTAAACAGCTAATTCATTAATAGATTGAAAAGAATTATCATATCTTAATCCTTTATTAAATAATAAATCGTAAAATTTTTTGTACTCGTTATCAAAATCTTCTCTTGAATTACATCCTGAAAGTGAATCTAATAAAATATTAAACAAGGGGAATTTTTTTTTACTGCCAAAACCAGAACCAGCCTCTAGCATGTGCTTATGTGAATATCCTATAAATGCCTGGTGAAAAAGTAAATCATCCAATGGTTTTATTAATTCAACATCTGTATCAAAATATATACCTCCGTATTTATCAACTATATCAAACCTTGCATAAACAGATATGTCATTCCATTTACTTTGTTTATAAGCATTATGTGTATATTCATTTTTTGTCACGTCATAGTTAGTTTCATCCCATCTTAATATTTCATAATCAGGGCAGAATTTGTTCCAGCTTTCCATGTATCCTTTCAATTTATCCGGAATGGGATTTTCACCGAACCAGCAATAATGTATTTTTTTTGGAATTTGCTGCTCTTTATTCTTTGCTTCCGCAATTTTAGTTTGCAGATCATTTTCTATGGAGTAGCTTTTTTCATGTTCCTGGATGAAAGGAAGTAAAAAACAATCAATGCCGTCCAATGCCTCAATATTGTCGAGTTGTTTAAGTATTTCGAAATAATAGTTGCCTGTACTTATAAGTATAACATCATCCTTATTAATAACATTTGTCAAATTATTGACAGATATAACAGGAATGCCACGGCCTTTTATAACAACATTCGTTTTACACTTATCTGGGTTATTATCTGTAAAAGAATAAATGATTTTCTCAAAATTATATTTATTTGTTTTTAAAAACCAGTTCATATAATGACTATTACCAAAAGAATATACTCTTTTACCTTGCGCATAGTTCATAAATGCTTCAATAGAACAATTTAAAAGATTGACCATTGTAAATTACTTTTATAAATAATGTATTGCATACTAATCATGGATCATTTTGTATTTTTAAGTTTTGCTTTGTCTATTATGTTAATATTATCAACATAATATTTATATAACTTTTCAACGGCAATGTCAAGTTTTGTAGGCCTAAACCATGATAATTCATTTAATATACGTTTATTACATGACGTATATTCATTATTAAACCCATCAGGATTTAATATTAATACATCCAAATTCTTTGCGGCAGACTTTAATGTCATTTTAGCCAATTCTGTTAATAATACAGGTGTTCCATAAGTAAAATTATAATCATGATAAACAGGTTTATTTTCTAAAAACCATTCAACTACCTTTGGCAAGTCTTCTATATAGATATAATCAAATTTACATTCACGACGAATTGTAAGCGGCAAATTATAAGCAGCCTTACAACATATATTTGATATAAACTTACAAGTCCAGTCTTCATATTTTCCGAAAATTCCAAATAATCGCAAACAATAAATGTTTCGAGACAGCCTTGCGTGGTTAGTCATAATATATTTTGCAAACCCATAATCATCTACAGGTATACGATTTCCAATATCGTCTTCTGAAGCCATAATAATATCAAAACGTTTGTCAAATTCTGCACCTGAACCAAAATAAATCATTTTTTCCAAATTCCGGCTGATTTTTTCCAAATTAAAATACATTCTTAAATCGGAATCTAAAATATTATTAAAACTTGAACAGGCATGAACAATTGAATCTATTTTATATTTATCTGTATAACGGGTTACAGCCTCATAATTGCACAAATCCAATTCCTGACTATTGGGAATAAATAGCTCATATTTTTCTTTTAAAGTTTCCTCCAGATTACGACCAACAAACCCTCTTGGTCCTGTACCGGTTAAAATAATCCTTTTAGTCATTTTAACAAGATCACCCTTCAGAAATTTTCATATTTTCTGCATGTTCTGCATCGGGTAAAAATGGATATAACATCTCTAACGAAGGTGTTTGCATGGAACCATCCGGATTCATTTTGCTTTTGATAATTGGCAAACCTCCGCCAATATCCATAGGTATGATTATTTCAATAATGGAAGGTTCGTTGTCTAAAAATACATCCATTATTTGTTTTTCAATAGAATTGCCACTGCTAATAAGGATATATTTTAATCCATAAGCCTGTGCCAGTAATTTCAAATCCGGAAAAGAAATGCCGCTTTCAGCTGTACAACCAGCATATCGACATTTAAAATGTGAATTTTGCATAGAATAAATTTGACGATAACCTTGGTTTGATTCTATAAACAATTTTACAGGTAAGTTGTATTGTCGTAAAAGTGCAAGTTCCTGAATATTATGTTGTAAACTGCCATCACCTTCAAAAATTACAGTTCTTTTCCCGGATGCAATACAGGCGCCTATTCCCTCGGGAAGGGCCGTACCCATTGAACCTAAACCAATATGACAAATACTGCGTTGTTTTCCATGAATACGCGGTATATTCCAAGCATAATCAAAGGCAGATGGTGATATGACCAAAACACTTTCATCCCCCATATATTCGCCAATATAGTGTGTTAATAAAAAAGGATTTAAATAATTTTGGCTTTCGGGTACAAACTCATCTTTGGATAAATATTTAATTTTTAATTTATTACAATAATTTAACCAATTTGATATATCCGGTTGAATATCTCTCTCTGAGTAGAGCATTGCTTCTATAAAGTCTTTTGCATCTGAAATTATTTTTTTTGTCCCATCCATATTAAGCTTCTCAATTTCTGCATTATGGACATTTACAATAACACGCTTTGCTTTCGGTGCAAAATTTGCATCGTCATAGGCAGTTAAATAATAACGTAAACCGCTTCCTATAGAAAGCATAAAGTCACTATTTTGCAGAATATAATTTGCGTAGCGGTTTGGAAGGGCACCAACACAACCAAAATAAAATTCACTATTCTCATTAATCAATAAATCCCGAACCCTTACTGAAGAAACTACCGGAATTTTTAATGTGTACACAAGTTTCTTAAATGATTCTTCGGCATGTGACAAGCGGATACCGCTGCCTGCCATGATAACAGGACGTTTTGCATTGTTTAGCAAATGATAAACTTCTGCAATATCTGTTTCTATTGGTTTTTTAGATTGTTCAAAACTTTCCTTAAAAGGATCAAATGTTTGTAATTGTTGTATATCAACTTGCCTGCCTTGTACATCCAGAGGTACTTCCAGCCACACAGGGCCAGGGCGTCCGTGTTCAGCAATAAAAAATGCTTTTTCCAAATGATACCGTATATCCTCTTCCCGCATTATTGAAACAGCATACTTTGTAACCGGCTTAACTATCGAAACAATATCCGCTTCCTGGGCCCCGGTTTGGCGTACACCGGGGATGCAGGAAATAGTCGTGGTTTTAACCTGTCCTGAAATGTATACTATAGGTGTTGAATCAATATACGAAGATGTAACAGCCGTTACAGTGTTAGTACCACCAGGCCCTGTTGTTACGATGCATACACCTGTTTTTCCGGTAAATAAAGCATGTCCGTCCGCACAAAATCCGCAGGCTTGTTCATGCAAATTATAATACTTATTTATTTTATTACTTTGAATAAGAGAATCTAAGATGTGCATTATTCCCCCTCCTGCAAGAAGGAACACATCTTTAACATTTCTCTCTTCAAGAAATGATATTATGTAATCTGATACTTTCATGGTCATTATTCTTTATCAATTTAATCTTTTAAAACCAGTTTGACATATAGGACCCTTTAATAATCCTGCGCTAGTATTCTCATCTATTGATTTTTTTAATAATAAAAAAACAGCTTCAACATTATCCAGGTAAGATTGTACTATTTCTTCAGTATGTGCAAAACTGCAATAAAAAGAGTTGGTTGCTAAATAACCTCGTTCAAGCATTTCCTGGATGAATAATGTTTTTAGAACTAACATTTCTTTATATTTAAAATCAAAATGACTCAATGGATAAATAGAACCCACGCTAATATTAAGTCCAGCCTTTTTTGCAATAAGATTCCATCCAGCCTGAACATTCTTTCCAATTTTTATAAGATGTTCTTGAACTTTATACTGTTCCATTTTCCGTATTGTGGCCAAAGCAGCTACAGGTCCAATACGTTCCGTCCAATACGTACTACTGATAAATGATTCCTGAGCAGCATCCATATACTTTTTCTTTCCTATAATTGCTGCCATGGGATAACCATTACTCATTCCTTTGGCAAAAACAGAAATATCAGGTTCAATTTTATATAAAAGATGGGCGCCACCCAGGTTTAGACGCCAACCAGCAGTTATTTCATCAAGGACCAAAGGGATCCCATTTTTTTTTGTCTCGATCTGGATAAATTCCCAGAAGCCTTTCTCCGGTTCAATATTACGAATAGGTTCCATCACAACGGCGGCAATTTTATCTTTATAATTTAACATTAGATTTTGAAATTCGGTTTTATTATTAAAATTAAATGGAAATGACGTATCTTTTAAATACCTGGGAATCCCTGCTGGCTTTAGTCCTGGTAATAATTGTCCATCCAAGGCTGAATCGCTTGAAAGATTCGCAGCAATATACCAATCATGCCAACCGTGATAACCACAGAAAAGAACTATATCTTTACCTGTTGCGGCGCGGGCTATCCGTACAGCTACCATCATGGCTTCCCCGCCGCTGCGCGTAAAACGGGCCATCTCTGCCCAAGGATGAATCCGGATCAGCTTTTCAGCAAGTTCTACTTCCTCAGGAGGATTAAGCGTTGTCATGTTTCCAGCATTAATAACATTTTTTACAGCAAGATCTATGTCGTCATCAGCGTAACCAATAGTGTTTGCACCAATTCCCATATAACTAACGTCGATATATTCTTTATCATCCAAATCCCAAACTTTACAGCCTTTTGCCTTTTTATGATATGCAGGCCAATAATCCGGCAAAAATTGTTCTGGGCGTTTACTTAAAAGCTGAGTTCCGCCAGGAATTATTGTTTTTGCTTTTATATATAAATCCTGAGATTTACCCATTTCCGGACTCTTTTTGTAGCTTATATTTCAATTCTGCCATAGTCCAATCATCAATTGTATCAACATCTTGAACTTCTTTCTCATTCATAATATATGCCATCGTTTTTTTGGGTATAAGAGTTTTTTCTTCTAAAAGCACTGTTGTTTTGATTAAGTAAAACATACCAACGTCAAAATATTTTGGTATTAAGTCCTGTGAACGAATTAACATAGCATTTATGTTGTTTGGAACCAGAATCCCATTTTCAATTATCATCGCCCATTCGATCGGTACTGGAAATTTACATACAGGTTGTAAAGCGTCATTATTTGAGGCAATCAGTCTATTATATGCATCATATAATGATTGTCCTGATAAAAAAGGAACACAGGGATATATACAGCAGACATAATTAAATTCCTGGTTTGCCTTTTTATATTCATTTACAACTTCTTCCAAAACATCGTATGTTGTGGCAAAGTCGTCCGCCATCCTCTGAGAACGCATAAAAGGAACATTCGCGCCTTCTTTTCGGGCAATTTCAGCAATTTCAGCATTGTCTGTAGAAACCATTATTTCAGAAAATATTCCTGCATTTTTACAGGCATCTATCGCATAACTTAACATTGGTTTGCCAAAGAATTCTTTTATATTCTTCTTTGGTATACGCTTAGAACCGCCTCGTGCAGTGATAATGGCTATAATATTATGCATAAAAGTATCTACGTCTGCCAGTTAAAGGGTAATATAATTTTTTCGTCATTGATAGTGAATTTGGCAAAAAAATCATTGTAGAAATATAACTTACCAAGTAAACTATAAACGCCGATAATATCTTTTAGGTTATCCAGTGAATCTATGCCAACAACAATATATGATATCTCTTGATTATTATAAGCAAATGCCAGGCATAAAGCTGTAATGCTTATTGAATTGTTTTCTGCTGTCTGGTGTAATTCTATCAATAAGCTCTTTATGGAATTAAAATGGATATCAAGTTTTTCAGGATCAATAAAAAATAATCCTTGTAAAAAAATTGATCGTACATGTATCTCAATTCCTCTGCTTTTCAATTCGGGAAGTATAGGCGCAAATCTTTGATCAAAAATATTATAGGGTATCTGGACAATATCACAGGGTATATTGTTTCTTAATATATACTCTGCTTCGTATGGGAAGTATAACGAAAAACCTGTTTTTTCAGATTTACCTGCTTCTTTTATTCTTGTGAAATCATTAATATAATCAGGATGCTTTTGATAAATTGAATAGTTGTGGAATAAATACCCATATATTTTATCTTTTCTTAGTTGTTTTAACGATGTATCTATCCATTGAACAGGCCGAACATCTGTATTAACAGGATACTTTGTTATTATTTGAAAGTCCTGCCCGGTTTGCAAAATGGATTCTCCTAAAACAGATTCGCTGTTACCATAGGCGCTAGCTGTGTCAAGCATAACAATTCCATTATCATGTGCCAAAGTTAAAATCTCGAGAATATTTTCCTGTGAAATTTTCCCATGTGGATTATTAATACCATAATCCAGGCCAAATTGAGCAGTTCCCAAACATAATTTCACTTATGTTAAATCCATTGAATGCTGTTAGGATATGCATAAGTATCATTTTTATGCAGAATTGTTACGCTTATTCTTTCATCAGGAATTTCTCTTTGAGCATATCCCTGATGGCTGCTTACGATTTTATATATTTCTGTATACACAGGATTCCACTTAAACATTAGCGAATAATCCATTTTATATGACGATATGCCCTTATAATGAGTATATGCGTTTTTGTAGGCAAATGGCGGCAGAAAATCTTTCAGGACTAAATATCCATTATTGTTAAGACATCTATCTGCCTCATAAGCAATTTTAAACAGATCTTTTCTGTCGCATAAGTATAGAGAAAAACCAAATAAAATTAAATCAAAATAATCATTTTCGAAAGGCAGGTTATCAGCAGTTCCTGCCTGTAAATTAAGGCCATACTTTTCTCTGCCAAGTTTAATTGCATCACTAGAAGGATCAATGCCAAAGCAAATTGAATCAGCAAAGTTTCTTTTTAATAATTCTAAACGAGTTCCATCTGCACAGCCAATTTCTAATATATGTAAAGGGTTAGGAAGTTCAGAAAATTTAATCGCATTTAGTACCATATCAGACACCTTCTCTGCTTCAGTTAGCTTTTTATTATTTCTTTCAAACCAAGCATTTCCTTCCCCTGCCAAAAAAATATCTTTCTGTTTCATACGATTACCTCTTACAATATGATACTCGATCAATTTTAATTACATATTTTATAAAATCATCCTGATTAGAAAATATTTTAAACCCCATTTTTTGTATTGTCTTTATCGAAGCTATATTTTCTTTATGTATTTCTGCATAAATAGTTGAATATCCTTCTTTAAGCATTATATCAATCATTTTAATAATCGATTCACAGGCAAGTCCGCGGCGTTGAAATTCTATTTCTCCTATCAAATAAGAAATTTCAAAGCTATTATCCTCATCATTCACCTTAGAAACACCAACATATCCTATTTTATTTTCACTTTGTTTATCAATTAAAATAAAATCAAACCTTGAAAAATCATTGAGATATGTCTTTTTGTACCATTCTAAGTGGTTCTCTTTGGTAATTGGTGTTGAACTTCTGAAATACTGATAAAAATCCGGATTTGAACGCCATCTTACCAGAAAATCAGTATCCTGCTCACTTATTCCTTTATAAAGCAATCGCTCAGATTCAAAAGTATCGTATTTATTCAAAATTGCAGCTCGCTTGCACTAATTGGCTCTCCACGTAAATAGTCTTTCATGCTTTGATTACCAATCAACGAGCTTAGATACTTTGGTTTTAATCCATGTCCAGGACGTATGACACGAATATTATCTTGTGTAAATATGTCTGACGCCTTTATATCTTTTATGGCAAAAATACTGCGTCTAAAAACAATATTACTTTTTTCCCGCTCAGTTGCACCGTAAAACACCTGCCCCCTCGCTGCTGCAGCATCCTGGACAGCTTTTACCATTTCAGCGAATTCAGCCGGTTCGCTGGAAAAATCACTGTCGGGATTTTTAATGCTCCGGCTAAGGCAAAAGTGCTTTTCTATTACGCTTGCGCCTAAAGCAACTGCTGTCACCGGTGCAAGGATCCCGATTGAATGATCAGAAAGTCCTATCCTGACTCCAAAACGTTTGTGCATGTCAGCAATAGTAAGCAAATTCATATCTGTTGATAATGCAGGATATTCACTGGTACAAACAAGCAATGTAATTTGTTCTTTAGTCAAACCTTCATCCAGCATTGCATTAACAGCATCTTCAATTTCATCAAGGCTGCCCATACCTGTCGAAACAATCATTGGTTTGCCTTTTTTTGCTGTATATTTAATCAAAGGTATATCAACAAGCTCAAAAGAAGCAATTTTATAGGCAAAAACACCCAGTGAATCAAGGAAATCGACAGCTTCAAAATCAAACGGTGTAGAAAGAAAATCAATCCCTGCTTTTTCACACTCTGCTTTAATTACTGATTGCCATTCCCAAGGGGTTTCTGCTTCCTGGTATAACTGGTACAAATTATAACCATTCCAAAGTCCGCTATTGATCTTAAAATATTTATTGTCACAATCAATAGTCATGGAATCTGCTGTATAGGTCTGTATTTTTAGGCAATTGGCCCCTGCTTTCTTCGCAGCATGAACAATTGCCAGCGCATTTTCCAGCTTGCCGGCATGATTAGCTGACATCTCTGCAATGGTATAGATATCATTTTGATTTATGTTCACTTTTTAGGCTTCTCTCTAATAAAAAACAAAGCGTCATCTTTGAAATCATCTAAATTACTTAATGAATAATGTTTAGCTTCATTAGTAACTTTTGCAGATTCTGGTATCATGGATAACAGTTCTTTAAGTGGAAAAGTTCCCTTGCCATAATGCAAATGTGAATCATATTCACTTGAATAATCACTATCACTCAAATGAAACATTTTTGGTTTTAATGCCATAAACTCTTTTATATATTCCAATAGTTCTCTCTTTAATGAATTAGCGGCACATATTGCATGACCAAAATCAAGGCAAAATCCGATATTTAATTCGTTTAAAATATATTTTATTTCCTCTGGTGCAGATCCCAAGCATTTTTCACCATTCAAGCCCTTTAACGGCTTGTTTTCAATTAAACATCTGGTATCCACAAAGGGCTGTAACTGGGTTATTGTTTCTTCAATATAACCGTCAACTCCGGAATGAAAAATAATAAATTCCGACTTTAGTGTATCTGCAAAACAAAATGTTTCCTTTAATTTAGTTTTATTATTCTCTCGCTCCCCCTGCAAAGAAAGATTCATACCTGCAAAAGAATGAGGTGCGTGAATAATTATTGGTATAGAGAATTGTTTCCAGTATTCTATAGTATCGCTATAACTTTCTATAGCTGCAAATAATTCAATATATTGAAAATATCCGGATTCATAAAAAGAAAGAATATCAATTGTATAATTTTTTTCTTTACTGCTTAATTTTAAGCCTAATTGCATGAGTTAGTTCAACCTCTTAAACCAACTCTGACACACAGGGCCTTTCAATAATTTTTCGCTTGTATTTTCATCTATTGATTTTTTAATCAATGTAAATACTTCATCAACCTTAACAAGATATTGTTGTACAATCTCCTCGGTATGAGCAAAACTACAATAAAACGAATTAGTTGCTAAATAGCCACGTGCAAGCATTTCTTGCGTAAACAGAGTTTTTAAAACCAATGATTCATTGTCTTTGAAATCAAAATGGCTTAATGGATAAATTGAACCTGTATGGATAGGAAGCTCAATATCTTTTGCAATTTTGTTCCATCCATCTTGTACAATATCGGATAAATAATCTGTCTCCGTAATTTTTTTGTTATTCCCCTCAAACCATGCATTTCCCTCTCCGGATAAAAAAATATATTTTTGCTTCATAATACTACATCAATTAAAGATTTTACAACATATTCAACATCATCATCCGACATTTTTGGATATAAGGGAATGCTTAAACATTTCTGGTAATAAGCCTCTGTTTCAGGAAATTCTTCTGCAGTATACTTTCCATATCTTTTTTCATAATACGGCTGGCTGTTAACAGGTATATAATGTACCTGCGTCCCTATATCCTTTTGCTTTAGTTCTTCCATTAACTGTTTTCTGGGTTTTCCAATTTTATCAAAATTAATCTTTAAAACATACAAATGGAAACAACTGTCAACATCTTTTTCTTCATAGGGAACTATTACATTTGGAATGTTTTGAAAGGCCTTATTATAGCTATTAACAATTTCTCTGCGCCTCTTCTTGAAATAATCAAGCCTTGTTAACTGGCTGCGGCCCAGTGCCGCTTGAATATCCGTCATACGGATATTACCGCCAAGCAATTGCATTTCATAATACCACGGCCCCGCATTTTTACTCATTTCTTGTTCATCTTTGGTAATACCAATATTGCGCAGCTTTAACAATCTTTTGTACAAAGCTTCATTATTTGTGGTAATTGCACCGCCTTCTCCGCATGTAATTGTTTTTACGGGGTGAAATGAAAAAACAGTCATGTCAACCTTATGACAACAGCCTACAGGTTTTCTGTCCGTATAATTTGAGCCTATTGCATGAGCGGCATCTTCTATTATATAAAGACTATGCTTATCAGCTATTTTTTTAATAGCATCTATATCAACAGCTTGACCTGCAAAATCAACCGGTATAATTACTTTTGTCTTGTTTGTTATTTTTTTTTCTATTTCCTTAGGTGATATATTATATGTTTTAGGATCTATATCAGCAAACACAGGAAAGAGATCATTAGATATCAAACAATTAGCAGAAGCAACAAAAGTTATTGGGGTAGTAATTCCTTCTAGACCTTCACTAATATCAAGAGCTTCTACTGCGATATGCAATCCTTGTGTAGCATTTGATACTGCAACACAATGTTTTGCACCTGTTATTTGCTTTACTGCATCTTCAAATTGTTCTATAGCGGGACCTTGAGTTAAAAAGTCCGAATCTAAAACAGCTACAACAGATCTTTTATCCTCATCATTTATCCACTGTTTACCGTAAGGTATAAAACTGTTCACTATTGTATTCCAATTTTATCTTTATTTAGTTCAATCCATTGCCGCAACTCTTCAATTTCCATCCACATTAAATTATTGTCAGAAGAATACGAAAAACCTTCGGGTACTAACTTGCCATCTTTTATTCGGATAGGGTCTTGACTCCACTCATGTATTTGCGGAAGTATCTTAAAATGCTCTTTGTACTCATATGTATATTGAGCATCTTCAACTCCTATCATTTGCTCATGCAGTTTTTCTCCCGGCCGTATGCCTATTATTTTTTGTTTTGCAGTTTTAGAAACCGCGTGAGCTATATCTGTTAATTTCATAGACGGTATTTTCTTTACATAAATCTCTCCGCCTTCCATATCATTAAAAGCATGCCAAACAAGCTCAACACCTTGTTCTAAAGAAATCATGAATCTTGTCATGCGTTCATCGGTAATAGTTACTTCATCAAATTTTGCTTGCTCCATAAAAAGTGGAATAACAGATCCTCTGGATCCCATAACATTTCCATAGCGGACAATTGCAAACCGCGTTTTTTTTCTTCCAGAATATGAGTTTCCAGCTATAAATAATTTATCGCTGCACAATTTTGTGGCTCCATATAAATTTACAGGCTGGCTAGCCTTATCTGTACTTAAAGCAACGCATCTTTTTATTCCTTTATCGATACAAGCGTCTATTACATTCATTGCACCATTGACGTTAGTCTTTACGCATTCAAAAGGGTTATATTCGGCTGTCGGCACTATTTTGGTCGCTGCAGCATGCACAACATAATCAACTCCGTCAAGGGCACGGTAGAGGCGATCTCTGTCTCGAACATCGCCAATAAAGAAACGGACTGCGTCTACCCCTTGGAATTTTTTCGCCATTTCCCATTGCTTCATCTCGTCGCGCGAATAAACAATTATTTTTTTTGGATTGTACTTTGCAAGGGTCATTGGTACAAAGGTATTGCCAAATGATCCAGTACCGCCCGTAATTAATAATGTTGAATTTGTTAACATAGATTATTTCCCATTTAATTTAATTTTTCAATATTAGTATTAAGATAAAAGAAACCTTCTGTAAGACGTTCTTCACCATAGATACTATTTTTTTCATTACTGCTTAATTCAATAAAAAGAGGCTTCAAGTACTCATCAAGCAGTTCATAATTTTTTTGACACGGATATGGTCGTAATGCATCTTCATCACCAATCCATAAATAAACAGGATATTTTCCTGGACGTAAGGTGTTCTTTGGTATTTCTAATTGAAAAGAACCAATATAACCTGTGTCAATTTTTGTATCAACAAGATTATGATAATCTGTAGATATTGTAATTCTAGCATAATTCTTAAGCAATAAGCAAAAATATAATTTATTTAATGGATATAATGTTTGCAATGTGAAAGATAAATAAATATTCTCATCTGTAAAATACTTTTCTTTAGAAAATGAAACAGAATTAAAACGTATAGAATTTGAACCGCGTCTGAAAATTTCATCATTTATTTCTAAATCTTTATCATTTAATTTATATGAAAAAGAATTTTCGTACATATCAATAGCTGAAGATATACTGTCAAAAATAATTATTCTTCCTTTATCCAAAACAATCCCTGTATTACATAAACTCTTAACAGCTCCAATATTATGACTAACGAACAACACAGTCCGGCCTTCTCCTTTACTCAAATCCTCCATCTTTCCCAGGGCCTTTTTCTGAAACTCCGCATCCCCAACTGCCAGTACTTCATCTGCAATTAAAATATCGCTGTCCAGGTGGGCAGCAACTGCAAAAGCCAGACGTACATACATACCGCTGGAATAGCGTTTTACCGGGGTGTCTATATGATGTTCAATCCCGCTAAAAGCAATAATCTCGTCCAATTTTTTATCTATCCGCTTTTTCTTCATGCCAAGGATTGCGCCGTTAAGATAAATATTTTCCCTTCCGGTTAATTCAGCATGAAAACCTGTACCTACTTCCAAAAGGCTTGCTACTCTACCTTTAATTTTTACAATTCCCTCTGTAGGAGCAGTAATACGGGAAAGTATCTTTAAGAGGGTGCTTTTCCCGGCGCCGTTTTTACCAATAATACCAACCCTATCGCCCTGTTTTATTTCAAGGCTTATATCCTTTAATGCCCAAAAATAGTCTTCTGTATTATTATATTTATTAGAGCCAATTTGAGAGTGAGGGTCTTCTTTTCCTCTTTTTAAGGCAATCCATGTTTGAATATCCTTGTATAAGGTTCCACTGTTTATTAACCCCAACCGATATTTTTTAGAAAGGTTTTCTATTTGTATGGCAGTGTTAGACATGCAAGATTAGTTAAATAATTTCATCATACTCTGTTAAAATGCTTATCCAATCTCTTTGAGAATACATAAATCTATGTAATAAAACACTATTGTTTTCTTCATGAATTTTATAAAATAATGTAAAGTTTTTAACATTTATAGATCTATACCCTTTTATTGCTAAGTATTTATCTTGTACTAATGATCTACAATATGGATTCTCACTTAATTTAATTATTGCTTTATTCAATTCTTTTAAGTGATTTTCTGCTGCCCATGGAGCTTTTAATGTATTTTTAATATAATTCATTACTGATTTGATATCGCTATCAATCTTTTCAGAAAATGATAATTCAAACATTATTCGTCTAAAACCATTCTTGCATTTCTTAGTATTTCTTCCTTAGTCAAAGTCCTTCCATTTTTGAAATCATCTTCAGCTTCTTGTAATAGTCTATACAATTCTTTTCTGCTGGACCATATGTTATAATAGTCAATGCTCATTACAGCAAGGTCTTCTTCACCGTTATTTGTTATAATTACAGGTTCTTGGTATTTATGACAAAAACTTGAGATTTCATCATAATTATTACGTAATTCAATACTTTCTTTTATTGCTGGCATTGTATTCTCCTTAATTCGTATTAATTCGCGTAATTCGCGGACTCTATCCGATATCTTTTAGAAAGGTTTTCTATTTGTATAGCGGTGTTAGACATTTATTAAATAACTTTATTAATATAATATACTTTCTTTTTGGTGATCGTTAATACGCATATCATATCACATCTACAAAAGTAGTTTCGTTCTGGTTAAATAAAATTAATCCAAAAAAAACAAGCAAAACTGTAATTCCAAGACTGGATAGTATCATTATGCCGCTTATAGAGCTATAGCCAAAAAACCACTGGCGGAATAATTCAATAGGAGCACATACAGGATTTACATATGCAATCCACCAGAATTGCCGGGGAATTTCAGACAAGGGATAAACAACCGGAGTAGCATACATGGCAAGATGTAGGGCAAAAGAAACAAGATGAGTTAAATCCCTGTATTTTGTGGTTAAAGAAGATACTATTATTCCCGCTCCTGTTCCTATAGTACTAAGCCAAACCATTATTAAAGGAAATAATGCAATAGTCCAGGAAGGTTTAAGATCATAACCGCTGTTAAGAAAATAAATAAAAAATACTATCATAAGTAAAAATTGAACAAGCATTCTAATGCTGTTTATACCGGCATAGTTTATGGGAATAACAAGACGCGGAAAATACACTTTCCCAAAAATACCTGCATTAGAAATAAAAAGATTGGAATTTGAAGTAAAACAGCCGGTAAAATAAGCCCATAACATGGTACCGGAATAATAAAACAGGGTATGGGGAATTCCATCCGTCCCTATATTGGCAAGGCGCCCAAATACAAATGTATACATAATCGTAGACATGATAGGATTAATTAAATACCACAAGGGTCCCAAAATAGTTTGTTTGTATTGAACAACAAAATCACGCTTTATAAAGAGATATATTAAATCCCGGTAGCGTATTATTTCCCGTATATTAAAATTAAACAAACCGCGTTTTGGAGTAATTATTAAAGACCAGTTTTCGCTATTATTGATATTCATTAAAAATTATCTTCCAACTCCTATATAGGAAAATCCTGATTCTTCGCATTCTTTTCGTTTATAAATATTCCTAAGATCAATAAAAATTGGATTGGGTTTCATCTTATTTTTTAGTTTTATTAAATCCATATTCCTGAATTGGTTCCACTCGGTTATAATAACAAGCGCATCTGTACCTAAAACTGCATCATACTCATCTTGTGCAAAATAAATTGAGTCTTTTATAGATTCCAAACGCCATTGTGCTTCTTTTAGAGCTGCCGGGTCAAAAGCCCTAAGTAAGGCTCCGCTCTGGACAAGTTCATGGCATATAGTTATAGCAGGAGCTTCCCGCATATCATCGGTATTTGGTTTAAAAGACAGGCCAAGAATGGCAATTGTTTTACCATGCAGCGTACCCAGAGCAGTTTCTATTTTTTTTGCCGCTCGGATCTTTTGTTTTTCGTTTGTTTCTATTGCTGCCTCTACTATGTTCTGGATTTCACCGTATTCCCTGCCTGTCTGCGCAAGGGCTCTGGTATCTTTTGGAAAACAGGAACCTCCGTAACCAGGGCCTGCATGCAGAAACTTTGGGCTTATTCTTCCGTCTTTTCCCATGGCACGGGAAACATCTTTTATATTGGCGCCTGTTTTTTCGCAAAGGTTTGCAATTTCGTTTATAAAGGTTATTTTTACCGCCAAAAATGCATTGCTTGCATACTTAATCATTTCTGCAGATTCCAGGCCTGTTTCTATAAAGGGAGTTTCGTTTATATATAAAGACCTGTATACATCTTTCATTGTTTCGCGGGCTTTCTCGCTTTCAGCTCCTATAACAACCCTGTCGGGGTGGGTAAAATCATACACAGCAGTTCCTTCGCGAAGGAATTCGGGATTGGATACTACATCAAAAGGAATATCACGATTGCGTATTTTTAGTTCTTCTGTAATCCATTGTTTAACTTTACGGGCAGTGCCGACCGGAACAGTGCTTTTGTCTACGATTACAGTATAATTTTCCATTATTTTACCAATACCGCGGGCAACTGCTTGTACATACTGTAAATCGGCACTGCCATCTTCGGCTGGTGGAGTTCCCACAGCAATAAAAACAACATTATTTTTAATAACAGCAGCTGTAAAGTCACTTGTAAAACTTAGTCTGCCCGAGCTTACATTACGCTCTACAACCGTATCCAAACCCGGCTCATAAATGGGAATAATTCCTTTTTTTAGAGAATTAATTTTTTCTGCATCGTTGTCTACACAAATAACCATATTGCCAAAATCTGCAAGACATGCGCCGGATACAAGCCCCACATATCCAGTCCCAATAATGGAAATATTTGCCATTAAAACATAGCCCTTTGCCTGCCGCTGTATGAAAGTGCCAGTAAGACGCTAAACGGCCGGTTCTGCGGATCCATATTATCCTTATAATAATGTCCGCTTTTATTTCCCAGCGCCATGGGAACAGAAAGAGACAATGTAAAAGTATCTCCCGGTCTTATGCTGATTCCTGGTACCGCCCAGGCAGAATTTTGTTCAAAATTATAATAAGCCTGACTAAATATACGCATATGTAAAAATCTAATACGATAAATAAATGCAAGAGCGCTGTTAAAACCTTTTAATAAGATATCTTCTTCTGCTTCCAGGATATCGCTTACCGGTCTCCACCAGGCAGAATCCGGTTCCCTGTTGTAAAAGAGCTCTGCTGTCAAGGTAATTCTGTCTCTAAAGAAATCCCTAAGAAAACCAAGGTTTGCTGCATAACGTATGCCATTCCAGGTCTGGTGGGAAACAGCAGCAAGTGCTTCTGTATAAAGCTCTGTATTTCCTATGGTTGTTTTTACCGATAAAAAAAAACGCAGAGGCATCTCCCAGTGGTAAAGAAGCCCCATGTCTATATCAGCCTCTTGAAAAGCAAGATTGTATTTAAGCCCATAAGATAGTTCTTGATGAGTAATATCCGAAAAATTATCGGCTTCATCAATAAAACCGGTTCTGGTTAATCCCATTAATTCTATACCGCCTATTCCTATGGGTATATTGACTCTGGCAATATATGCAGTTCCCCCGGAACGGCCTTCGGGAATACGGGCGGGCAGGTTGGTAAAAGAATAAAATCGTGATATCCCCCAGGCAATTTCAAAAATTCCTGCCTGGAAAAAAAGGGTGTCCAGCAGATTGTATTCAAAATAAAATTCATTAATAGAAATCTCCGGATTGTCCGGTACGGAAAAGTAAAAGGAATTTTTTACCCGTAAATCGTCGGTAAGTCCAATATTTACGCTTAAAAGTGCATCCATTCTGGCACCCAAAACTAAAATATATTCTTCTTCACTTGCATTATACCAGGGTGCCTCTGACCAGCCAGGAGAAACGCCCAATCTAAAACCATAGCTTGCATCAAATTCAAACCTGCTTCTTACTATAAGCGGCATATCATCCGGTTCTTCAGCATCTATAAAAGGAAGGTCGAATATCGAATCGTAGTCCCAGATATCTTCCTCAAGATCCTGGGGAAATTCCATATCCTGGGAAAAGGCCCTGCTAAGGCTTGACACGAGAAAAAGCAGAATAACTAGTTTTATCAACGGTTCACAGTTTCCAGGAATGTTTTTGAAAAAATAGAATCGGCCAGCCTGTTAAAAGAAGGTCTTTCAATATTAACCTGAGTTGTTTCGTTTACAAATCTTCCGCTAATGGTTGCGCCGCGCAGGGCGTCTACCAGGGTTATTTGCTTGGGAACGAAGCGGTTTCCCAGGCGCCAGTAATCTGTAATTAGGGATGTCCGCAAAAGCTGCCCAGAAAGGCTAAAGTCTTCGGTTTTACGAACAAGACCGTCATCGCTTATCCAGATTTTCATTCTTGGGAATGTCATGTCATTGGTATTTGCCTGCAGCGTAAGAACCCTGCATTGAAGCCTTCCCAACAGCTCATTGGCGCCGGCAACTATACGGTAATCCTGGGCCAAAGTAGAAGCGGTAAAGTCCGAGTTTCGTGCATTGGTATTTTGGAAACGATCCTGGCTGGATGTAGAATTAAACCTTCTGCTGTCCGGGTCAAAAAACCACAGGGTTTTGCCTTGTTTTAAGTAGCCCTGACCCCTGCTTATTATGGGTTCCATAATTACAATTACATAGGTTTCTATGGCATCACGGCGAAAAATACCGGCAACTGTCCGGGTACTGTTTTGTCCCGGCTTGTTTTGAATTATCGTATATTGAGCGGAAAAATCGGTATCTAAATAACTTGCCAGGCTGTCGGCCCGTCTTAAAAGCTGAAGGTCATTTCCCCACAAAGAAACAGATGTTAAAAACAACAGTAAACAGAATATTTTAAAGGATTTCATAGAATCCCTCCTCTAAGCATTTCAGGCAATGGATTTCTCGAATGCCTAAAAATAGGCAACGTAATAGCTCCAGCAAGAGCACAGCCGCTTAATATTATATTAACAAATAAGGTCTGGGGAAGGTAACGAGCAGCAAGCCTTCCATTTTGCATAAAAATCTCGAATCCGGGAAACCAGCTGTACGATCCAAAAGATAAGAGCCAATTTATGCCCAAAGCAATAAAAAACCCTGCTATTATGGAAAAAACGGCCAAAGAGGCTATTTCCAGCTGTAAAACAAAGCGTAAATCCCTTTCATAGAACCCAATTGCACGCATAGTTCCGGTTTCCCTGGTCCTTTCATGAAGTATTAGTGCACAGCTAACCACTGCGCTTACCATTATTATTGCCAGCATCATGGCAAAAAGCACGTAAGAAGCAATATCTATAGCCAGCATAAGCTGGTCTACTTCTGATAAATATACGGGCAAGGTTAATAAAAAGACAGCTGACCCGTCCCCAAACCTGCTCCTTTCTTCCCTTAAGCCATCCCTGTCATATACAAGGGGACCGGCTGTTAAACGGCTTTGTAGATCATTATTCATAATTTTTCGTTTTTGTTCAATAGCTCTGCGATTATTTATATAAAAGCCAATTAACGAACAATCATCATCTTCAAAGCCGATTAAGCGGTTCATGGTTAATCGGGATATATATACTTTATAGTAGTTAAAAAAGCTTGCATCGTCTACAATGCCGGAAACCACAAAATTCCCGGTGTTTTTTTGGCCTGTTATGGTTATTAGCTCCAAAATAACGCTGTCCCCCTGCTGTATCCATAGTTCTTCGGCTATGGGGGCGGAAATTAGTATAGAGTTGTCATGAAGTATATCGGGGGCTTCGGTATATACAAGCCGGTCAAAAAAGGTTTTTTCCTGTTCCCAGTCGGAGCCTACAATGTTTTTTAAGGCAATGGTATTTCCGTTAAAAAAGATCGACCCGTCATCCATGCCATGAAGGAGGGTTCGTATTGCAATGGTGTCAGTGTCTATTCCTGCTGCCTGTGCCGATTTTACAATGGCATCCTGTTCATATTTTGTTAAATGATAGTCGCTTACTATATCCGGTTTATGACCTACAGCGATAATATCTCCTGCATAGTGGGATTGAGCGGAAAAATACAGGTTTTCGTTCATGCCGTCTTTTAAGGAGCTTATTACCGTTAATACTCCAAATCCAAAACCCAGGGCAAGGAATAAAAAGAGATAACGCCGCCGGTAGCGCCAAAGATACTTGAGCGATATTTTAAATAAAACCGCTATTTTCATCCCTGCCTCACTGCGCTGATGGGATCAATACGAACTGCTGTTTCGACAGGGTACAGTGATGCAGCAGCTCCCAGAAAAAGGGCAATACAGAATGAAATAGCAGCTGTAAAGGGCAAAAAGCCAATATATAGTTCACTGCCTCCCAAAAGCGAGGCTATTAATTCATTTGCTATGGTGATATTCATGGCATTGAGTACGACAAGGAAAAGAATTCCGCAAAAAACTCCGCATATACCGGCAAGTAAGGCTATGGTGCAGTTTTCTCCCAAAACAAGAAATCGTATCTGCATATCCGATGCACCAATTGCCCTAAGCGTGCCTATTTCCCTTGTACGGCGGAAGACTGAGATAAGGAGTATATTTACCACCACGATTATACCGGCAATGCTTACAAGGCCCCCGCCTATATTAAAAAAGTTCTGCAATAAAAACAGCATAATTGCCGATGTTCCTGCTGCAGTACGCCATCCAGCAGCATATACATTGTAGGGAGCAAGCTTTTTGTTAAGCGATCTAATAAACCATCCCGGGCTTATTCCTTGTTCAAGCCTTAAAAGGATAAAGTTCCAGTCTCCGCCGGCAAATTCTTCATCGCTGATATATTCTGCAGTTTCTAAAAAGTCTATCAATGCTAATGGGTCAAACCCTTCGTCGGTATATTCGGTAATATCATCTGTAAAGAAATCCAGATCCTGGAAAGCAAGTGAATCCTCCTCGCTTACTGGTGCAGTGGCAACCTGAACAGCAAGAAGTACCCGTACTGTCTGGGGATCGGCCAGAACAATTTCGTTCATAAAAGGGCCGGGGTTTTCATAACGGTAAATGCCCACAAGAGGCACTTCCCGTATTCTAAAACTTACCGTTCCTGCAGAACTAAAAAGCATGGGCGAACCTATTTCCGGCCTTATTCCTGTTTCCCCTTCTATGGCATCGGCCCGTTCAACGGTGATCATTGCGCCGGATTCTCCGCCTGCCAGGAGCCTTCCTTCTTCTACAATTATTCCGGGGAAGCAGTCAAAATAGCTTGCCGGATCCGGGCCGCAGATTAATACAGGCCTGTTTCGGTTATAAATTTCGGGCATTTGTAAAACAGCCCGGCCGCTTACCTGGAAAGTATAGTTTTCTATACCGCCTTCGTTATGTATTATTTCCAGGATAGAATTATAGGCGGGCAGGGCAGGGATTGTTACATAGTCGTCAATTGCCGGTGAATTGCCGCCAAAAAGGTTCATACTCATTTCGGTATTTTTTTGGATAATTACATCTGCAGTTAGGCTGTCTATATAGGTTCTTCGTAAACCGGCATTTGCCTGTCCCATTATACTGTTTCCAATAAAAAACAGCGCGGTAATAAGGGTAATAAGTAAAAAAATAATAATGCTGTTTTTTCTGTTTCGCAGTATATTACGAAATATCAGCCGCCAGCTCATTTTTTTTCTTCCGATTCCACTTCTCCGTCACGAAGAAAGAGTATATGACCGGCCATTTTCCAGATGTCGGGATCATGGGTAGAAAAGAGAAAGGTAGTGCCTTCTTCCTGGTTTACTTTTTTCATAAGTTCCAAAATCCTTTCTCCGTTTGCCGAGTCGAGGTTTGCCGTAGGTTCATCGGCAATAATTAGCTTTGGCTTGGTAACCATTGCCCGTGCAATGGCTGCACGCTGCTGCTGTCCGCCGGAAAGCTCTGTGGGTTTATGCTTCCTGCGGTCGGCCAGTCCCACTCCCTCCAAAAAGTATTCTACCCGTTCTTTTCTTTCTTTCTTGGGAAGGTCCTTTCCGCCGCCGCTTCCTATTAAAAGCGGCAGCTCGACATTCTCAAAAACAGTTAAGACAGGCAATAGATTAAAGGATTGAAAGACAAAACCGACAAATTCCCTTCTAAGCCTTGTTAATTCCCTTCGGCTTACATTTTCTGTACTTTGACCCCCAATTATCAGCCTGCCGGAACTGGGCTGGTCGATAAGGCCAATTATGTTCATCATGGTTGTTTTACCGGAACCAGAGGGTCCGGCTACAGCAATAAAATCACCTTCGGAAAAATCTATGGAAACTTCCTTTAAGGCCTGGACAGAAAGCTCCCCCATGGGGTAGTTTTTTGATATTTGTTCCAGCTGTACAATTGGTTTTTTAATAGTAATGGCCTACACCTAAATAAATTTCCCGGTGTATACCGCTGGGAGGGCGCTTTGTTTCAAACCATTCATTCATGTTCCAGCCTATGCTGCCCCGTATATAAAAACTCCGCCAGCTAAGGGGGTAGGTAATTATTTCTAATCCCGCAGCAACAATAAGGTCTTGAAGAACAAATCTGTATGTAGAATCAAGTGTATCAACCGTATCAATAACTAATAAGTCAATAAACGGTGACCAGTGCTGTTCAAAGTCCAGATAACGTAATTTATTGTTTCCTGTCCATTCAGAAGGAACAAAACGAATAAGCCGGAAAGGAAGATCCAGGTTTAAAGACAGCCGTTGGCTTGTTTCTAATTCGTTGTCTTTATAACCCCGCATTACATCTCCTGCCTCTTCGTAGTAATCGTTAAACCATTTGGTATAAAGCAGCCTTGTTGAAAACCCCAATAAACGGCTTAGCAAAAAATGAGCCTGAAGCTCCATTCCAATGGTATTTATCCATTCCTGCCGGAAAAAGTTATATTCATTGTTGTTAGTTAATGACAGCTTTATTCCCTGGCGGAAATTTCCATGCCAGTCTATCCTTTCCAGGCTTATTTCCTGGTTTATGCCGGCACCGGGTCCTTTTCTATAATCCCCTACATCTCCGCCCGGCTGGTAATTGATTATTCCGTATATGCCGGGTATATATACCAGCTGCCCATAGCTTCCAGCCTGAATGGGGGTGGGAATATACCACAGGATGTATGGTTTTGTATACAGGTAGAAGTCATGGAAATCGCCTGCATCTGGCTCAAAAGCCAATACTTTGTCAGTATTTTCCTCTTGTGCCACAAATCCCTGTTCCAAACCAAGGGTAAATACAGTACTGGAAACAGGAAGCTCCATGGAAATGTTCACTATGCTGGTATTGGATGTGGGGTTGTCATAAAAAAACCATGTAAATTCATTATAGAGCTCAAGCATCCAGTTATAGCTAAAGAGCTGGAAAGGAATGGATAGCTCCGCTTCGAATCCCATATTGTTCTGGTTATCTATTTCATTTACCCAGAAAAGGTCAATACTAAACAGAGCAAGATTGCCCAGAAAGTTAAAATCTCTTAAGTACAAGGCTATTTTTAGCCCCACATTGGAATCGTATTTGGGAACAGGAAAAAAAATCAGGTTTATACTGTCACTTACAGATACGCTAAGCAGAACCGGAATGGTTCCGTCTGCTTCCGCTTCTCCCAAGCTGTAAAAAATGGCATTATTTTCCGATTCCAGCGCCCGGATATTGTTTAATTCCCGCATTTTTTCTGAAATATAGCTGTCCAGCTCTGCCAGTCCTATAAATTGTTCCCCGGTTTTAAAGCCTCCCATACGTTCAAGAGCAGTTTCTCTGGTTTTACCGTTAATGATATAGCTTATTTCCCGGATTATATAAATTGAATCTGCATCTTGTTGGTTTGTCTGTGAAAAAAGAGAAGCTGTATAAAACAAAAAAGCAAGGGGCAGGAAGTAATAAATATTTGCTGATACTTGGGGTATGGGCACAAAGATCCCTTGCTATAGCACAAATCTTGGCTAGAAGCACGCGAAAATTACCAGCCTGAACTACTGGGCGGCCGAAACACGCTCCAGGGAAGAAAAAGGCTTCTATTTCAAAAGAATAGCATATTATTTGCTTATTCTGCCAGACCCAGAATACCCTTTTCTATAACATGAATAATTTTTGCCCTAAGAAATGCCGCCGGTTTTTCCAATACGGCAAGGTAATTTTCCCAATATTTTCTGTATTGATTTGCATCTTTTTTGTCAAGCGGCAGGGCTTTTCCCTGTAAAAATGACTCGCCATTTTTATCCTTTAACAAGGCATTGCCTAACAAGGTATTACCGGAAAATACAACATGAATCCTGGAAAGTACATTTTTTTGATTCCTTACAAGGAGTATTAAAACCCCTCCTTCTCCTCCGCTGTCTATGGCCCGAAACTTATGATACTCCGTATAGTTCCATTCATCCAGGGGAATTCTGATACGGGTAAGGAGTTCACCTTTGGCCATTGTTCGATCTGCCTGCTGCAAAAGTATGGTAGAAAAATGAATTGCCGGGATCCATCGGCTGGCTGCCGCACTGCGCAGTTCAAAACGGGCATCCAGAGCAACTAGAGGCGCTATGGTATCTCCAAAACTGCAAATATTTCCCCCTATGGTAGCAAGGTTTCGAAGCTGAGCGCTGGCAATTCCCAGCAGGGTACGGGAAAAAACATCGGGAACGGTTTTTCCCAGTGCAACAATTTCACTTAATCGAACCATAGCGCCGATTTCCAAATACCGTTCAGTACGGGTAATGCTGCGCATTTCTTCTATTTTTTCCAAAGAAAGGATACTTTCGGGAAGTTCAAATGTATCAGTGCAATCATTTCCCGCCCTGTATAAAGCAGTCCCTGCTGCAACGGGGACTGCAAGCGGATACTGGTTCCATAAAGTAAATAATGCAGACAGGTTTTGCGGCCAAAAAATATGATTAGAAGCGTCCATAAATTCTCCGCTGCCGGGCTTCTCCTGCTGCAAGTATGCCCTGATAGAGTGTTTCGATGTCGGTACAGCGGCAGCGTATCCCCCTAAATGCAATAGTTACTGCCTCTTTTGACGGCTGTAAGCTTTGTTCCAAAAGCATTTCTGCAGTAAAGATTTTTCCTGCTTCGCAATATGAACAACTGTCCACACCAGCTTGCTTAAAGCCCCCCGTTATATCACGGTATTCTATTGTTTTGGAAAAACCTTCCAGGGTAATTATTTCACTATCCGCTAAGTTAAAGGCGTAGATAAGGCAGGAAGGAGCAACTATGCCGTTAAACAATACCAGGCAGACGCCGCAGTTTCCTCCAAGACAGCCTAATTTAGCAGAGCGCAAACTTGTATGTTCCCTAAGTATATTGATAAGCCTTCTTGTTGGTTCTGTATCAATTTCCATATCTTCGCCATTTAAAATAAAACGTATGGTCATGATTGGCATAATGCTTTCCAAATGGCTTGTGAGTCCGCCGGATAACGCTGAAAAGGACTATCCAGGGCCTGGGAAAGAGCCTGAGTATAGGCTGCAGGTATGGTAGAAAAGGCTAAAATAGCAGCACCGTAGGTATTTCCCGGTAAACCTGTATGTGATTTACTATCAGAACCTATAAAATTAATGATTGCCTGGGGCACTTCTTCTGCAAAAATTGGATAGTCCAAAACGCTTGTTCCGCTTATCCTGCCGTTTTGGTAAACAAGATTTTCCTGCATAGCCCAGGACAGGGCCTGCATGGCGCTTATTGCTGCACTTCTTTTAATAATGGAATTTATTTTTCCTTCCAGAACAAGCCAAATTCCCCTAATTTTGGATGTATAGGCTGCTGTATCAATTTCTGCTTCGACAACAGCGATTCCCCAGCAGTTTACTTTACCCTGATATGCCGCGGCAATTCCTATGCCCCGCGGCGCTTCATATTGACTGCGTTCTGCCGTTCCTTCCCGCCGGCTTTTACGCAATAATTCATAAGCTGCCCATTTTCGGCAGTAATCGCTGTCTTTTTCTATAGCATCAATCAGCCCTGTATGAATAAAAGCATTTTTCCGCCAGCTTGCCGGGTTTTCTCCAAGGGTATCGGCTATGAGGGAACTATGCTGTTCGGCTGCATAAAAACCCTGAACCAGACCATAAGCCATTGTTGGACCTGCCGGAGGAATGGAGTTTACATAGCCTTTTGCTTCTACACTGACACTTTCATGATTATAAGCGCTTAAAGCTGCAAGCGTGATATTGTCAAGGATTTCGTCTGCAAAGATCCCGAATGCGCCAAAGTTAGCAGATATTTGTATCCTGGTTCCCAATATAGCCCCTTGTTTATCCAGAGCGCTTTGGATAGCTATTTCTGTTCCAACACTCTTTGGAGAAAAAAGAAAATCTTCTTCCCGGGTTAATATCAGACGAACAGGTTTATTAATAATTCTCGCTCCTACAGCAGCCTGACATGCCAGGAGAGAAGGAAACCAAACCTTGCTGTCCAGGTCGATTTCAAGCCGGGAAACTTTTACTGTTACTTTGGAGGGATTTATTTTAAGGCAGGCAGCCACCGAAGAGCGAACATGGCCGGGCCGCTGGGTAGCGGTATGGATGATCATGGTATAAGCAGCCCCGGGAACAGCTATAGCTCCCGGTGTATCGCTGGACCAGGGATCCTGAATTCCTGTGGTGTATGTTCCTTCAACTACAGTATGGGGATGATCAAAGGCTTCTTCAATATTTCCCTGGGTATAATTCTTTTCTGCAATAAGCTTTTCTTTTTCGTTAATTTCCGATGTATCTGCAAGAACTTCGCAGTGCTGTGCAATCTGTTCCAGTAAAGCCGGATCCGGTCCCAATAAAAGTGCAACAGGCTGGCCAAACCAGGAAAGTTCCTTTTTTGGAAAAATGGGGATACCAAAAGGCATAGGATCGCCTGGAATATGATCTGCGCTGATTAAGCTGACATTGCCCGGCAGTTGGGGAGTTTTTATTTCCCGTAAAATTCCCGATACCACCGGAGACCTTAGCAGTATCCCCGTATAAGCTCCTTTTATACGGATGTCATCAACAAACTGCGGCTTTTCCACAAAATAAGTGTATTGTATTATTTACTTCAACAAAAGTACTGCTTCAATAACCCTGTCTATTTGTTCATTGCTCATACCAGGCCAAAGCGGAAGGGAGACAGTCTCTTTATAACGCTGTAAGGATCTGGGAAAATCTTCCGGTTTTAGTCCATAACGTTCCCTATAGTAAGGCATAATGTGCAAGGGGATAAAGTGAACAGATGCACCTATTCCCCGGCTGCGTAAAGATTCAATAAAGGCATCCCGCCGATCTGTTTGTTTTAGCCGTATGGTATACAGATGCCTGGCTCCGCCGGGAAAGGGCGGTATTATTACAGAAGAGTCCTTAAAGGCGCTATCGTAGCATTGGGCAATGGAAATACGTTTAGCCAGTAAATCCATCGCCCTGCCAAGCTGTACCCTGCCCAAAGCTGCTGCAATATCGGGCATATTATACTTAAATCCCGGAGCTATTACCTCGTAGTACCAGGAAGCTGCTGTATCGGTATATCGGTTCCAGACACTGCGGTCTATGCCATGGTTGCGCATAAGGGAAATACGCCGGGCAAGCTCTGCATTCGAGCTAAGCACCATACCGCCTTCTCCTGTGGTAATGGTCTTGGTTGCATAAAATGAAAATACTCCAATATCGCCAAGGGTACCTGCCCAGCCCTGAGGAGTTTCTGCAGGAAATGCATGGGCAGTATCTTCTATTACAGCCAGATTATGGCTTTGGGCAATGGAATTTATCTCTGTCATCTCGCAGGGTAGTCCGCCAAAATGTACGGCAATAATTGCCTTTAGTGTGTTCCTGGAATTATTGTTAGTATGGGCTCTTATTGCTTTTTCCAGCTCGCAGGCATTTATATTGTAGGAGTCTTCCCCTATATCAACAAAAACAGCCTCTGCCCCCAGATAGCGTATTGTTTCTGCACAGGCGGTAAAGGTATAAGACGGAAGCAGTACGGCATCTCCGGGGCCTATACCCAGGGCTTCCAGTGCCAGATGCAGGCCCGATGTGGCAGAATTTACTGCCAGGCAGAAAAGTTCTTTTGTAACGGGTGATTTTTGGAAAGAACCGTTTTCCAATAAAAATTGACAGAATTCTTTTTCAAAACTTAAGGCTTCTATTCCGGTAGTAAGCCAGCCGGAGTTTAAGACCCTCAGTACAGCCTCTTGTTCTTCTTTGCCTATAAAAGGTTTATGAAAGGGTATAGTTTCCATTAGCATTTAAACCCGGGAATAATTTTGGATAATAGTTCGCTTAAAAGGGAATTATTACGATATTTTTCCTTGTTATTTGGATCATAAAAGACAATTGGATGGAGCTTATTTATTAGATCATTCAAATGATCATATATTTTAGAATCAGTCTGCTGCCGGTTTTGTACTTTTAAGATACGGGTAAAATCTGTAGGAATAGGTTCTTCATCATCCGCCCATAGACTTTCGTCCAGTCTTTCTCCGGGCCTGGTTCCTGTATATTCAATCTTAATATCCTTATCCGGTTCAAAACCATAAAAACGGATCATCTGTTCGGCTAAATCACGGATCAAAACCGGTTCTCCCATATCAAGAATATACAAACCTCCGTTTTCACCAACTCCGCCGGCTTTAAGTACCAAAGAACATGCTTCGGGGATAGTCATAAACCACCGTTTCATGTCCGGGTGGGTTACTGTTACAGGGCCGCCTTTTTCTATTTGTTTTTGAAAGAGCGGCATAATTGATCCGCGTGAACCCAATACATTGCCAAAACGAACAGCCATAAAACTATTTTCTGTACTTGCACAAAGGGCAGCAGCAAGGACAAGTTTTTCGCATAAATATTTTGATGCACCATAAACAGAAACAGGGTTTACCGCTTTGTCTGTAGTAATGTGAACAAAGCGTTTAACACCGCAGCTTTTAACCGCATCGATCAGGTTTATCGTTCCAAAAAGATTATTTTCTATGGCAGCTATGGGATTTTCTTCCATCATTGGAACATGCTTGTAGGCCGCTGTATGAAAAATCACATCGGCTTTAAGCCGTTCCAGTATATAAAACATATGATCGCGGTTTTTAAGATCGCCTAATACCGGTATTATGGTTGCTTTTTCGCCCACTCCTTCTTCCTGGAGCAGACGCAGTTCCCTGTCTATTAAATAAATTGAATTTTCACCGTGTCCCAGGAGGTAAAGCCGCGATGCCCCGCCGGAAAGAAGCTGACGGCACAATTCGCTGCCTATAGACCCGCCCGCGCCGGTAACCAAAACACGTTTTCCCCTAAGATAGGCAAGGCTTTCTTTTAGGTTAATTACAGCCGGGGTCCGCCCCAAAAGGTCCTGGGGATCGATGGACCGGGTTTGGATGAGCCGGGCATCTCCTTCGATAATCTGGGAAATAGCAGGTACAATTCGTATACGCCTAAATCCGCCGTTTTTTAATATACCGTATAGTTCTCCAAGATATTCCCTGGATGCGCTTGGAATGGCAATAATTGCTTCGTCGGTATTTTCCTTTTGTAAAAGCTGAGCCACATCCTGAATGGGCCCCAATACAGGGATCGAGTCTATTCTGCCGCCTATTTTGGCCGGATCATCATCAAGAAATGCAACCACGGTACCAAATATGGCCTTGGCCATGATTTCCCGGGCCAGGGCCTGTCCGGCAAATCCTGCGCCTATTATGTAAAGCCGGGATGTTCTTTTCATTCCCCCCCCCTGGATAGCAGATTTATCTGCGAAATTGGGCCGCTTTATCAATCAACTCAAACCCCAAGTCTATAGTAAACGAATCATCATAAAGGTCAAGTTTTATTTTTGCTCTTTTTTTTCTCTTATCTACTTTTATAATTTTTCCCTCAAGACCGGCAAGAGGGCCGTCAACAACAACAATCCGGGCATTTTCGTCAAAATATACCTGGCTAATGCCGGCCAGGGGCCCTGTTCTTTTTATAAAGTGAAGAACAGTTTCCAAATCCCTTCCCGAAAGCGGGCAGATATTTTGGTTAGACTTTAAAAAACGAAAAAATCCTTTGGCTCGGCGCAGATCCCATTGGTATTCAGTAAGCGTGTTTAAGTCGGTTTCCAGAAAAACATAGCCGGGAAAAACAGCAGGAGTAGTCTGCACCGTGATTCCCTTACGGCGTACGGCAAGTGTCCTTTTAGGAAAGTATATGTCAATGGGGCAGCGCGGCTTAAGCTTCCTAAAATGGCGTATATACGATTCTTCCCCGTGTGTCTTTACATGTATTGCATAGTAGTTCACTTAATGTATTGTAAACAAGGAGCCTGCTATACACAATGCACCCCTAAACACTTCTTTTTATTTAGCCGATACTTAATACGGAGGGATATATGAAAAAACCTGGTTTTTTCTTATTTTTTGTTTTTGCCGGCATTTTATCGCTCAAAGCAGCCACTGTTTCTGTTTTGGTGGTAGAAGCAGGGCTTCCTTTTGATCCGGATACCAGTATCTCTGCCCTGGCCTGGGAAAGCGGTATGATGGATGTTTTTTTTGATTCAGGTCATATAGTCTCCAATGTTCCCAGCTATATGATAAATGATATTTCCGGTTTATTGCCTTCCGAAGTAAATGGCGATTTTCAGGATGCCCGGGATACCGGAGTTGATTTTTTTGTATTAATTGTTCTTTCCTATACAGAAAGCAGCAGGGATACTCCCAAGGATGTATATATACGGCTTTTTAGGGTTTCTAGCGGGGATCTTCTTTACGAAGCATCACTACCGGCGCGCACATGGCGGACAAGCGATGATGAATTCCAGGATGCTGTTCGAAATGCAGCAAGAATTGTTTCACAGATAAGATAGAGGTAATAGGATGAAAAATGATTTGTCGAAAAACTGTTTAATTGTAATGTTATTGATTTGTGCATTTGTATTATTTCCCGGCGCGTCTGTCTGGGAAGGGGCTGCTGCAGTTTCTCCGGATTTACCTGAAACAGGTTTTTTTATTGCGACCAATTCTTTTCCCCGCAATACAATTGTTAATTTAACCAATCTGGAAACAGGACGAACCATACAGGTTACTGTAAGCGATAGTCTGGAAGCCCCTGGTCTTTTAGCACTGGTTTCAAGGGAAGCAGCCGAATCTATAGGTCTTAGAAGCCGTATCATCGGCAGGATTCGTATGACAGCACCGTCAGATCCAACAGCATTCTCCCGTTCTTCATTCGATTTCCGCTCCGATGATCCGGATTATAATCCTCTGGCAGCTGTGGAAAGAATTTACGGAGAAGAACCAGCTCCGGCAGAGATCGATATTGCTTCATTAATACCGGCTCCTCCGCCTGTTACAGAAGTTCTTAGTCCCGAACCTGAACCACATACTCCTATTCCCATAGTTGAAGTTAAACCGGAAACAAGACCTCAGCCGGAACCAGATCCGGAAACGGAACTCCTTGTTGTAATTCCGGTAGATAAAATAATTGTTCCGGAGCCAGAACCTGAACCGCCCATAGCTGTTGTAGAACCAGAACCGGAGCCAGAACCCGAACCAGTAATTGCCATTACCGAACCTGAACCGGAACCCGAACCGGAGCTGGAGCCCGATCCATTTATTGCCGTTACCGAACCGGAACCGGAACCGGAACCAGTAATTGCTATTACCGAACCCGAACCGGAGCCGGTAATAGATCCTTCTGATCCGCTTTACGGCTATATACTTGTTCCTGCAGAAGAAAGACCTCCTACAGGTGGTATTTCCGGTACAGCTTCGCGGGACGGTACAGCCGGGGTTCCTCAGCTTTTTAGTGTTCCGGCTATTACAGAACTGGAACGGGGAAGATATTACCTGCAAATCGGGGCATTTAGCCAGATTTCTGCTGTAGAACAGGAATTATCCAGAGTAGGCCGCGGATATCCTCTGACTATACAAAGTATAGGAACAACTACAGTACCCGTATACCGCATTCTGGTAGGACCTGTTAACTTGGGAGAATCCGGAGCTCTTTTACGGACATTCCAGAGCCAGGGATATAGAGACGCGTTTATCAGACGAGGCGAATAACAAATGACTGGCAATATACTTTAGTTTATTGCACTTTTATATAGTTTAAGGTATTCACCGGCAGATTTTTCCCAGGAAAAATCCATACTCATTCCACGCTGAATCATTGCCTTAATATGATCTTTTTTGTTATACCAGGCCCAGACTGCCCAGCCTATGGTATCGTAAATCGAGGAAGGAGAAAGATAATCGAACATAAAACCTGTTCCTTCGCCTGTTTCCTGATTATAGTTTTGGACAGTGTCGGTTAATCCTCCGGTATTTCGTACAATTGGAATAGTTCCATAAGCCAAAGAATACATCTGGTTAAGTCCGCAGGGTTCATAGCGGCTTGGCATAAGAAAAAAATCAGATCCTGCTTCGATTAGATGGGACAACTTTTCGCTGTAACCTATTTTTGCCTTAAAGTTAGGAAGCCGGGAAGAAAGGCTTAAAATTTCCTGTTCTGCCCACTCTTCGCCGGTGCCAAGAAAAACAAATTGTAAATCCATATCGCGGCAAAAAGAAAAAGCAGATCCGTATGTCGGGCCAAAAAGTTCGCCAATGCCTTTTTGCTCTGTTAGACGGCATATCATTCCTATAAGGGGAACTTTAGGGTTTTCGGGAAGTCCATAGATTTTTTGCAACTCGTTTTTTGCTTTAGCCTTGCCGCTTAAATCGCTGTCCGAATATACAGCAGGGAGTAAGGTATCCACAGCAGGATTCCATACTGCTGTATCTATGCCGTTAAGTATACCCGAATAATCTTCTGTTCGATATCGAAGTACTCCATCCAGACGAAATCCGCCGCCGGAGCTTAAGGTTTCTTTTGCATAGTTCGGAGAAACAGTATTGATCTTGTCGGCACTGTTAATTCCTGCTTTTAGAAAGTTCATCATATTCCAGTCATCAAAGCCTGCCTGGTAAAAAACATCCCAGCCAAGTCCCGTATAAAAAAAGGAATCTTTGGAATATATTCCCTGGTAACCCAGGTTATGAATGGTTAATATAGAGGAAGTGTCGGCAAAGGTTTCATTTTGTCCGCAAAAATCGCTGGATATAAGCTGTGTACGTGTCTTTTCTCCATAACGAAGAAAGACAGGTATCAGCGCTGTAGGCCAGTCATGTGCATGAATTATGTCTGGAAACCAGCATAGTTTTCTGCATAATTGAAAGCAGCTTCTGGAGAAAAAAGAAAAGCGCCGGGGGTTATCAAGAAAATCCGGCTCAGAGTGATTCCCGTAAATTCCATCTCTGCCAAAAAAACCTTCATGATCAATAAAGTATACCTTAACGGATTTTTTAGGGCTTTCCGGAAGCGTTGTTGCATATACTGCGCTCCATTCTTCTCCGCCCGGCATGGGTACACCTAAAGCTCCTTCTATTTTTTTCAATTTGTCGCGGTTAATGCCGTAATAACGGGGCATTATGATCTTTACTTCGTTGCCCATTGCAGCAAGAGCCAGCGAGAGGGAAGAAACTGCGTCTGCAAGTCCCCCGGTTTTAGCATAAGGAACAGCCTCGCTGGTACACATTAGAATTTTTAATTTGCTTTTTGCCATTATTATTCCTTTAATTAAAATGAACCCAGCATGGACAGACCATTTTCTTTGATTAGTTCCAATCCTTTGTTATGATTTCCCAGTTTAAAAATCACAACAGCTTTTCCGGTTTTTCCTTCCAGCGATGCATACAGGTATTCGATATTGACATTTGCTACCTTGAAAATATCCATGACCTTTGCAAGGCTTCCCGGAGTATCATCTATTTCTACTGCTGCCACATTGGTAATCCTTGTAGTAAAACCAGCCCCGTTCAGTACGCTTGCGGCTTTTTCTGTATCATTTACAATGATCCGGAGTATCCCAAAATCTGCTGTGTCGGCAATAGACATTGCCCGTAAGTTAATTGCTGCATCTGCCAATATTTTGGTTACTTCTGCAAGCCGTCCCGGCTTGTTTTCAAAAAATACAGATATTTGTTTTATTTCCATACAAGCTCCTGTTACTAAGCCTCCGTTAAAATTTTCTATTGTCAATAACCCGTTTTGCTTTGCCTATGGATCGTTCTATGGTCTTTGGCTCTACCAACTTTACCTTAACGCTAAGCTGAAGCCTGGTTTTCATTTCTGCCTGAATTTTATTACGCAGTTCTTCGAGTTTTCTTGTTTCATCGCTGAAAAAATCCTGATTAACTTCAACTTGAAGTTCCAGCTCGTCAAGATGCGAATCCCCGCGGTTTACAATAATAAGGTATGCCGGTTCGGTTCCTTCAATGGCAAAAAGGGCATGTTCGATTTGACTGGGGAAAATATTTACTCCGCGGATTATCAGCATATCGTCGGTTCTGCCCAAAAGCCTGTTCATTCTAACAGTGGTTCTGCCGCAGCTGCATGGTTCATTCAAAAAACAGCTGATATCGCGTGTACGATAACGCAATAGGGGAGTCCCCTCTCTGGTAAGCGTGGTAAAAACTACTTCTCCCTTTTCTCCGTAGGGCATGGTTTTTCCTGTTTCGGGATCGATAATTTCCGGATAAAACATGTCAGAATTAATATGCAGGCCGTTCTGCGCTTCACATTCAAAAGCCACTCCGGGGCCTATGATCTCGGTAAGGCCGTAAATGTCATAAGCCTTAATCCCATAGCGCTTTTCAATTTCCCTGCGCATATTTTCGCTCCAGGGTTCCGCTCCAAAACAGCCCTTTGAGATGGGAAGTTTATGCAAATCAATGCCTGCTTCTGCTGCTTCTTCGGCCATATACAGGGCGTAGGAAGGAGTGCAGCATAACATGGTAGAGCCAAAATCTTCCATAACCATAAGCTGACGGGGGGTAATTCCGCTGGACATGGGCAGTACTTCTGCTCCCAGGGTAATGGCCCCATAGTGGGCACCAAGACCGCCGGTAAAGAGTCCATAACCATAACAATTCTGCACTATATCATCTTTGGTACAGCCCCCGCCGGCCAGGGTCCTGGCCATGGATTCCCGCCAAATGTCTATGTCTTTTTGAGTATATTCATTTACTACAGGTTTTCCCGTGGTTCCCGAGCTCATGTGAACTTCAACAATACGGTCTCTGGGACAGGCTACTAGTCCGTGAGGATACATTTCGCGTAAATCGTCCTTGGTGGTAAAGGGAAGTTTTGTTATATCTTTTATACTGTGAATATCAGTGTATTTTACCCCTAGTTGATCCATTTTTTTCCGGTAAAAAGCAACCTTTTCGTACAGAATTTGTACCAGGTTCTTTAAGTTGGCAAGCTGGAGTTTTTCTCTTGCTGTATGTTCCATACATTCATGCTGCGGGTTATAGATCATGAAACCAGTATATCATACAAAAACAGGGCAGGGAAGAAAAAAATCAAATAATTAATCGTAAAAAAGGCAAATTCCATAAACAGTTTTGCTCCCTTGGGCTTTTAAGGCTGCTGCACAGGCATCCATGGTTGCTCCGGTTGTATAAACATCGTCAAAAAGGATAGCAGTTTTGGGAACCGGCTTTTGGACGATTATACGCCCCTTTAGGTTATGCAGACGATCTTCCCGGTTTAATTCCTTCTGGCTTAGAGAAGGCATCCGTGTAAGGCATCGCCGGATTGGTATTTGTAAGCCCATAGGATCTGTTTTTTCCATTATGTTTGCCAGGTATGCAATTTGATCCCAGCCGGTTTTTTTTATTTTACCTGCCCTTGGCGGAACAGGAACCCAGCAGCATTTTACCTGTTCATCCAATATCGACAAGCCCTTATATAAGATTTCTGCAAAGAAGTTTCCAAGACACAGGCGCTTCTCGAATTTATATGCAGCAAGTAATTTTTTGTATTTTCCGTCGTATGGAAAAATACAAATAAGCCGGTCAAATGATCGCTGCGCTCCGTTTCTGCATGGAAGGCAGTTTCCAATCTCGGAAACAAGCGGTTTACCGCACGAGGAACAACGTCCCCGTTCTGCATCGGGAACAGTAAAAGCTTCCCGGCAGCCGGTACATAGTCCGTAAAATGCTTCAATACCGGTATCCAGGCTTTTTTTGCATATACAACATCCCTGGGGAATAAAGACTTCCCGCAGGGTTTCCTGGATCATTCCTTTGGAAAATAAAGGAGAAAGAATTGGGCGCTTCATGTTATATATAGGGCAAAAAGTATCATGGCGCTTGTATGGGGTGTCAAAAAAGTGATTGTTTTTATGGATTTATTAACAGATTGTCCCGCCGCCCACTACAATATCCCCCTCATAAAACACTGCTGCCTGTCCCGGAGTAATGGCGCTCTGAGGCGTATCAAATTCAATATAGGCTGTATCCGGACCTGTTTGTTCTACCAGGGCAGAATTTTCTTTTTGGAGGTAACGGGTTTTTACTCCAAGCCGCAGGGGACGGTACAAGTCCTTATATGCGATACAGTTTAATTTGTTTACCGTAAAGCTTTTTGTATATAGGGAAGATTCTTCTCCAACAACAAGGGTATTAGCCGCCATGTTTTTTGCGGCAACATAGACCGGAGTGTTACAGGCAATGCCAAGTCCGCGGCGCTGGCCCAGGGTATAACGGATAAGTCCTTTGTGGCGGCCAATTACTTTTCCATCCATATCAACAATATCGCCATGTGGACTTTTTCTGCCGGTATATTCTTCGATAAAAGAAGCATAATCACCGTTTTCTGCAAAGCAAATATCCTGGCTTTCTTTTTTTTCGGCATTAATAAGACCCCTTTGTGCCGCCAGTTTTCGTACTTCCGTTTTAGTATAAGTGCCCAGGGGAAAAAGCGTTTGGGAAAGTTCTGTCTGGCTCATCATGTACAAAAAATAGCTCTGATCCTTTTTGGGATCTTTTCCCTTTTTTAATATCCAGCGTTGCCCTGATTTTTCTATTCGTGCATAATGTCCGGTAACCAGTACATCTGCTTCCAGTTCGAGCATACGGCGGCGGAGCAGGGAAAATTTTAAATAGCGGTTACATTCTATGCAGGGATTGGGGGTTTCTCCTTTTTCGTATCCGGCAACAAACGGTTCAATTACATATCGTGTAAAATCGTCGGTATAGTTTAAAACATAGTGCGGTATACCCAGCTTCCAGGCAGCATTCCGTGCATCGTTAATATCTTCCAGGGAACAGCACCTGCTTCCGCCGTTGGCAA
>Ga0099364_10001147_pt1 | contig 44122 bp, 38 predicted proteins | sample TergutTh196P3_FD_73070 | JGI IMG/M metagenome (GOLD analysis project Ga0099364, IMG submission 73070) | Microcerotermes parvus P3 segment gut microbial communities from Pointe-Noire, Republic of the Congo - Th196 P3 | ecosystem: Host-associated > Arthropoda: Insects > Digestive system > Gut ...
CGGTGTTAACGAATATGGCGTTGTCGTTGGGGCAGTTATTATGGCAGGGCGAGCGGACATTAAAGGAACTACGGGAGCGCTGCTATATCGATCCAGTGCCCACCGCAAAAAAACTCGGATGGGACTGGGAAACATGTTAACGGACTGCTCAAGCCTCAAACCTTCCAGCGAGCGGGAGGCGTTAGCCCCCCGTTGGGTTGCAAAGCGTGTTGGTTCTCCAACGGGGGCTGACGCCCCCCGCTCGCAGGAAAAAAGACTCCACAAAATTTTTGACACACTCACTACAATTTTTCGATTTCTTTTTTCGTCAGACCGGTGATGTCGGCGATGTCTTTGACGGTTAAATTATGGCTTCTGCACCAACCGCTGCAAGTCAGGCACATCGTACTCCAACAACGCACCGTGAACGATGTTCGTTATCGGATAGGGCGTACTGCCTGACTTTACGAAATCGTACCAACTCCGAATCGGCGTGTCCAACGTTACCCCCTTGATTAACGCTGGTTCCAATGCGGCAGCATGCAACGCCGCCAAGCCGGCAACCCCGCCGTCCGCAACGATCTCCACCGGCTTGCTCTCCTGCGCCCGGGCAACGGCAAGCAAGTCCTCCGTGCGCATGCCCACGTAACTTTTGCCGAGAAGGTAAGCGAAATAGTAATCCACGCCATCGGTGCCGAACAAATCATGATTGTAATAGTTTTCCCCGACTCCCTGCGTCTGCCCCAGTCCGCGAAGGTCAACCGCCAAGACCGTCTTGCCCTCTTTCTCCAATTCCTTAATCCGTTCCCAGTTAGCCGCTCTGCTCTTATCATTCAAGTAAATCACAGTTTCCGTGCGGCTAACTGGCGAGGGGATATTCAATTTACACCGAGCCGCCGGCAACATTATCCCATTGCCTACAAGATAGGTGAAGTATTCTTCGGTGGACGTGTCCAAAGAGATTACATTGATGCTGTCATCGTCAACACGTACCACCGGTATATCTCCCAGTTTGCGAATTCCCGCAACTCTGCGGATAGCCTCACGGAGTTCATCATCGGTTCGATTCGCTGCCTTTGCCGTTCTCACAGCAAGCAATTCTTCGTTGTAATCCCTGTTCAAATCGAAAGCGGAACGTACACCGTCGAGAAGCATTACTTCGCCTCTCGGCGTGCTGCGGAGTTCCTCCGCCGTACAACTCGGTTGATCGTCGGCTTCAAAAATCATTTCGTCCCGGTCGGCAAGCCAGCGCAGCATCCATCGGACGGTTGCCTCCCGGTGTGTTTTGAACCAACCGTGTGGACCGGCTGTTTCCGTGATCGACATTTTTTCGCCGTAACCGAGCTGGTCGTAAATCCGTTGAGCATTGCGAGCGGCTGCCCAAGCATCTTCGACAGGGAAAAAGTCGTCGGTCGTCGTTTGAATCTGTGTCGGCTTCGGTGCCCGCATGATGCAGTAATCGACGTGATCCATTCCACCTTTATCCTTTCCGAGCCGCAACTGTCCAAAAATGTTTTGCTCTGCGTCTTGGGGACCAATCGTTGCCATCATTTTGCCGTAGAGACTGCAAGTATAACAGTTGACAACCGCCGCCAATACCCGGTCGTCCAACGCCATAATGTACGAAGTCTGCGTACCTCCGCCGCTGTTGCCGGCAACGCCGAGCCGATTGCCGTCGATGTCGTTTCGGCTTTCCAGATAATCGAGCGCACGGATCATATCCCAAACTTCAAAGGTTGCCGTATTGCGACCGAGCAGAATACTGCCGGGTCCGAGTGAGTTGTGGGCGGCTACTCCCTGCATAAGCGGTCTGCCGTCTTCACGTAAGCGTTGACTGCGTTCCCCTTGGTCAATTGGATCAATAATGAACGCTGCCAGTCCGTGCGTTGCCGCCAGTGCTGCTACGCCCTGATATGCCGGATACGTTTTGGCTTCGTGGGCGTGTCCGCAGACGATTAACACCGTCGGATAGGGGGCTTGAAACTTCGTTTCGTCGGGCAGGAACATCGCACCGGTCACGTAAAATTTCGGTGCGCTCTCGAATATAATCAGTTCGACACGATAAGCATCTTTGCCGGGCGTTCCCTTCGTAAAGGTTTTGACAATATGCGGATTGAGCGGTGTGCGTTCCCACATTTTGCCGAGTTGTTTCCGGAAGTAGTCTTTGCGTTCTTGTTGATAGACTTCGATGTCGGCGACGGTCTTGAGAGAATCGTAGCGTTCCTGCCATGAATGGTGGGCGGTATGCAATTCGTTGAGGAGGTACGTTCTCATCATAGTTTCGTCCTGGGCGGCAAGAGTTGCGGCGGAGAGCAAGCCGAGGAGAAGGAAGACGGTGCGCAGCATAAATTGTTTTCTGTTAGTGTATGAAAGGTGTTTCGCATTGTACTCATTTTTATTTTGAAAACAACCGGAGGAAGTGTCCTATTTTAGGAGCCGCAGCCGTATTGCTCTGCGAATTCTTGCTTTTTACATCTAATACCGTTACAATGGACGTGAATTTCTGTCTACAGTAACCGTCTTTCGGTGCCGTGCGCCTAACAATCAACCAAGAACTGCGTCAAGTACAGCGTCAGGAACAACGTCTGACACCACAGTTGATTCAGTCGATGGAGATTCTCCAACTTACTACGTTGGAACTTGAACAGCGGATGAGAGAAGAACTCGAAAAGAATCCCGCCCTGGAAGAAGACGAAACCCCCTCCGATGATATCACCGAAGAGAACACTTCCGACACTTCTCCCGCCGAAGAATATGAAACTCCATTAGAGATTAACGACAGTACAAAAGAATTTGCCATCGCCGACGAATTTGCCCAAAACAACTACGACACCATAGACGAAGCACCAATCCGGTCGCAAAATTGGTTAGAAGAGCAAGCGTCCCGACGAGCAGACGCTTTTGCCAATATCGCCAGTCCCGGCGAAACGTTACAGCAACACTTGGAGCAGCAACTCGATTGGTTTGACACATCTGAACCGGTTCGGGACATGGCACTGCGGATTATCTTTCATCTTGAACCGAGCGGCTATTTTACGGACACGTTGGAAGACTTACTCGGCGAAGATCACACAGACGAAGAACTGGAACTCGCAAAGGAAGCACTGGCATTAGTCAAGCGTCTTGAACCGAAAGGAGTCGGCAGCAAAGACCTGCAAGAGTGTCTGCGGATTCAGATCAATCCCGAGTCGGAATATGCAGAAGTCTTGAAAGTTTTGATAGAGTCTTGCCTCGAAGAAATAGCAACCAATCGGCTCCCTGCTATCGCCAAACGGGTCAATGTGCCATTGGACATCGTTCAAGGCGCGATTGCCGAACTGCGGCAATTCAAACCGCGTCCCGGTACCGACTTCGATACACGCACGGCGGCGGTCATTATTCCTGACATTTTCGTTGAAAAAATCGAGACGGGGGAATACGTTGTTAGATTGGATGAAAAACATCTTCCCAAACTTCGCATTAGTAAACAGTGTAAAGATATGGTCAAACAGCCGAACACTTCCAAAGATGACAAAAAGTTTATTCGGTATAATATCGGCTCGGCGCGTTGGCTTATAGATGCGATTGAACAACGTCGGGAAACGCTACTTAAAGTATCTCAAGCAATAGTCGATCATCAGGTTGATTTTTTTGAAAAGGGTCAGCAAGCGTTGAAGCCGTTGAAAATGCAGCAGGTTGCCGATATGGTGGGAATGCACGTTGCGACGGTTTCGAGGGCGTGTGATGAGAAGTGGATTTCTTCGCCGCGAGGAGTTTTTCCGATTCGTCGGCTTTTTGCGGGCGGATTAGCAACGGCGGATGGCGGAGAAGATGTTGCAAACGATGCTGTCCGGTCGAAAATACAGGAAATCGTTGACAAAGAAAACAAGAGGACGCCGCTGAGCGATGATGCCATCGTGAAATTATTGAATACCGAAGGAATTAAAGTTGCCCGCCGAACGATTGCCAAGTACCGCGACCAACTCGGTATTCCCAGCAGCCAAGGACGAAGGCAGTGGGAGAAGTAAGAATGGGTGTGTAAAAATAAAGTGGGTGTAGTGCAAGCGAGCGGGAGGCGTTAGCCCCCCGTTGGGTTGCGAAACGTGTTGGTTCTCCAACGGGGGGCTAATGCCCCCCGCTCGCTTGCGCAATGTTGAAGATACCCACAAATTTTTTACACACCCAGTAAGAATCGTCCGACAGTCAACAAATCCAGAGCTTACGTTCTTGACTCTGTGAACCCTTATCCGCAAAGTACAGTTTTATCCCGTTTTCAATATATGCCGCCAGTCGAACACATTTTTTTACAGGTTACACTACAATCCGGTCATTGGAGTGCCAAGGTTGCAGCGGCGACTGATTCTATCCATCACATCGATCGGGACGAAGTCGTCGATTGGTTCATCGGCACAGAGAAAGAACTCACGCTCCGATGCGATCCCTTCAATCTTTTCTTTCATCCTCTTCCCAGCGGACAATATGCACTCGGCGTCATTTATCCTGCACAGCAGAATGTACTTTCTGTCTTTCAAAAATCTCAAACATTAAATGTTCGGATACTCTTCATTTCACCGAAAGTGTTGTTCGATCATGGAAATCATCCGATTACCCTTTTCGAGGCGTTTCGGAATCAAATACCTTTTATTGATCTTCCGCTTGATTTGCATTCGGCAACACCGCTTTCGCCGCTTCTAGCACCGGCTTCGTCATTTGTGCTGGACAAGTCACTGCTTGCGTCAATGCAAAGCCGGCTCGGAGCAATGGCGCTCGCTCAACTGACGCAGTCTCTTTTCAATGCGGAGAGCACTTTGTTTACGTCCAGGTCGGTCTCTGCCCTTTCGGTGGTGTCCACTCTGTTGACTCTGCTGCCGATTGCTTACCGACCGGAGTTGACTTTTTCTAGCGATTTTTTTCTTACCGCGAAGAATTCCTTTCGCTTGTCCGGTGTCAGCAAATTGCAGCCGCGTACTCTTCGGCTGATGAAACAATGGGGCGTTCCGGCGATCTCCCTCGAACGGAGCAATAAAGGTTCCGAAGAAACGCTTGACCCTTGGGCGGGCTTTGTCTATCGAGTATTGCAAACGCAAAACTTTGCCTTTTTGGAACAGCACCACCGTCTTGAACATCAATTCGCTTTGCTTTCGCCGATGGAATCGCAGCCGGTTTTTTGGGATAACCTGAATGAAGTCGGCGTTTCGTTGAACAGAGCGATGCTGTCGGGAGCATTACCGGAGGAACACGTTTCGGCGACGGAATTTTCCACACATTCTTTGGAAGAACTGCGATGCGTTTCGGCGATTGATCAAATGATTCCATTGCTTTCCGAATTGAAATCCCAACCGGCAAGGACCGTTAGAGATCAGCGGCTAGGCGATTTGTTTCCAAAATTTCGTGAGGAACTGTCAAAATTGGAATCTTATCTTGTGCGCGGGATTTTCGGCGATGAAACAGCACTGCCGAAAATTAAGCAAATTTGGTCGCAACTGTCGCCGAAAATTGAAGTTAAGGCGAAACAATCTATCCAGGAATCGGTTATTGCGACGATTCATGCGGTGCTTATATCGCTGGAAGGGGATACAGGACAGCGGCTCCTTCGTAGTTCGCAGTTGCTGGAGTTGATGATGTTCTTTTTGTGCCGGGAAGACAAGCCGAAACCGTAGTCGTGAGAATGTGTTCGAAGAGTCGGCTGTGTAAAGGGAACCTCTAATAATACAAAACCCCCTTTGCATTCCTTGCGTATCCTTTGCGTACTTTGCGTTAAAAAAAGATTTAACCGCAAAGTGCGCAAAGAGTTACGCAAAGAACGCAAAGTGCTGTTTTTTGCATTTTCGATATAAACCAAAATGTAAAATCAATTTTTAGAGGTTCCCGTAACAAACTATCCCTTTGTGTGATACAATTCCAAACTATGAGTGAGTTTCTCGATTTAGACGAAGTGCAACTGGACATCGGTCGGCAGGACCGTTGCGGCTTTCCCGAAGTGATATACGGCGAAGGAAAAACGAAAGAGACGATACTTAAAACTTTTCAAGCCTTTGCCGAAAAAAATGTCGATGCCTTCGCTACCCGTATCAACGCCGAAAAGGGAGAGTTTTTACAACAGCAATTTACCGCACAAGGACTTGTTTTCCGATACAACCAAGTTGCGAGAACGTTTCGATTGTATCCGGCAAATCCTGTCGAAACATCGCCGACCGGAAAAATCGCCGTCGTTTCGGCAGGAACAAGCGACGCACCTGTGGCGGAAGAAGCACGCGAAACCGCTCTGTGGACAGGAGCGGAAGTCCTGTTCATTCAAGACGTCGGCGTCGCAGGTCCGCACCGGTTGCAGGCAAAATTGCCGCTGCTCCGAGATGTTGCCGTGGTAGTCGTCGTTGCCGGTATGGAAGGAGCACTGCCGAGCGTGATCGGCGGACATCTGTCATGTCCCATTATCGCAGTACCAACGAGTGTGGGATACGGTGCGAACTTCGGCGGACTCTCCGCTCTATTATGTATGCTCAACAGTTGTGCGTCGAATGTTACCGTTGTGAACATCGACGCAGGATTCAAAGCAGGATACGTCGCAGGATTGATAGCAAAAAGTGCAAGGAACGCTCCGGTTAGTTAAATCGGGTAAATCGGGAAATGTTTGTGTTTCTTTCTCTTTATTCGTAGAGGCGTCGAAAATTGATACACTTTTTTTTGAATAATTTATTGTTTTTCCTCAAGTGTCGGGTAGAATAAACGTAATAGACGTTGTGCTTCCCTTTTCCTTTCGGTTAGACATGACTTTCGACTCTGCTGTGTTATATTCTCCGTCCGTTGCTCCGCCTGAAGTTGCTCCGATAGCGTTGTCAGCGCATGAGGTTCATGAATTGTCGGGGTTGCTTCGGTTAGTCGATCATTTGCCTTCCAACTATCGTTCTGACTTTTATAAGGTGCTTGATCGGCTTGCCGCTTGTCTTGAACACCGACAGAGAATGCTCGGTTATGTACAAGATTCGTTGACTCAAATGAGTCTCGACCTAAAATACTTGATATTCGACCTCGAAGTAACCCGACGCGAAAGGGACGAGTATCAGAGTTTATTGGATACGTCTTTGCTTTGAAAGTACGTTCAGCGCAAAACAGATTTGTAAGGCTTCCGCCGGAAAGTAACATATCCATAAAACAGTCCTGCCGTCGTTGCGCTGCGCTCCATTCCGGCTTTTGTTCTTTTCGGTTAAATTTTTCTTTACCGCAAAGTACGCACGGAACTTGTATTTTTAGAGTCCCCCCGTACTCACAGCGTTACGGATTTTCAAGCTGGGCTTTTCAATGATTACCGTCGTTCCAGGGGGGACGGAAGAAGTTAACCAAACGCTGGAACCGATGACCGCATCTTTGCCGATGACCGTTTTACCGCCCAATATCGTTGCATTCGCGTATATCACTACGTTATCCTCGACCGTCGGATGCCGCTTCGTGTTTCGAACGAGTTCACCCGCCTCATCTTTCGGAAAACTCACCGCACCCAAGGTTACGCCCTGGTAGAGTTTCACCCAGTTGCCGATAATTGCGGTGCCGCCAATCACAATGCCGGTACCGTGGTCAATGAAAAAATATTCACCGATGACCGCACCAGGATGAATGTCGATGCCCGTCTTGCTGTGCGCCCATTCCGCCATCATTCGAGGAATCAAGGGTATCTGTAATTTGTACAAGATGTGGGCAAGCCGATAGACCGTTATCGCTTCCAAACCGGGATAGCAGAAAATAACTTCGTCTAACGAAGTACAAGCAGGATCACCAGCATATGCCGCTTCGACATCTTTGGTAAGCGTTCTGCGGATGCCGGGAATCTGTTGTAAAAACTCCAACGTCTTTTGATGGGCAATTTGTTCGATGGCGGAACGCTTTACCGGCGTGCATGCGTCGTTGTTTCCTTGTCCGTGACAAATGGCACGTTCGCACAATATCACGAGCCGGTCATAAAGCCGGTCAACGATTCCGCCAACGTAATAGATAACGTTGGAAGTTTGAAGACAATCCCGGTTTCGATAGCCGGGATAAAGGATTTCCTTCAGGTCTTCGAGAACATCGACGACGTCGGAGTATCTCGGTAGCGGACAGTGGTCGAGATGATGCGTCGTACCGTCTTTTTGGTAGGTCGCAACGATTTGTTCGGTAATGTTCGGTAACAGCGATTTGTTCTCTAATATCGGAATCATTGGGGGATTTTTTTCGATGCAACGCAGAGCAGCACTTTTACAAGGCTGTAAGAACGCAACTCTGTAAACCCTAAATATATGGAATTGTAATACAAAAGGATTTGCATTGCAAGACAGTTTTGCCGCCGTGCGGGTATGTTGGGTGTGTAAAAATAAAGTGGATGCGGCGCAGCGCGCGGGGGGCGTTAGCCCCCCGTCGGGGTACGAAGAGTGTTGGACATCCATCGGGGGGCTAACGCCCCCCGCTCGCTTTCTCACTTGCCCGCTCGCTTGAGAAATGCTGAAGATACCCACAAATTTCTTACACACCCGGGTATGTTGTCCTTCGGTTCTCCATCTTGCTTTTTCGTCAATTCCGGCTACAATGGAAAGCATAGATTCCTTTATCACAAAACTATTTTAACAGCATGACACGCCGTCTCTTTATTGCCGGTAATTGGAAAATGAACCTTACGCTCGCCGCCTCGCTCGAATTGGCGGAAGGACTAAAACACGCCGCCGCTGACGTCGCTGACGTGGACATCGCCGTCTGTCCGCCGAGCATTTATGTTCAACCAGTCGCCGCCGCCCTCAAAGGTACCAACATCGGCGTCGGAGCACAAAACATCTATTTCGAGAAAGAAGGAGCCTTCACCGGTGAAATCAGCGCGGTAATGGTCAAAGATACCGGCTGCCAATATGTCATACTGGGACACAGCGAACGCCGTAACATTTTAGGAGAGTCGAGCGAACAGGTCAATTTGAAGATCCACGCCGCACTGGCGATAGGATTGACGCCGATTGTCTGCGTCGGCGAACTGCTCAAAGAACGTGAAGCCGGTTTGACGGAGCAGGTCGTGTGCCGTCAGTTTGACGGTTCGTTCTCCGGCATTTCGGCGGACAATATGAAGAAGTGCGTCATTGCGTACGAGCCGGTTTGGGCAATCGGCACCGGCGTGGTTGCCACTCCAGAGCAAGCCGAAGAGGCGCACGCCGCCATTCGGAAAATGATCGAAAAGAATTACAGCAAAGAGGTCGCCGACGTGGTGCGCATCCAATACGGCGGCAGTGTCAATGACAAGAATGCCAAGGAGATTCTCGCAAAGCCCAACGTGGACGGAGCGTTAGTCGGCGGAGCATCATTGAAAATCGCGTCGTTTATGGGGATAATCAAACCCGCATAACTAATCGCTTGTGTTTTTGAATCGAAATTCCATGACGAACCGTTATTTTGTGGATCGTACCGTTTCCCGCTGGGACGCCGACAAAGTTCTGCTTGCCGGTGATGAAGCACATCATTTCCGCAATGTCAAGCGGGGAAAAGTCGGCGACAGTCTTGTCTTATTTGACGGAACTGAACGGTATTACTACGGAATTGTCGAATCGATACAAAAGGAAGGAATTCGAATCAACATAATAGATTCATTTCAAGACGATATAGAGTCGCCGTTGCGTTTGACCGTCGCCGCCGCTCTGCCGAAAGGGGATCGGCAACGGTTTCTGATCGAAAAACTGGCGGAACTCGGCGTTGCCCGATTCATACCGGTACACATGAAACGCAGCGTCGCTAGGGCGAATGATGCGGTGATTCAACGGTTTCGCCGGTATGTCATCGAAGCCGCCAAACAGTGCGGACGAAATGTATTGATGGAAATCACTGATGAGGTGCCGATAGATAAATTGAACGACATGTTGACATCGGAAACAGCCAGGTACATCCTCCACCCTGTCGCGTTGGGCAGTGTGGGCCAGACGAGTTTCCGCAATTTAGCTGGTACACCGGTGCCGGAGTACCGGCTAAATAGTGCGCTTGCTATTCTTGTTGGTCCCGAGGGCAGTTTTACGGATCAGGAGGTCGAGATTGCTCTTCGTACAGGTTTTGTTCCTCTCGATTTGGGCAGACGTATTCTCCGTACCGAAACGGCGTGCATTGCAGCGGCAGCAGTGTTTTTGACCATGTTTGCCGAGCATTAACGGAACTGTGTTTTTACCGCCAGGGCAGCAATTTTTTTACACACTCAACTTTTACACACTCAACACGGGTGAGGGCGTGGGATGTTTTGCTGCACCGGGTTGAAAATTCACTGTTTCGCTGTAGAATGGCGTACCTATTTCTATCGGTTCTATTGACGAACAGTTTTATGGCAACAGTTAACACAAGCGATTTTCGGAAGGGGCTAAAAGTTCAAATCGACGGCGATCCGTATATCATGACGGAATGCAACTTCGTTAAACCGGGCAAAGGGCAAGCGTTGTATAAATGCAAACTGCGTAACCTGACTAGGGGAACGACTCTAGACCGTACCTACAAGAGCGGCGATACTTTAGAAACTGCCGACATTACCGAAATCGATGCTCAATATCTCTACAAAGATGGGCAAACATTCGCCTTCATGGACAATACCACGTACGAACAGTACGAACTTTCGGCGGAACTCGTGGACGATGCGTGGAAGTATCTCAAAGAGGGTATGCTCTGCAAAATGTTGCTGTACAACAACAATCCGATGGGAATTACTCCGCCGAATCATGTTGTTTTAACAGTCGAATACACCGAGCCGGGTGTTCAGGGCAATACGGCCACGAATGTTACGAAGCCTGCAAAAGTCGATACCGGTGCGGAGATTTTCGTGCCAAACTTCGTGAAAAACGGCGATAGAATCAAAGTCGATACTCGAACCGGCGACTATGTCGAAAGGGTAAAAGAATGAACCTAACGTTGCGGTTTTTTGAATTTCGGTATGTCCGTTGACAGGTTTTACGTCAGTCACCGCTGTGTTTTCTCAAAGTCTTTTGTACTAAAGGGTTTAGAGATTTTTCATGAATTTTCTCGGAGCCGTTTATGGTAAAATTCTGCACGCTCTAACGTCAAATACCGTCAAGATTTAGCAAAAATCGGTGAATTGAACCAAAACAAAAAGTGTCAGACGAAATCTGGGGTTTGCGTCATTCACTCTAAGAGTGCAGATTCTACCAAAATTGGAAATCGTGCAAGAGGGTAGGGCAGTTGACTTTTATGTCAAGTAAGTTAAATTCGTCCTCGTTGATTTTTTAAGGACACAACTATGGCAAAAAAGCAATTCGTTAGTTACTCCGCTACTTACGAGGAAGATGAGCTAGGTATCCGCTTCCTTAAACGAGTCAAAGCGCACAAATATGAAGAGAACGGTACCGTGTGCGGGCTAGAAAGCTATGACAGGGATGCTGTCTTGAAACTGGGTACGGACGGTTTTCCGTTAATTGCGCGTATCGGTGACGGTAACACATTGAAAATTTCCTAAAAGGGAGCAATTTGAGTATAATTTAGAAGAATCTTACGATTCGCCATAAGTCCCTGTACGGAAGACGATACGTCATGCTTGACAAAGAGATGGTTTGGTGTACAATGATAGGGAACTTCCGGCGAGGCATAAGTCGTAACCGTTTACGACACCGGAAGTTATGGCGAATTGGTTGCGTTATGTATATCCCCCTACGCAGGAATGACACGCTGGGTTACGGAACAAGTCTATTGTTGGATGTCCTTTGACATTTTATCCCATCAACTCATACAACCGCCCCGATTCGGACGCAGGAGGCATATTCGTAATGTCAATGCCCTTGTCGTTCGACATCTTGGCATCCGGATCAATTCCGAGTTGCTGATAAATACTGCCCAGCAAGTCCTGCGGAGCGACCGGTCGGGAAACGACATTCACCCCTTGTTCGTCCGATTGTCCGACCACCTTTCCGCCTTGGAAACCTCCGCCTGCCAAGAATACACTGAAACATCGCGAATGATGTCCCCGACCGCCGAACCACGGTGCCATCCAATCGACTTTGGGAGTGCGCCCAAACTCGCCGCCCCACCAAACGATGGTCGAGTCGAGCAAGCCGGTGTCCCCCAAATCCTTTAACAACATCGAAAGTCCCCGATCCCACTCCGGTTGACGCCGGGTAAGATTCTCAAAATGCCGTGAGTGCGTATCCCAGCCGCGATAGTTAATCGTGATATAAGGCACTCCAATCGCCACGAGCCGACGTGCCATCAAACAGGACTGTCCGAACCAATTCATACCGTACTCTTCCCGAATAGTCTCCGGCTCGGTCGCCAAGTCGAACACTTTAACCGCGTCGCCGGTCATCAGTTTATAAGCGCTATCTCTGGCTGCGGTAATTTCTTCTACCAAAGGAGCATCGCCGGCGGCTTGACCGAAGGTGTTGATCGAATCGAGAAACTGCCGCCGCTGCTGCCGACGCTGATCTGTAATTCCCTGTACAACATAACCGGAAACGAGAAACGGTGTTCGGCTCGGATCACCGCCCGTTACAAAGGGCTTGTATTGAGAACCGAGAAAACCGGACTCCGAAAAACGTCCCTGCGATGTCGTCAGCACCACGTATGGAGGTATCGGCGAATCATAACCGGCAGCGTAAGCTTTGTCCTTAGCAATGACGGCACCGATGCATGGGCAGACCAATCCGCCGCCGGGCATTCTTCCTGTCTGCATCATATAGGCGGCGGTTTCGTGATGGTTTGAACCGTGTGTCATCGAGCGGATAATTGAATACATATCCGCACACTCCGCCAGCATCGGCAACGATTGACCGATTTCCACGTTGGGAACATTCGTCGTCAGCGGGGTGTCCCAGGAACCGCAGTAATCCCTACCGGCAGCGGGTTTGGGATCGAATGTTTCGAGATGACTAGGACCGCCCCACATCCAGACTTGGATGACCGACTTCGCCTTTCCCGGCTTGAAAGGAGGCGGGGCGGTGTTCGCTCCCTGTGTTAACTGTCCCAGCGAAGCGGCGGAAACAGCGGTAAGACCTGCGGAGAGAAAATCTCGGCGTGACGTAAGATTGTGTTTCATAGTTTTTCTCCTGTGTTATACTGCAAAATGCCAATGATTGTACCCTTTTCTTTGTGCTATTTGAATCCCTTGTGCCCTTTGTGGTTAAAAAAGGGTGTGTAAAAATAAAGTGGGTGCAGCGCAAGCGAGCGGGGCAGCGTTAGCCCCCCGTTGGATCCCCAATACGTTTCGCAACCCAACGGGGGGCTAATGCCCCCCGCTCGCTTGCGCAATGTTCGTAAATAGCTTTCGCAATGTTCGTAAATACCCAAAAATATTTTAGACACCCGTTAAAAAAGGATGCTTACGAATCAGACTCTGCTGACCGGAATATCGGCTAAAACTCTACTGTGCAATTTCCCTATTACTCAAAATCAAATAGGCGACAAAAAACAACGGAACGGCATACGCCAAAGTCGTTACAGAATGAACCATCACCCAGTCCGCAGGAATGTTAAATCCGCTGACCAACGCATTGTCGTAGACCGCATACTCCGACAGCGGCGGAACAGCTTGTCCCACCAACAATAGAAACTTACTGTACACCACGTCCGCCGCCTTAATAAACTGCGTTGCCATGCCAGTCTCCAAATCGACGACCATGTTCTGTTGAATAAGCAACCGATAAAACGATTCAAAAGGACCGCCGCCCAACACTCGATTGAGACCAAGTTCAACAACAAAAGACTTCGCAAAACCTGCAACCAACACGCCAATCGTCGAAAGCATCGCCACCGGTCCACTCAAAAACGTACTGAACAACACGCCGTAGGAAACCAGAATGAGCATCTGCATCCAAATCTTGTAAAACCCTTTGACGAAGTTAAGCGTAACCGACGCATCCGCCGCTCGGAGATATAAATCTGCCGGTGCAACACCGACGTACTGCCCTCGATCCAAACAGTGCAGCCAAATTTCGACCTGTCCGTCGGCTACGAAGTCCTCAAATATGTCAAACTCCCGGCTTTGCGTCAACTGAATTTTTCGCCTTTCCTCATCAGCAACTTCATTGCTAGGACTCGGTTCTCGGTTTAACGTTTGCCGTTGGATAATCTGCGGCGTGCCCTCAAACTTTCGGGGAATCAACAGGATTTTCGTAATGAACTCCTCCGTTTGGAACGGCATGATTTCGACTCTCAATCCCGTCTTGGGATTTCGGATTGCTAAACTGCCGTTGACCCGCTGTTCGATGTTGCCTTTGTGAGTACGGAACACCCCCATCGTCACTTCGATGGGAATGCCTACTGCTAATGTATCTGGTGAAAATTGCGACTCCCTGACTCCTTCAAAACTGAAAATCGCCGCTTCGCTGGCGGTAACGCCGTCGGCGGGACCGGAAATGTACGACCGATACTCCCACTCATCGCCGACGTTGATTCCTTCGCCAGACTCTAAACCGTCCGACTTTCGGAAACTGAGCGTCTTGGCATAGAGGGGGATTCTGGCTTGCAATGTTCCTTGCTCTTCGTGGACTCGATACCGTTTTTGATCGCCGCGTGTTTCTATGGTAACGGCGTGAGAATGTCCGAAGACCGGATCGACCACAACATCACCGTTAGCGTACACCCAGACGGGATGCTTGTGTCCGTTTGATAATTGTGTTTCGCCCCGGAAAACTAGCCGGTTTTCATCGAGAACGTTGTTGGCGGAGTCAACGGAGACCGACGTTAAGTCCTCTCTTTCGGACAAGAGGTGCGTATGACTCAATAAACCGGTAACAAAGAGATAACTGGACACTGCCATCAAAAACAGTATGAGGGTGCCGATGAGTCCGATTCCGACGATGCGTCCCAGAATGAGTTCGCTGCTTCGCACCGGCTTTGTCACGACGGTATAAATTGTTTTTGCTTTGAAATCTGTCGGCAGGCTGAATGCGCTCAAAAAGAGTACGAGTAGGAGTATGAGAATTGTCGTTGCACTGGTAACAAAGGAGAGGTAGAGTTTTGCGGGGTCTTCGCTTGCGGGATCGAGGAACCAACCTGCCATTAGGATAAGGATTAGGAAGAATACGAAGATGAGTAGTACTCGTCGTCGGATAGATTCTTGGATGGTCAATCGTGCGATAGCCCAGGTTCGGGTGGGTGAGAGGAATGCATTTTCGGTGCCGCGGATGATTCCTTGTGCGAAGGGTGTCCAGAATTTTGCGGGTCCGTACCATATGAGTGCGATGACTGCTCCGATGACAAAGGCGGCGGTGATGAGTACTGCTGCGGCGATGAGCCATGCGAGTGCTGCGGGTGCGATCCAATCGACGAAATCGGGAATATTTTGTTCTAAAATCATCGTTTCGGAAAAACGTAGAGGTTTCTATAAAACGTCGGCGTCCATTTTACTGCACCGATTTGAAAAATGCAAGAGCAAGGTCGGCAAGGGGCTGGGGGCAGATAGGGTTGTCTGAATTGTTGTAATCGTCGTATGTTTCCCGTAATTGCTTTTTAATTGGTTTGTGTGTCGCATTCGATTTCTCGTTTTCGTTCTTCGCGACGCCGTCCCATACGCCGCACAAGTGCGGCGTCTAAAAATGGCGGCTCTGTTTTTCAAACATCTCCACTTGCCGCAACAGTACGTCGAACACATAGAAGAACGCCGCCGGTCAAATTCGGCAATCTTGCAAATTTTCCGAGCCGTTCTATCGGACACACCACGCCGCAAGAACAAATCCTGTCAAAACGGCGGCAACGCCTAAAATGTTTTGTCCTGCTACATGAACGGCAAAAGCAATGTAACGATGCTTTTCCAATAGTTCGTAATTCTCGAAAGCAAACGCAGAAAATGTCGTAAAACCTCCCAGGAAGCCGGTCAACAAAATGATTTGCCACTCCAAAGGCAGACGAGGAAGTCCTGCCAAAAATCCAAAGCAAAGCGAACCGAACACGTTTACGATGAATGTACCATAAGGATACGACGTTCCGAAAGCGGCAACCGAAGCGATGCCGACTCCGTACCTTGCTAACGTTCCCAATGCTCCTGCTAGGGCAAGACCTGTGATGAAATAGAATGGACTCATTTCTGTTTAGCGGTCGTATGGGTGTGTTCACGTTTTGTGGGCAATTTTTGCTCTGTAAGGGCAAGGCAGACCACACCTTTGTGCCCAGGGTTGAAACCCCAGGGCTAGTACGCTCTGCCTTACAGGGCGATTCAGCACACTGTACCGGAGGAGTAATTCCCGATGCTATCTGCCTCGGTTCATTTTACCGAACATATCTTCTTTTGCTTGCATCGTGCCATCTTCCGGCTGCCAGCCGTGCATAATCGCTTGTCGGCGTTGATGATGGAGTTTTAGTAAATTATTGTCCCCTTTTTCATCGAATTCTTGTTGTCGGGTAAATCCCGCGAGATTACCCGTAGAGAGTATGCCGAGTAGATTTGCCGTAATGTTTGTTGCCGCTCCGCTCGAGAATTCCTTATCGTAATGTTCACCGACCATTCCGAAGTGTCCATTGGCAAAAAGATGGAACTGAAACAATGCCGTACAGAGTAGAAAGAGAGCGATACCATTGCCTACATTTTCGATGGTATCGTTATACTTGACTTTCACTTTTGACATAAAACGAGTTGCCCCGTCGATCACTAGTAGTGTAATGAGAAACAATAGCCAGATCGCCAGACAGTCAGCAAGGAACAAAATCGGCGGATGGAGTTTGGCAATTTGTTCGGCGACATCTTCCCACCATCCGAAGGCGACCAGTGCGGAAAAAAGCACAGCTCCTAGTGAGATAAAATTTCCCCACATTCCTACTTTCCAGCGAAATCCGAACACGGCAGCAAAAATGACAAGTGGTACGGCATATCCGTAGATGACGTACATTGTCTGGGGAACAGAAAAGGCAAAAAACGTCGCAAGCAAAGTCATAAGACGGATTCTAACCGAGAGTCCGGCAGATGTCAAGCACGAGGATTGCAAAGTCGTTAACTTTTTACAGGGTTGGCATGAAAAAAGTTACTGAGTTCGTCAGTTAGGGGCATCCCCGGCTTACACCACGGCTCTGTGAACTTTTTCCCGCCAGGGCTGTAACCGCAATGTACGCAAAGTACACAAAGTTTTGATTCGCTGCGTTTTCGGCACAAAGCAATATACAATTTGATTTTTAGAGGTTCCCTAATAATTTACCTTTTTCCCTTCGTGTCTCCTTTGTGCCCTTTGTGTCTTTGTGGTTAATCCTTTTTGAACCACAAAGGCACAAAGAGCACAAAGAAAAAAGAGCAATCATTGGCATTTTGCAGTATAGCAGGTTGATGTCGTCCCGTCAGTACGCCCCGAAGACAGGGAGGATAACATATCCCCTATTGACTTGCCCGCCGGGAATGTGCTAACATGTTTTTGCCTATTGGGATTCCAGTATAGACTCAATGACCGAAAATATCTACAAACCCGATTTAATGGAAGTCCTTGACGTTACGCAACATACCGCCGACGTAAAATCGGTGAAAGTACGTTTCAAAGACAAAGAGCAACAGAGAAAATTTTCGTTCCAAGTCGGGCAATTCGGAATGTACAGTGTTTTCGGCTACGGCGAGTCGGTCTTCAATATCTGTTCCAGTTCAAATTGGAAGGATTACATCGAGTTCTGTTTCCGCAAGACGGGACGCGTTACCGAGGCGCTGTGGAGAATCGTGCCGGGCGACACCATCGGCTTTCGCGGTCCCTATGGTAATTCTTATCCGATGAAAGACTGGGAAAAGAAGGACCTCGTCTTCGTCGGCGGAGGAATTGCTATGCCGCCAATACGGTGTGCAATTTGGTATGCACTGGAAAATCGGGAAAAATACGGCAAAATCACGATTGTGTATGGGGCGAGGTCGGTCGGCGATCTCGTGTTCCGCTCCGACTTGGCGCAGTGGGCGGAGTTTCCGAACGTGGACGTATTGCAAACGGTCGATCCAGGCGGAGAAACGCCGGACTGGACGGGAAAGATCGGATTCGTTCCGACAATTTTGAAAGAAGCAACGTTCGATGCCAAAAATGTGGCGGCACTCGTGATTGGACCGCCGATTATGATAAAGTTTTCTCTGCCGGTGCTTGCCGAGGCGGGAATCAGCGATGAAAACATCTTTACGAGTTTGGAGAACCGAATGAAGTGCGGAGTCGGAAAATGCGGACGCTGCAACTGCGGTCCGGTCTACGTTTGCAAGGAGGGTCCTGTCTTTTCGCTCAATCAGATGAAACAATTACCGGAAGATTATTAGACTTGTTCTAAAACCGTCACCCGCGCTACACGCCTATCTTCGTTCAACGTCCGTTGTTAAGAGTGTTGAAAGACAAAGTGAATTACGTCTTCCAAGTCAAAGTATTGCTGGAAATGTCCATACAAGTTTGGGCACCACCCGTATCTCTACCCGACGGCAAGGTGTGGCTTGCAAATAGCGGCATAAACCTGCTCGAACTCCGCATGGTTCGCAAAAGTAATGGTAAGCTTTCCTTTGCCCTTTTCGTTTTTTTGCTCCAATTTAACCTTCACACCGCCGAGATAGCTGCGAAGGTTGTCTTCAAGTTGCTGAATCTGCTCGCTCCGATGGTCGGCAATCTTCAACGTCCGCTCTTTCGGATTTTGGGGAGATTCGGCTTCACCCGTCTGGAGTAAATCCTGCACGAATTTTTCCGTTTCCCGAACATTCCAACCTTCGGCTTGAATCTTCGCTGCGACTTCGATCTGCTCCCACTCGTTTTTCAGGGGTAACAGAGCACGCGCATGTCCCGTATCGAGCCGTCCCCGACAAACATCATCTTGCAACTGCTTCGGCAGTTTGAGCAAACGGAGCAGATTTGTTACCGTCGGACGTTTCACTGCCAGCCGATTCGCTAACTCTTCGTGAGTCGTGCCGGGATAGGCTTCAAGGTAATTGGCAAAAGAAGCCGCCTTTTCGATATCGTTCAAATCTTTTCGCTGAAGGTTTTCCGTCAGTGCGAGTTCAGTCATTTGCTGGTCGTCGGCTTCACAGAACTGCACCGCTATTTCGCTCCATCCCAGCAGCAGAGCGGCTCGAAATCGGCGTTCACCAGCAACGATTTGATACCGACCGTCCGCCCGCCGGACAACGATAGGCTGCATAAGTCCGTGTACATGAAGACTTTGCGCCAACTCTTCCAATTCGGCAGCGTCGAAAACTTTTCGCGGTTGAAAGGGATTCGGTTCAATTTTCATCACGTCAACTGTACTGCTCGTCGAGTCAATCCGCTCTTCACTAATGTTGAGAGTTTCTGTCTCCGGCGCACCGCCGATTCGACCGAGTAATGTTTCGAGCCCTCTTCCTAACCGCTTTCCTGTTGCCACGTTGTTGCTCCTTTACGAAAATCTACGCAAAAACCTATGGGGGAATTATCGTGAAAATCGGTAAACGGGTCAAGAGCAAAAACAGAAACGGAACTGCATTTTTAAGAATACAGGGCAAACAGCGTTTTTACTAACGCAACTCTACAAACATTACTTTTTGCCCCTTGCTGGTCCGATTTGGCTGACATCGGCGCCGCATTTTTTACAGACTCGGTACTTGGCACCGTCTTCGGCAAAACGTGCTCCGATCCGGGTAGGCTTATTGCACTTGGTGCAAACGACTTGTACGTTAGAGACCGCAATCGGCATCTCCATCGACAGCATACCGCCGCGGGGATTACGCCGACTGCGGCGCACCGCCTTTTGAACGACATTGACTCCCTCGACCGTTACCTTGCCGTTCGCTTTGTCGACGGCGAGAACACGGTACCGCTTATCTTGAGTCGCCCCTTTGTTTCGGCTCGCTCCTGACAGAATGATAACTTGATCGTCTTTGTTAACTCGCATGATTATAAATTGTGTATAGTATCGCACCGCGACTTAAACGCAGAACGCAATAATTAAACGACTTCGCTGGCTAGGCTGATGATTTTGACGAAACCTTCTTCTCCTTTTGCCTTGCCTCTTCCTTTTTTCTTGCTTTCTTTGCCCCGTAATTCCCGGGCGACAGCACCAAACACGCGGGTGCCGATAGGGTTTCGGTTGTTGTCGATAAGCACTGCTGCATTGGAATCGAATTTGACGTAACTCCCGTCTTCCCGGCGGGCGGACTTCTTCGTGCGGACAATGACGGCTTTGACTATCGAGCCTTTTTTTATATTACTGCCGGGAATCACCGACTTTACGGAACATATGACGACATCGCTGAGTCCGGCGAACCTTCTTCGGGTGCCGCCGAGAACTTTGATGCACATCAGTTCCTTTGCGCCTGTGTTGTCTGCAACATCCAATCGGGTCTGCATCTGGATCATGTCTATTCTACCGCACTATTCCCTTGACTGTATTGCACACGATTATAATGCCGACTCGGGATTCGTCAACCCCCCGGGACACGTGATGTGCAAAAACCGTTTTTTGTTTCAATAGACTTGTTCCATAACCTCGCAAGCAACCCATGGACTGCCAATAACCTCTGTTGTATAATGGTAAAAGTAAATTTGTAAAAGTTTAGATTCATTGTCTGTCGTAACCAAGTCTACTCAAGACACGCAAAAAATGATAGTGAACGGTTGCCGCAAAATTAATTTTGAACTGTTTGAACAAGTAGTAATTTATGACTCGAGTACTCATTTTTCGTGCGCCGGGAACGAACTGCGATCAGGAAACTGCTCACGCTTTTCAACTTGCCGGCGCAAAAAACGTCGATATTGTCCATCTGAACCGAATCGTGGAAAAAACGGAAATGCTAAAACAAGCGGATATCTTGTGCATACCGGGAGGTTTCAGCTTCGGCGACGACATCGGAGCAGGAAAAATCTTTGCTGCAAAAATTCAGCACTCCTTGTACGAACCAATGCAGGCGTTCCGGGACTCCGGTAAATTGATTCTCGGTATCTGCAACGGCTTTCAAGTGTTGCTCAAATCGGGCTTGCTCGGCAATCCAAACAAAATGACGTTGACGTGGAACACCACACCGCGTTTCTCTGACCGCTGGGTACATCTGCAAACAGCACCCTCCAAGTGTGTCTTTTTGCAAGGAATTGAATCTCTCTATTTGCCGATAGCCCATGCCGAAGGACGATTCATTACGCAGACACCGGAAGATTTATCGGCATTGCAGGAGAAACAACAGTTGCCGCTCTGTTATGCTCCGTCGGACAATCCCAATGGTTCGAAGGGAAATGCGGCAGGGCTTTGCGATGAGTCCGGCAGAGTCTTTGGTTTGATGCCTCATCCTGAACGGCACATTGATCCGTTACAACATCCGCATTGGACACGATTAGATTCTCGCCCCCCTTATGGAGACGGAGCAGCAATCTTCCGCAATGCCGTGCAGTATGTCCGGTGATGGCGACACTGAACATCGCCTTGAAAACACCGTAACATTGGAGTACAATTTCCCTCACGTCAATTTAGCCATGTCCATTTAGCCGGTACTCCGGCGCAAAGCAAACAGCATGGTATTGTTGAAAGAAATAGACACAATGAACACCACGGCAAACGATGTTATCGAATTTGTACAAGAGAACGATGTCAAATTCATCCGGCTCAGTTTTTGCGACCTCTCCGGCTTTCACAAAAACATCGCCATTATGGCGGATGAACTGCCAGCGGCATTCAAGTTCGGTGTCTCCTTCGATGCCCACGCCATCAAAGGCTTTCGAGATGTCATGAAGTCCGACCTGCTACTGTTTCCCGATCCCGACACACTGACGGTGCTTCCATGGCGCCCTGGACCGGGCAGAGTCGCTCGATTTTATTGCGACGTCCGTAATCCAGACGGCTCCGCGTTTGCTTGCGACGGAAGAGCCATACTCAAACGAGTGGTCGAACAGTGTCAAGATTTAGGGTACGTCTGTAATGTCGGACCGGAATGTGAATTTTACCTTTTCAAAACCAACGAGAACGGCGATCCGACCGACATAACGCTGGACAAAGGCGGATATCTGGACATTTCGCCACTCGATAAGGGGGAAAACATCCGCCGGGAAATCTGTTTAGCATTGGAAGAAATGGGAATCAGACCGGAGACTTCGCACCATGAACAGGGACCGGGACAAAACGAAATCGACTTCAAACCCAGCGACGCCCTTGCCGCCGCCGACAATTTGCAAACGTTCAAATCCCTCGTCCGAGCGATTGCGGTGCGGAACGGACTCTTCGCTTCCTTTATGCCCAAGCCCTTGCTGGGGTCGCCGGGCAGCGGATTGCACGTCAACCTTTCCCTTGCTCAAAACGGGGAGAACATTTTCAACGACGAGAACGGAGAACTGTCAAAGGTTGCAGAAAGTTTCATTGCCGGAATTCTTGTCCATTCGCCGGAAATGACATTGTTTCTGAATCCGCTTGCCAACTCCTATAAGCGTCTCGGCGAGTTTGAGGCGCCGAAATATGCCTCTTGGTCGCACCAGAACCGTTCGCAGTTGATAAGGATTCCCGCCGCCGTTGGGGAAAAGGTCAGAATGGAACTGCGTTCGCCGGATCCGTCGCTGAATCCATATCTTGCGTTTGCTCTTATCATTGCTGCCGGTCTCGATGGCATTGAACGTCATTTAGCACTGCCGGATGCCGTTGATGTGGACTTGTACACTGCCGATGAAGGTGTAACCAAAGCATTGGTGCCGCTGCCGGACGGTTTGGACAAAGCAATTACGCTTGCGGAGAACAGTAGTTTCGTGAGAGGCGTGGTTGGTGAGGAACTGCTCTCGAAGTACATTGCTTTGAAGAAATCGGAGGCAGCCGCTTTTGCCGCTGCCGAAAATAAAGCGAAATTTGATAGAGAAAAGTATTTTGAGGTGATGTAATTCAACTGTTAGCCGCCGCACTTGTGCGGCGTTCACAGAGTCCGTAACGTAGAAGTACGTACTCTTGCTTTTTCGTCCGCAATCGGCTAGACTATTACGTGTAGTCGTCAACCCAAAATTTTCGGCACGATGGCAAAACAAAAAGGCAATACCAGTTCTGCTCTCAATATCGCAAAGCGTGCAAAAAATGACGAATTCTACACGCAGCGCACGGATATTGACAAAGAATTGTACCATTATCGGGACTATTTTCGAGGGAAAACCGTTTTCTGCAACTGCGATGATCCCTACGAAAGCCATTTCTTCAAATACTTTGCGCTAGGTTTCAATTTTTTGGGCTTGAAAAAACTAATCGCAACCTGCTACGCCGGCTCGCCGATTGCCAGCAAGGAATTGTCGTTATTTGACCACGAAAGTCCAGAAGAAAAGACGACGAAAAATCCCCATAAAATCGAAATATCAGAAGTGCCTGCCAACCCTGAAAAAGGTTTTAGTTTGGCAGACGTGGAATATCTGCTCAGAAACAAAAAAAACGTCCTGACACGATTGAAAGGGGACGGCGACTTCCGCTCGCCGGAATGTATCGAATTGCTGAAACAGTCCGATGTCGTTGTTACCAATCCGCCGTTCTCGCTCTTTCGGGAATTTGTTGCGCAGTTGATGGAGTACAAAAAAAAGTTTGTGATTATTGGACACCAAAATGCCATTACTTATAAAGGTATATTTCAGTTAATAAAAAACAACAAACTATGGATCGGTTACAATAATTTTGACAACAGCAGATTTATAATGCCCGATCACTATGACATTAGTAACTCGAAGTATGCTTTTGAGGAAAACGGCATAAAATATGGCAGGGTTTCCGGGTTGCGCTGGTTTACAAATCTTGAGACGGCAAAACGTCATGAAGAATTAAAACTCTACAAACGTTACACATCGAAAGAGTATCCGAAGTACGACAATTATGATGCCATTGAGGTCTCCAAAGTGGCGGAAATTCCGGTCGATTACGACGGTGTTATGGGCGTGCCGATTACGTTTCTCGATAAGTATAATCCCAAACAGTTTGAAATTTTAGGTTCAAACCGAGACATCGATCAAGACCCCGACGGAGTGTACGGTAGAGGGGCTTTTTTGAACGGAAAAGAAACATTTAAGCGGCTTTTTATTTGCCGAATCAAAACATGAAAATTGAACTACACGAAATTTTAGTGCGTGACCTCGTCGAAGGTTACGTCGACAACAAAGAAGAGGGCGTTTTCGGTTATGGCGGAAGACTCAATATCCGTCCGCCGTATCAACGTGAGTTCGTCTATAAAGACAAGCAGCGCGATGCCGTCATCGACACGGTACAAAAGAATTTTCCCCTCAACGTGATGTACTGGGTCAAGAACGGCGACAACTTTGAAGTGCTCGACGGGCAACAGCGCACAATTTCTCTTTGTCAGTACGTGAGTGGTGGTTTCGCTTTAGATAACCTCAGTTTTTACAACCTTCCCAATGACAAACAAGAGAAAATTCTCGACTACAAGTTGATGGTTTACTTCTGCGAAGGAACGGACAGTGAAAAACTGGACTGGTTCCGAATCATTAACATTGCCGGTGAAAGACTGTACGAACAGGAACTGCGCAATGCCGTCTATACTGGACCGTGGCTGGCAGATGCAAAATTATGGTTCAGCAAAACTGGATGTGTTGCACATCATTTAGCAGTGAATTACGTCACTGGTTCACCGATTCGTCAGGAGTTGCTTGAAACGGCAATCGACTGGATCAACGACGGCAAGATCGAAGAGTATATGTCTCGGAATCAATTCGCTTCCAATGCCAATGAATTATGGCTATTCTTTCAATCCGTCATTCAATGGGTGATGGCAACGTTTCCGGTGCATCGCAAGGAAATGAAAAGCGTCCGTTGGGGCGGACTGTACAAGCAATTCAAAGCCAGCCCTTTCGACACAGCAAAGTTGGAAGAGCGTATCAAAGAGTTAATGGCGGACGACGATGTAGGAAACAAGAAGGGCATTTACGAGTATGTCTTAACGGGCGCGGAACGTTGTTTGAATGTTCGTGCATTTTCGGAGACGATGAAGCGTGGTGCGTATGAGCGGCAGAGCGGCATTTGTCCGACGTGTGGTCAACATTTTACGCTTGCCCAGATGGAAGGGGATCATATTACGCCGTGGAGTTCCGGCGGAAAAACGGTAACGGAGAACTGTCAAATGTTGTGCAAGGACTGCAATCGCCGCAAAGCGGGGAAGTAAATCAGAGCCGCAATCGGAAGATTGCGCAAAGGACGCAAAGAAAAATTTCGTATTACTACCAATCCCATGGAAAACGCACTTATCGTCTCACGCACGAAAAAAAGCATTGCTTTTTTTACGGAGATGCTGAATGCAGCGTCCATGAAGCCGCTCGCCGTCTTGGAGTCTGCTGATGAAGCACGCCGCTTACTAGGCGAGCGGGACATCGATCTGGTGATAGTCGATTCACCGTTGCATGACGAAATGGGTGAAGACTTGGCGAGATATGTTGCTTCGAAGGATGTTGCGCAAGTTATCCTTGTCGTATCAGGGGAATATGTGGACGCGGTTTCCGCCGTTTGTGAAGACGACGGTGTGTTGGTTCTTTCACGACCGTTGAACAAGGCAATGTTTTGGTCTGCACTAAAATTAGCGGGAGCATCGCAAAGCAGACTGAAGCGTATTCAGGCGGAGAACGACAAGCTGAAGCGGCAGTTGGACGACATCCGCATTATTCATCGGGCGAAATGTGAATTGATTATTCGTCACAAAATTAGTGAGGAGCAGGCGCATCGTCTTATCGAAAAGCGGGCGATGGACATGCGTACTACCCGGCGGATCGTTGCAGAGGGAATACTCAGAGAAACCTCTAAATAACAGAAAGGGAGACACCAGTCATTAAACCGGCGAGTCATTTCTGCCCTGTTAAAAAACTCTGGACAACACTGAAAAAAGTATTAACATCTTTTGCGCTGCAAACATCATTTCGGAACTTTCCTGCTCCCGGCTTGGAGTCGGCGTAATGGCACGCTGTCTTGCGAATCAATATCAGAGCCAAGCGCTCATTGAACTGTTTCTGTAAAACGGCAAAATGCCGCTGAATCATTTCGTATATCTGCTGTCCCGAAGGCTCCGCATCCGCTGGTTCACCTCGCAACGTTTGAGCAATCTGCCGAAAGAGCCACGGTTTCGCAATGCCGCCTCGTCCGATCATAATGCCGTCCACAGGATAATTGCGGATTCGATGCAGCGCATTCTCCACCGTCTTAATATCGCCGTTGCCGATGAGCAGGATTTTTCGCAGTTTCAGTTTCACCTTGGCAATCTCTTCCCAATTTGCCTGACCGCGGTACATGTCGGCAGCGGTACGACCGTGTATCGTGATACCCGACGCTCCCGCCGCCTCGACCGCCTGGGCAACATCAATCGCATTGATGGTATCTTTTGTCTGACCGAGGCGAATTTTTGCCGTAATAGGAACGGGCTTCGCCGCGTCGGCTGCCTTTCGTACAATATCACCGATGCGTTCAGGAAATTGCAATAAATAGGAACCGCTCGCACTCTTGCCGGCAATTTGTTTGGCGGGACAGCCGAAGTTCAAGTCAATGCAGCTGACATTATAGTCGAAAGCAAGTTTGTGTGCGAGGCTTGCGAGCGTATCGGGATAGTTGTCCCAAATTTGTACGGCAAGCGGTCGAGTCTCTTCATGGATTCCCCAGAGTCGGGAAGGAGGTTCCATTCCTCGTTTCTCTAGTTCGGCGAAAGACCGAGCGGAAACCATTTCGGTAAATATCATATCGACTCCGCCGAAGAGCCGCAAGAGTTCCCGGTAAGCGTAATTCGTGTAACCCGCCATCGGTGCCGAATAGAGGAGCATAACGCAATTATACCGTAAACCATTGCGAATTGTCAGAACGTTTAGTGGTATATTTTTCGGGCAAAACTCTACTACCGCAGCGTTACCGGATATGCCCGCTCACCGCCGAGAAACTTCCAAATAATCACATACTCACCCGGTGTACGCACGCCATCGATCCGACCGTCCCAACGGTAAAACATCTGCACACTGTTGCCCATCTGCTGCGTGGTGAGCAACACCCTTTTAGCCGGTACTCCGCTTTCCGCCGAAGTACCGGCTAAATGGAGAGGACGCACATAAATCTCTACAGGACTGCGCTCGACATTGTAACACTTGGACAGAATCATCGTGCTTTCCCCCGGCGGTACGACCGAAGGAATCGCCAGTGCTACCGTTTGCCCCTTACTTTCGGCAATCCCCTTCATCCACGGAAAATCTTCGACTTTGGCATCCGGAGCGTATTTGCGCCGGAATTTTGATTCGCGTGGTGCTTCTTCAATATCCACATTCGGATTGGAAATCAGATAAAGTTTTGTTTCGAATCGTTCCAAAGGTTTCCATAAAGTCCCTGCCCAGGTCGGATATGCCGCCGAAGGTGAGGCTTTCGTATAGCCGGGTAATTTAGAATCGGAATTCGCCCACTCTATCTCGTCCCCATATTTGCCGTTCCACATGAATTTCAAATTCGTGTGAACCAGCCGTTCGATGTCCGCTTCGGTAAATGTTACACCGAAATCGTAGGCAAAAACGATCTTCGACACTTCGCCGAGTTGATAGTCCCGATAAGGATGCGTGCCGACCCAATGCGAAAGTTCATACCGTCCGGGCGAGCGTTCGATAATGTCCTTCGGCGAAATCGGCTCCCAATAGTTCCAAGTGTAACCGCCGTCGAATCGGTTCATTCCCGCCTTGACCCTATTGTAAATCTTCTCCGCCCGCTCCTTGTAAGAAACCTCGTCAGTCAGATAGTACAGTTGCAGCATACAGTAGCCCATGTCGAGTGCCTTGTTGAAGGGGAGCGACGGCATCGGTGCATCATTCGGACGTGCCGACTTCAACTCGAACCAATTTTGCATATCATTGGGCTTGCAAAACATCGTCCATTCGTGATAGCCTGCAAAGGGACCATCTTCGATGTATGTTTTACGTGCTTCCCATTTTTCGATTAGGTCTTTTTTCGCAACCGCAATGAATCGGTCGTAACTCTTTTGATACTTTTCCTTTAACTCCTGTTTGTCGTGAATGAGCATTGCAAAGGTCAGGGCGTGTGCTGTGAGAATTGCATCGGAAACGTGGACATCGCACCAGTATTCGTTATTGTAAATGTAGGGACCGATGAAGCCTTTGTATCCGTCGGGACCTTCGGACATTTTGTCGAACATGGTGTTCAGGATTTTTTCCGTGGGGTCTAGCCATTCTTCTGTCGGCGTTTGTCGGCAGCGTTCCATGATTTGAGTGAGGAACCAATTCCAGTTCCAGCCGACTTGTTCGCCGGTGGGTCCGCCGTCGGGAACTTGGTTGATCATTTGCTGGAGGCGGTTGGTCATTCGTTCCGCTTCGCTTTGAGCAGCGGCGGAAAGCGAAAGTCCAAGAATACAGAACAGAGTGAGAATTAAGTGTTTGAAAGTCATCGTTATTCCAAGGCAACAAAGGGTGGATACTATCATTATATTTGTTCCTTAAGGATATTTTATAAATAATGCCAGTTTTTATAATACCAATTTCGGTAGGTTATTTGCGCACAAGCCCTATGTTCTGGATGGGTTTTCTAAAAATTAACTCCATTTTAGCACACGTTCATAACTTATTCCCCTGTCCAGTTTTTGCCGTCCACCGCTCTTCCCTAAACTCTCGCTAACCTCCGACTCGCCGAGGGTAAAGCCGATCTCTATCGCAACCGCTCGAAGAGACAAACCTGAAAACTGTTGCCGGTTCAATTTGACCAAATCCTTTACCGTGCAAAGAATTACATCTGTGCCGAGCTCCTTTGCCGTCCGGGTCAGTTCGTCAATGTCCCGATCCGTGTACCGGTAATGGTCAGAAAAAGGAATCAATTTTTCCACACGCACCCCGCAGCGCTCCAAGGTTTTGTGAAACGCCGCCGGATTGCCGATCCCGCAAAACGCCAGCGCCGATTGACCGCGAATCGATTCTAGCGATTCTATCGGTTCCGCAGACATCGATTCTAACGAAACCAGCGACGTTGGAATATGAACAGTCTCTCCCCAAATGCTCTTCGGATTGATAGCCGCAACCTGTTGCCGGATTTTTTTCCGCTCCGTTTCACTCACCAAGTCCGATCGGGTGAGCAGCACAATATCCGCCCGACGCAGACTGTTCAATGGTTCCCGAAGAGTGCCGCGAGGAAAAACATATCCAAAGCCGAACGGTGCTGTTGCATCGAGAAGCACCATGTCGATGTTCCGCTCCACCTGACGATGTTGAAATGCATCATCCAGAATGATGACGTCAACTTCTCCGTTTTGCATCAACCGTTGAATTGCTTCCGCCCGATGAGGCTGTTGCAGATGAGGCACGGTTGGAAAGCGTAAGGACATTTCCAAGAATTCGTCGTTGCCTTCGTTCCCCTTTTTTTTATATCCTCTGCTGACCAAGCCGGGACACAAGTTTTGTTCGAGAAAGAGTCGGCATAGCCAAGCGGTCATCGGCGATTTTCCTGTTCCGCCGAGCGTTAGATTGCCGACGGATATAATCGGTACAGGAAAGCGTCGGGTTGGTAAAATTTGCTGATCATAGAGGGCATTGCGAAGGGAAACGGCGGTGCAGTAGGGGAGTTCGAGAATCCGCAGTCCGCCGCGCAATACGTCCGCAGCAACGCCGGTTTTTCTGCCGCTTACCAAATCGTAAAAATGTTCTTGAATTGTCATAACGTCAACGGAGCTGCGACCGTACCGGAGCTGCAATCGTAATGCAGATATAATAAACTGCAATCTTACGATTGCAGCTCTGTTAACACTTTATCGTCTGCTTCCAGTCGCACTGAAATTAGGCACCGGCTTTCGCGGCAGCGTTCCCGGTGGATAGTAGTGTAGATAATGATTGAATCCCGCCGGACTCTGGTTGATTCTCGGTATCTCTCTCGGCGGAGATAAAATCGTTCCGCCGCCAGCAGAAACAGAGGAACCGTCGCCCGTCATCAAATCCCGAGGCCCCGTCGTCCCGCCACTGCTTTGCAACGCTTGCAACGCCCGCTGCTGCGCTTGCAACTGCTGATTCTGCAACGCCTGCGCTTGCAATAAATCCTGATGCGGCTTCACCAATGTGTGGTAATTGCCCATCGGACTCGTCTGCCGCTCAAACATGTGCATCCAAGGACTTATCCGCGGCTGTAACTGTGCCGACGCAACAGGAGCCGACACCGAAATGACCAATACGGTAAACAACAAACCCGAAATCAATTTTGTCATATGTTTCGACATCGTTTCGTTTTCCTTCGTGTCCATTATAGCAGGATTTTGAACCCTATGTAAAGGGCGTGGACAAACTAGTACCCATATCTTCGGTCGCCGCCGCCCTGCAACACATTTCCAGAGAGCCGCGTTGCAGTGTTAGCACCGAGCAATGTGAATCCCATGATCCGTTCAAACGGTGCGAACATCCGCGCCAGTGTCCCGTCGAATGACAAGAACCTATCTTCCTGCACCCAAACCCTGTCGCCCGGCAACAGTTGATAATTGGTATCCGTCTTTCCATAAGCGGTAATGTCGACCCAGTCGACCGGCAACAACACCGGCTTGTTAGAGTTACCCACTGGTCTCGCAACCCAAATCCGTTTGGAAGAATTGTGCATAAGACCATCTGTATTTGAAATGGCATCCAGCACCGTTTCGTTTCCGGTATAAGGATATTTCAATACACGTTCCCCCAGTGCAGACGATTGGAAAATAACATAGTATCCCTTACTGTTGTACGAAAAAATATCGACCGCTACTTGGGGATGATCTAAATGTTTGGAAAGATGGAATTCGATGGCATCTTTGCACTCGTCAATAGTGAGACCGTTGACGTACACACGACCGTAAGAGCCGAGCGTAATAAAACCGTCAGGACCGATGGTGTGATTACCGGCAATTTGCTGCATATCTCCCATTCGGAACAGTTTGACGGAAACGATGGGATTCACGAGTACGCCCATCTGGTTTTCGTCGGTTCCGCTCAGGTACCGCCTTATCGCTTCTTGGGCTTCTTCGATGGACAGTCCTTCGATTTTCACGGTGCCATAGATACTTCCGAGTACGATGTTTCCTCCCGGCTCTACGGAGAAGTGTCCGGAAATGGGATCCGTCGCGGGTGTTCCGATAACATCGACGATAACGATATCGAAAACCCGAAGTTTGTAAGGTGCTCTCGGTGCTAGATGGATGGCTTCGACGTTAATAATATCCGGCGGTTCCAAAAAGTAGAGAGGCAAGGACATTTTTGCTCCTTCTTTTGGTGCGTCTCGGGTAATGGGTGTTCCGGCGGGCTTCGGATCCCAAAATGCTGTTTGAATGAGACAACCGGGTAACACAAGGAGAGTGAGAGCGCACAAACAGAACGATCTTAGTATAAAGGGGGATCGATTTGTTTTATGACACGAACCTGATGTTTTTTTGGAAATATTCATCCTATTGTCAGCGTATTTATGCGTTCAGGGCAAAACCCGCTACATCCTTTTTCGGCAAACGGAGTAGGGAAAAAACGAAAAAAAGATTATAAAACGGTAATCTATTTCAATTCGTAGTTATTTAACAGTGAAAGTCCGAAGACTCGGTATAACTGACATATTTGGAAAGTGTAGCCAGCCCGTTGACATGTCGAGGGTGTGTAAAAAATTTGTGGGTATTTTCAGCATTTCGCAAGCGAGCGGGCAAGTGTGAAAGCGAGCGGGAGGGCATTAGCCCCCCGATGGGGTACGAAGCGTGTTGGTTCTCCAACGGGGGGCTAACGCCCCCCGCTCTCTGCGCCGCACCCACTTTATTTTTACACACCCACATGTCGATGTCTAGTAAAATTGCCCTTGCTTTCAGTAGAAAAAATTGCTATCCTCCGTGCAATGACCGTTTTCCGACATATCATCGGAGTTTTCGTTGGGTGCCTGTTGCTAGGGGGAACTGGTTGCGCTCTTGCACAATCCTATCCACAGCAACAAATTTACCGCTCCGCACCAATAGAGACAGCACCGAAGAATCCTGTCCAGCAAGTGTCCCATACCGTTGATCAACACTCAAATGTCAACTTACGAGGTCAAGCCAGTGCCGAATTGCATCAACCCTGGAATTTGAACGAATTTCACGTTCGTCCCGGCGAACCAGGAACCCTCTACCGTCTTGTTGCCGATACCCACCGAGTCGAGGCGCAACCGTCCAACCAGAAGACACCGCCGCCTGCCGGGGGGTTACAGAATGTACTTTCGTCCAGAACAGTACCGAGACCGGTATCGCAAACAACTCCGCAGAGAAGCACACCATCAAAAACACAGTCTCCGCCGCTTTCCAGCAGGGTACCCATACTGGGACTCGGTAGGGACCTTCTCAATGAATTCCGCCCAACGAATGAACGCAAATGGTCGCAAAACCATGCCGTGTTGCAGACGGCAACTTTCGATGGTGATAGGGTAACGGTACATAATGTCCGGTATTCTAGGTACGAATCAGCCGAAGTTTATACGACGCGGTATTACGATGCAACGTTCAAATTGGACGACATTCGGACGATTGACTTGGTAATGGTACCGTTTCAGGGACTTGATCGATTGGCGCATGTCGAATCGAGTTTCGGTTTCGCCGATGGACGCCATATAGGAATGTCCATCGAAGCTCGGTACGAAGAGGGAGAAAAATACGATCCGGTGGCGGCGGGAATGCGGCAGTTCGAGTTGATATATGTCTTTGCGGACGAAAGAGATATGATCCGGTTGGCGACAGATGTGAACAAGAATAACGTCTATATTTACCGATTGAATTTTGAGCCGCACGAGGTCCGCACCATGTTTGTGGACGCACTGCAAAGGGCGAATAAACTGGCAGCGAAGCCGGAATTTTATCATCCCATTACGAACAGTTGCGTTACGAACTTAATCGATCATATTAACAAGGGACGTCCGAAGGCGGTGCCTCGGGAGTACCGGACGCTAATTCCCGGCTTGCTCGACAGTTATATGTTCGACTTGAAGTTAGTAACGACTTCTGTGCCGACGTTCAAGGAGGCAAAAGAATTAGCAAAAGTGAACTGGCTTGTCGAACGCTACGGCGACTTGGAATACTTCTCAGCGGGAATTCGGCAGAATATGTATTAATTCACTAGAGTCCAATCATAAGGATAGAAATGTCAGCTGGTTATGGCTACTACATGGTACAGAATTGTAATGTTCTCCTGAAAACAACGTAAAAGAAAACAACGTAAAAATTGAGAGTGTAGCAACTAATTCGTCGCTATTTGTCGTAACATTTTGCAATTTATCAGGTTACATCACCTTTTCCGTGTCATTGTTATGTTTCGCACAAAGGCACAAAGAACACCAAGGAAAGTCCGGTAATTTAAACTCCTTCGTGCCCTTTGTGCCTTTGTGCGAGAAAAATAGCAACTGTCGAGATACAGACACAAAAATAAGCGTTTTCTCGAAAATCGTTGTACTTACAGCCCTGGCTGTAACTATTCCATTCGAACTTGTCTCTTCGTCATTCCCACGCAAGCCGGAATGACGATTTTGATAGTTTCCGAACAAGTCTGGTATGTTAACGTCATTACCGATAGAACGCCTTGATCACGTCCCAGGCTTCTTGCGGCGAGTCGGTCATATGGAAGAGACCGAGATCGCTGCGGTCAATCACGCCGGTTTCCGCCAGATAATCAAAATTTACGCACTTCTTCCAAAAGTCCACTCCCATCAGAACAATCGGAATCTGTTGCATCCGCTCCGTCTGCCGCAGGGTCAACCCCTCAAAAAGTTCGTCAAAGGTTCCAAAGCCGCCGGGCACACAGACCAACGCCTTCGCTCGAAGCATAAAATGAAGTTTCCGTACATTGAAATAGTGAAACTGAAAACAAAGGTACGGCGATGTGTAAGGATTCGGATGTTGCTCATACGGCAGTTTAATGTTTAATCCGATGGACTGGGCTCCAACATCGTGCGCTCCTCGATTTGCCGCTTCCATAGCACCGGGACCGCCGCCTGTGCATATGACGTAATCGAACGGACCCTTATAGTCCGGCGGATAGTTTTTTTGCGTCTCTTGCGAAACGAGGCGGGCGAATTCCCGGGCTAAATCGTAATAGACGCTAGTTTTCATTCTGCACGTTGCCTTTTCAACAGCGGATTTTGCCTCGTCGCAATCTGGAGAAGCGGCAAGGCGGTCATTGGCTTCATTCAGAAGTCGCTGTGCCTTCTTGGAGGAAATGAACCTCGCACTTCCGAAGACGATGATTGTAGAGCGGATACCTGCCTGTTGCATGTACCATTCAGGCTTGTCCATTTCCAACTGGATCCGTATTGCTCTGGCATGGTCGCTTTGGATAAAGTGTTGGTCTAAATAGGCGATTTCGTAAGTCGGCGATTCTATTTGCGTTCTGGGGGGACTGATAGCGGACTCCTCCGGCGAAGGAGAGCTAATTGTCTGTCGTTCAAACGATTCAACAAAGGGAACAAGGATGTCAGACATAGTTTTAGACGCCGTGAGCGAAAAATTGTGTACAAAAAGGGGGAGGGCTGTTTCGGAGAGTATTATACATCAGACTTAACAAAGCCGCAATCGTAAGAAAGTACACCCCTAACGGACTAACGGACTGTGTCCTGTGTCCGGCACTCCGGTCGGTCGTTGCGATCAGCTGGCAGAGCGGCTGACAATGGAGTACAATTTCAATCCAATGAAAATCACGAATCCCTTTCTTTGCCGTGCCTTTGGTTTTACGGCGATGACTTTTTTTCGTTCGCTGATAGGTACCATTGATTTCAAATGGGCTTTTTACGATCCGCGCATCGATTCTTATGTTGCCAAACGGCAGTACGTTTTGATGTTTTGGCACGAACATATTCTTGCTCCTTTGTTTTTCCGCCGTCACAATCCTGTTACGATGATGGTAAGTCAACACGGCGACGCCGATCTTGTCAGTCACTCGGCTCAATTTGTCGGAATGAAATGCATCAGAGGTTCAAGTTCACACGGTGCCGTCAATGCTCTCAAACAATTTATTCAATTGCCGGACCACGACATTCTCGCCATTGTACCGGACGGTCCTCGGGGACCTTATCGGCAGTTGGCGCCGGGAGCCATTTTCCTTGCTTCTAAACTACAGCTGCCGATTGTGCTACTCGGCATCGGATATGATCGTCCTTGGCGAATGTCCAGCTGGGATAGTTTTGCTGTCCCTCGACCTTTTTCTCGGGGAAGACTCATTTCGTCGCCGATGCTGTCGATTCCGCAACGGCTTTCCCGAAACGAAATGGAGCATTATCAACAAAAATTGCAAATGCTGCTCTCGCAGTTGACGGACGAAGCGGAGGCTTGGGCAGTATCCGGCGAGCCGATGGCGGGAGAATCCATCGTTTGCATGGGACCTAAATCTTCGCTTATGTATTACGGTTATTCTAAAAAAGCCGAACTATAGATTTTCACCGGGAAACGATTTACAGCCAACCCCGTAAAACCCAATGCACTGTCCGCTAAATTATTCGCATCACCTACACGCCGGATGTGCAAAATAAAGTTGGTATTTGTCTCCCCCTCTGTGTTCTCCGTGTTACATGGTTGGCGGAAAAAATTTGCAAAAAACAAACGGAGCCCGGTGCGGCAACACCGGTGCTGCCGCACCGGGCTATGTGAATTTTTTTACCGCCAGAGCAGTAAGTCTAATGATGCGGATGCACGAATCACTACGATTTCGGTTCCGCTAACGCTTTCTTTATTTGCCGAACAGCCTGACGCAGCCGATCTTCCTTTTCGACCAACGCCATTCTCATGTATCCTTCTCCCGCTTCGCCGAAGGCAGAACCCGGACTCACCACGACATCGGCTTCTCGCAACAACTTCATCGCAAAATCGAAGGTACTCATCTTCTTTTGCCAGTCCGTCGGAATCTTTTGCCAAACGAACATCGACGCCTTCGGCTTGACAATCTCCCAACCGAGCCGCTCTAAACCGCTGCACAGAACATCTCGACGCTTTTGATATATTTTTGCCTGCGCCTCCACCGCATCCGCTGCATGCCGGATTGCCGTAATCGCACAGATTTGCAGTGCGGTGAAAACCCCGTAATCGTAGTACGTCTTCACCGTTGCCAATGCCCGGACGATTTCGGCATTGCCGCTGCAAAAGCCGACACGCCAACCTGCCATGTTGTATCCTTTGCTCATCGTCGTCGTTTCGACTCCGACGTCAATCGCTCCCGGCGTAGAGAGAAAACTCGGTGCTTTATAACCATCGTAACAAAGGTCGCCGTACGCCATATCGCTGATGACCATAAAGCCGTACCGCTTCGCCAGTTTAACGAGGTCAGCATAAAACTCCTGTTCGACCACCGTTGCCGTCGGATTGTGCGGATAGTTAACCAGTACGACTTTGGGTTTCGGATAAATGGTTTGACATGTCAACGCAATGTTCGAGAGGAGTTTTTCCGGCTTGGTAACATCCAGCACCAGTGCGTTGGCAGAGGCAAGCATTACGGCATGGAGATGTGCCGGAAAGTATGGTGCCGGTACAATCGCCGTGTCACCGGCACCGAGCAATGCCAGACACATGTGCGAGAGTCCCTCTTTGGAACCGATACAAACGATGGTTTCTGTTTCGGGATCGAGTTGGACATTGTAATACTTTTGGTATCGTGCGGCGACTTCTTTTCGCAGTTGGGGAATACCTCGAGCGTGGCTGTACGCGTGCAGTTTGGGATTTTTGATGACTTCGGTGAGTTTATCGGTAATGAGTGTATGCGGCGGATCGCTGGGACTTCCCATACCGAGATCGATGACGTCGGCACCGGCGCGGCGTTTTTCGTATTTGAGTTTATTCAATTCCGCAAAGAGGTAGGGCGGCAACCGTTTTACCCTTTCGGAAACGTTAATCGCGAAGGGCGCAGTGTTCTCTTGCGGCTCATCGTTTGCCGATTCTTGCGTTTGAAACTCGTTGCCCTGATATTCGTCGTTCGCTGTCGATGCTTTTTTCATATCTTGAGTCTACCGTAAGATTGAGGATTTGTCAATGTTACCGCCCTGGCGGTAACAATCCTCTTGAAAACATTCTCTTTTTCGGTTATCCTAGCAGGGCAGTTTAACGGTCATTCAATTCTAATATGCGGCAGGTTCCTACAACTTATTCGGAGCGGCAACGGATCCGGTCGCTCGTCGAAGACCTGCCATTGGAAGGACAACCGATTAGAAATCAACTCGAAAAATCGGCAAAGTCCCTCATCGACAGCGACGAACACCTCGCATGGACGATGGTACTCATCGGAAGCAAACTCTGGAAACACCGCGTTACCGGCATTCCCTATTCGCAACGGCTCCTACTCCTGCCCCACTGCCTACGCAAAACCGAAAAGTGTCCCGCAACCTACGAACCCGAAGGATTGCACTGTCAACAATGCGGAGCGTGCGAACTGGGACCTCTGAAATCCGTCGCCGAAACCCTCGGTTACCGCGTCCTCATCGCCGAAGGTTCGCCCGTCGTCATGCAATGGATCCTTTCCGGCAGAGTGAGCGCCATTCTCGGCGTCGGCTGTTTACCATCATTAGAAAAAGCCTTTGAAAAAATACAACTCGCCGGTATTCCTGCAATGGCGGTGCCGCTGCACAGTTCGACGTGCAAAGATTCGACTACCGATATTGATTGGGTACTCGAAATGATTCAAACGCCTTTTGAACCTGCCAATCCGAAAGATGCCCCGCCAACGTACATTCACATTTTACGCGGAGCAGCAAGATTGTTCGATGGCGAAACAAAAGCCGGAACGGAACGCAGCGCAATGACGGACAACAATGCGCCGTCCCCCGCCCAGCAAACCGAAGCCCTAGCCTTTGACTTCGTTGGTAGCGGCGGAAAGTTTTATCGACCGTTCATCACGTTGGCTGTCTATGATGCACTGACAGGTTCCCTTTGCACTGCCGTCGATGGGGAGCAGCGTGTCGAACAGTTGCCGACTTGGGTAAAAAATGCGGCAAAGACTATCGAGATTTTTCACAAAGCATCGCTCATTCATGATGACATCGAGGACGGTGATCTTTACCGTTACGGTAAGCCGACACTACACCAGTCGCACGGTGTTGCGTCGGCGATCAATGCCGGCGATTATCTGCTCGGCTACGGTTATCAGTTGATAGCGGAATTGCGAAAGGAGATTCCGGGAGACGTTGTTGCGGAAATGTTGGCGGCACTTAGTTCCGCCCATTGCCGATTGAGTGTCGGACAAGGCACCGAACTTGCATGGAAAGCCAAGGGAACGATGCCGACGCCGGAAGATGTGTTGCGGTTTTATGTCGGTAAAACTTCGCCTGCGTTTGAGGCGGCTCTCAACGTCGGCGTCTTGTTAGCGGTAGCCGACAAAAGTGTTGACGGCTCTTTTTATCGTGAGGTGCAGGATAAACTCGCCCGATTTTCTCGGCATTTGGGGGCGGCGTTTCAGATTAAGAATGATTTGGACGATTGGTTTCCCGATGCGGGCAACAAGAAAATTGTCGGCACTGACATTTTGGGGAACAGACCGACTTTGCTCCATGCCTGGGCGGCTGCGCAAGAGCCGGAGGTGTTAGCCTCTGGGTTACGGAAGAGCGAAACGTTCTCCGTATCGGAATGGCATGAGCGATTTCACCAGTTAGGGCTTTTCGATCGAGCCTGTCGTTTAGCCGCCAAGTATTCGGACAAGGCTAGGGAGACTGCTCAAACGATTACTCCGCCGCCGCTCCGTGCACTGCTTCTGCATTTTGTCGAAGCATTAGGGATGAGTTAGGGGAACCTCTAAAAATTGCTTTTGTTACAGTATTGTCCGCCGTGAACATCGCGCAACGAATCCACTGCATTCAATCATTTCCCTGTCCTTTTCAGGCGAAATACCCGATGTCGTCAGATAATTGCCCGTCATCAGCGCATTCGCACCGGCACGGAAAAGCAGTTTATCTTGTTCACAACCCGCAAAAACCGCCGGTCTGCCGCCGCAAATCCGGATCGCCGCCTTCGGCAATGTCAGCCGGAATAACGCAATAATCCGCAATGCCTCGTCAGGAGACAACAAAGTTTGATTTTCAAGTGGTGTTCCTGAAATCGGATTCAAAAAGTTGATAGGCACGGAGTCCACCTCCAATTCTTTGAGCGTCAGTGCCAGTTGCCGCCGGTCTTCCCAAGTTTCACCGAGTCCGAAGATTCCGCCGCTGCACACAGACCAGCCTAGTTCTTTGACCCGTTCAACCGTTGTTCGGCGGTCTCGCCAACGCTGTGTGGTACACACCGAAGGATAAAAACGTTCTGATGTTTCCAAATTGTGATGGTACCGGCAAAACCCGACATCTTTGAGACGTTCTAACACAGGGGTGTGTAATTGACCCAATGAAGCGCAACAAAGTTTGTTCTCGCCATCGGCGGTTAAAAGGGGCGTTGCAGAATCTATGATTGTGTTAATTTCCTCCATGATGGGAGAGCGTCCGCTCGACACCCAGCCGATTCGGCGAATGCCTTGACTCCACAATTTTTGTGTTTCCGTTGCCAACTCTTCGGCAGACACAAGGGGATAGGTTTCGACGGCGGTGTTATAACGCTGACTTTGCGCACAGAATCGGCAATCCATTGGACATCGTCCGCTTTTGATGTTGACGATGGCGCAGAAGTCAATTTCGTCGCCGAAAGTTTCGGAACGGACTCTGTTTGTTTCGTTTAGTAACTCGTCTAGTGGAGCGTTGATGATGTCCATGAGCATGGACGTATTATACCCGACGATACCAAAATGTAAATGACGGCATTCGCCGTCAAGAGGAGCATTATAGAATGCCGATGGGAACGATGCAAGAGGGACTGGGCAATATCGAAGAGTCAAAGAGCCGCGAGTGTAGGCGGACCTCTTCAAGAGCCGCAAGTGTAGCGCAGCGTAACTTGCGGGTACACCCGCAAGTTTCACTTCGTTACACTTGCGGCTCTTGTTGTTTCGCAATCTTGTATGCTAACCGTTTGCCGTTTCGGACAAATTTGGCAGCATTGTTAAAAGTGAGTATTTCCTCCCTTTTTCAACAAGAAAAGACGACCTCATTTTCAACCTCATTTCCCATAAACAAAACAACCTCAGTAGCAAAATGCCGTCACAAACATCAACCTCATTTACCTTATTTTCCTGCACAAAAATGAGGTAAATGAGGTTAGCGTTTTTATCATTCATGGCTACTGAGGTTGTTTTGTTTGTTGTGAATGAGGTGAAAATGAGGTTGGTGTTTTACCAACAACAAGCACGCTCCATCGTCGTGAGGCGGCGGCGTTGTATATGGCGGCTCTTAATGCGATTACAGCCTTGGCGTGTGAAAATTACGTGTTTATTATTTTCCTCGCACAAAGGGCACAAAGTGGAAAAACACAAACCTTTGTGCCCTTCGTGCCTTTGTGAGAAACAAATGGAAAATGGTTGAAATAAAACAAAAACGTAAAATTGTCCCGCCAACCCTGTAAGTCTTGTGCGCCGCTCAAGGCGTTTTACGAAAAGTTGCGAGCGAAGGACAAGTCGTTCAAGGTGGCGATAGTTGCCGTGATGAGAAAATTGATCACGATATTAAATGTCATGGTCAAGACGAACACTTGTTGGCAAGAGCAAAAAACGAACATCGAAAGGAACTAAAAAATGAAAAATTCATCCCGAAGCCCCCTTGACGAAAACACAGTCGCTAACGATTGCGGCTCTGTGATTTTGCGTACTTCGCGGTTAAATTTTTTACCGCAAGGGACGAAAAGGATACGCGAAGTACGCAAAGGATTTTTGTATGATTAGAGGTTCCTACGATGGCGGCTCCGTTTTTTCCGCCGTTTTTTTTGTCATGGAATCGATTCGCACCTTAATCGCTTTGTCGTACCGCTTCAAATCCTTGTCCGACTTGAAGTCCGGATGACGCTTAAGCAATCTCCGGGTCCGTTGACCCGCCATCAAATTTTGCTCCGTCGGCTTATCGTCAACATTGTGCATGTCCAATACAACACACACCGCCATCCACAGCGGAGGAGGAGGAAACGTCTGCACATTCTCCAAAATAACCATCGTGGCATCCGAAATACGCAACGCATCAATCCGTAAATCTTTTTCCTTGAGAAAACCTAAATAGTCCCGACAAAGACGACGCAACACCCAAAAATCTTCCGAAACAATATCGCCGCCGATAAAACGTTTGTACAACACCTGTAACGCCTCCTCAAAAAGTAACTTCGTCTTTTCGACAGGATTCTTTTCCTCAAGATTTCTGGCATGCGAACATAATGAAACGATCAAAAACCTATCCGCATTGGGAACACCATTATTTGCCAGTTCCCGAGTAAGCGCATTCTCTTTTTCATACAGACTTTCGGCTTGCTCCACTCGACCGCACGCCAAATGCGACTTGGCACACTGCTGCATCGTCTCACGGAGTTCATTCATATAGAAAATGTACCTGTCCTGAAAAGGATCATCCGAACCGCCCGGTATGTCCCAGTCAGGCAACGGCTCCCCCTTTTCGGCAGCATCGTACCGCGCCTTCGCCTTCAAATTATCCAAACCGCCCAACAAAATATGCCAATGCTCAATAGAAGTCTCAAAAGATTTGCACGACGCTTCATCGTTCTTGACCAATCGGTACAGAACCCCCTCCGCCTTGTAAAAGAAAGCAGTCTTCATCATGAAGAATAGTTTTGCAATAAGATTCTTGCCCGTCTTGTGCTGATGCTGCAAACTTAATTCAATGCCATGAGTACAGTGAGTATGAACTTCCTGCACTCGCACGGCAAACTTGTCCTCTGGATAATTCAAGTTTTCGCGATGTTCGCCGAAAGTCTCCACAAAGTCAAAGTACTGTGTGTATCCTAGCAGCAAATCGGGAGCAACGCACTCGTTTCCCTCTTCGTAGTAGCGGACGAGGTCGGCAATCTCATTTTTCAGGAATTCAAATGCTCCATCATTTTTACAGCTGTTCTTGAGTGTCAGAACGGCAATTTGGTGCAGCAGTTCCGACCATTGTACTTTGGCGACGTGCACATCGGATATATCTCTGTCATCGTCGGCAATCGTCCGAAACAGCCGCAGTGCCTTCATTGCGTCATCGATGGAGGCTTTGACTCTGTCCAGTTCATCCGACTGGACGCTCCGTTGCCGATAAGCCATTGCGAGGTCAATGCGGTACTCCAAATGCCCCTCGTCGACCGATTTTTCCAAAACCTTGATGATATTAGTCAACAGCGCAAGCACTTGTTTAGTATCGCCTTGTGTTTTCCTGATGGAAACTAACTTTTGCTGCGCTGCCAAATAGTTCGGCATGATTTCGCTGTAACCGGCGTCCATGCGTCGTTTTAAGGCTTTCAACGCCTTCTTTTTGAGTTCAACGGCTTCGTCGTACTTGTCCTGCACGACGAGTAAGTTGGCATGATTTAACTGCACTACGGCGATGGAATAGGGAATGAGCGTCGTATCGTTATCGTCCGCCGGTCGATTTTTAGCCGCCTCTTGATATTGCCAAACCGACTCTTCAAATGCTTGTTCCGCTTCGGCAAATCGTTTCAAATCGGCGAGCATGTTTCCCCGGCACATCAGTACATTCGCCAAACCGGTACGAAAAGCGTAGGACTCCGATGCTCCCCAATTTTTCTCCTGAAAAATTTCGCCGTACACATCTCGGCAACGGTTAAATTCTGCGAGTGCTGCTTCCGAGTTACCGGTCTTTTCGTACAGCATGCCGAGGTGCAGATAGAGTGTCGTGAACATCATCCTCGCTTGGTCGACGCCGTCGTCTATCAATTTTTTGATATTTCGGATCGCTGACCGTACCGTTTCAAATGCGTTGTTGATGTCGTTTTCGTGGTCGTAAAGCCTTGCCAATTTGAGCAATGCTTGGACGTAGTAAGGTTGTATGATAGTTTCTCCTGCTTCGACTCCTTCTTCGGCGATTTCGACGGCGAGTTTAATATCGGCGATTGCGCTTTCGGCGTCGCCGTTTTGCATTTTGGAATCGCCGCATGACATCAATGCGTTGATGAGTGGTTGTCGAAATTCGAGGTTTCCGAGGTCGAGTAATCGTTGCCAGATTCGGGCGGCTTGTTCCTGTGCTGCGAGGGCGGCGGCGTATGCTTCGAGTGGGTCGATCAGAATATCGGCTTTGCTCATGAGTGCCGTTGCCAATTCGTTTTGCACTTGGGAATCGTTATCGGAGCCGGTATCGACGATGTGCCGGATTGCTTCGTTAAATGCGTTGACTCCTGCTTCGGGGCCTGCGTGAAAACGCAGAATTGCTGCTTTGAATAGCAGTACGCGTCCGATGAACATATTGAGTTCGAATTCTCCTTCGTCGACGAGTTGTCGTATAATTTTCAGTGCTTCGCTGACGTGTTTTAGTGCTATAACGAATTGATTTTTGAGTGCGGATTCTTGAGCGGCGTGCAAGAATGTTTCTGCGAGTTCGGGTCGCAGGTGTTCTGCACCGTCCGCAATTCTAGCTTGTAGCCGTTTGATATTACGGTCGGTCGCTTCATTTCGTCTATTTGACTCGGAGGAATCCGGGGGAGACATAGTAATATATTACAAAAATTCCACAGGCAAGAGTCTAACACATTTTTTCTTTTGTTGCAAGATCAGTCATCGGAGATGTCAGCCGCCCCGTAGGCGGGGCAGCTAACTTGACATATGTTCAGACTTTTGTTATTCTTGATGCTGACATGAAGCAACATAACCGAGACTACTTTGATCGACAAGTCGAGTGGGTACTGAATCGGCTGCCCCCAAACGTTCTACACATATTGAAGGAGGTGCCGTTGCACGTTGAAAATCAGCCGTCGAAACGTCTTCGCCGAGAACTTAAAATTGACGAACCCGAAGAACTCTGCGGCTATTTTTGCGGTGTGCCTAACGGCGAAAAAAGTGAGTATTTCGGCGCCAACGTGTACTTATCGCCTGATTTACCGATGCTGACCAGTATCACGATTTTTCGCCGAGGCATCGTTGCAGCGTCGCGGGATGATTGGGGAAAAGTCCGCCGATGTAGTCTGCGGCAACAGATACGTATTACGATTTTGCATGAACTTGCCCATCTGCACGGTATGGATGAAGAAGAAATTGAAGAAATAGGTTACGGTTAAGGGAACCTCTAATAAGGCTTCCGCCGGAAAGTGATATACCCGTTAGACAGTCCCTCCGTCATTGGGGTGTGTCAAAGTTTATGTGGACTCACAACATAAGCGAGCGGGGGGGGTTAGCCCCCCGATGGAGAACCAGCACGCTTCGTACCCCAAAGGGGGGCTAACGCCCTCGTTATACCCCACAAGTATTTGACTTTGGCATGCACAGGCAAGATACGCAAGATGCAAAGGCTAGGCAGCATTGTGATAGCGATGGCAGATGGGACAATG
>Ga0099364_10001148_pt1 | contig 44118 bp, 28 predicted proteins | sample TergutTh196P3_FD_73070 | JGI IMG/M metagenome (GOLD analysis project Ga0099364, IMG submission 73070) | Microcerotermes parvus P3 segment gut microbial communities from Pointe-Noire, Republic of the Congo - Th196 P3 | ecosystem: Host-associated > Arthropoda: Insects > Digestive system > Gut ...
ATGTGAATGATACGCTTAGAGGGACTGCACAGACAGCGACTACAGACGCTCCGTTCAGGATTACGGGTATACCCCGTGTCAGCAATTCGGGCTTTAGGCAGGGGCAGATAATAGACAATGTAAACGAATATGAAATCAGGCTGATTGCTGTTTATGGCAACGGCAGGTCGGATCCAACAACATTCAAAATGTATAACTTCCCCGGGCTGAATATTTCCAATGGCTTTCAGGTTGAGGAAATCAGTACGCAGGCGCAGCTTGCGGCAATCGTTATGAACAGTACAGGCAGACGGTATGTGCTTACCTCTGACATTGAATTGGATGAAAACTGGACACCTATAGGTAGCTTCACCGGCAGGCTCTTTGGCAACGGGCATACGATAACGGTTAAAAGTTTTAGTACGCCGGTTGGAAATATGGGGCTGTTCAGCAGTGTGAATGGAACATCGGCAGCAACTCCTGCGGTAATCCGCGACCTTCGCATTGTGTACGATAATGTTACGATTCCGTCAAATACCGTTACCACCAGAGTTGGCGGTCTTATCGCTTCTGCTAGCGGGACAACGCAGATACGCAATATTATTATCGAAGGAAGCCTGAGCGGAACTCTTACAAATACTTCTACTACATCTGCTAATCAAAAATACATAGGCGGCATTATAGGGCTGACACAGACAGGCAACGAGTCAATCGTCAACTGTATATCCAATCTTGATATGGACTTTGGTACCAGCGAAAATGCTGTTGTATTCTTTGGCGGCATTGTTGGTTCTACCGTTTCCAATATCTCTATCGTTCCGGAAGTTATTGCAGGGGTTACGGCAACGGGGAATCTAAATATCTCTAATTCAGGAACGAACACAATATATGCCGGCGGTATTATCGGACTTGGGCAGACAAGAGGAGTCCACCGAGACATTGAGTTTTCAGGCAGCTTATCCGCTGTTAAAACCAATTATGGAAATTCGTTCGTCGGGGGCATTGCCGGATATATCGCTGGCAACAGTACCACCCTCATGGGCGTATATTCAAACCTGCGTGTTTCAGGGCAGGTTGCAGTCCCCTCCGAATTTACCGGAACAGGTGCTGTATATCTTGGCGGTCTCTTTGGGTATAGCAACTATACCGATACAAGCGATTCATGGGTAAGGGGCGATGTACGCGGCGACAAAAATGGAAACGGCGAACTTCACTGCGGCGGGCTTATAGGGTTTGCATCATATTCAAATGTAAGTAACTGCCGGTATGAACAAGGTTCTGTTATATCAGACGGGCAGGGATTTCTTTATTTAGGAGGAGGGATTGGAAACATATCAAACGACACCACAGTAACCAACAGTTATTCCCGCGCAACTCTTGTCAGCGGTTCAAGAACCGGCACATCGACTGTTTATGTCGGGGGCTTTACCGGCTGGCTTCAAACAGGAAATTTAAACGGAAGTTATTCCACAGCCGAAGTCCGCGCTTCGGGCGGCGGTATTGTATCCGCAGGCGGTCTTGTCGGGCATTGGAGTACTACTTCTACTTTAGCCAGATTTTTCACCGTATCAGAGTGTTATGCGACAGGAAATGTCAGCGCCTCCGCTACCAGCAGCAATACCAGCAACTTGTCGGCAGGCGGTCTTATCGGCTACATGGGCAGAACCGGATCGGCTTTCGGTTTTTCCGTGTATCATTCCTACGCCGAAGGCGATGTTACCGTAGACAGGAGAATTGCAAACGCAACCGAAAACACTTATGCCGGGGGTCTTATCGGTTTAATTTTTGACTCGACAAGCAGAGAGCGGGAATATCATGTACGCTACAATTATGCACGGGGCGTGGTCAGCGCAAAAAATGTCGGCACGGGCGATGTGTACTCAGGCGGTCTTGTGGGACGTTTTAATGTCCTGACCCCCGTAGGCGACGACGCTCCGCGCCTCGGCACTTTGCAAAATAACGCGGCTCTTGGCAGCGTTACGGCAATGAACAATAATATTGCCAATCCATTACCAAGCCGAAAAACCGGGCGTATTTTTGGCGGCTCCACTGCCGGCAACGATAGAAATTACGCGCCGGATACAATGTTTGTGGGAACATCGGGTTATTCCAACAATCCCAATTCGATATTTGATGAGGTTTCCCTGCCGCCTATCCTTACCGGCGTTCCTATTTTACATTCAATTCCTGTACCGGAGATGAGCGCCGATTTTGTACTGACAAAAAGCGCCCCTGTGATGGGAGCCGGCGATCCTGAATTAAATCAGCTTACCACTCCCATTTTGATATCCGGCGACCCTGTGTTGTCAAGAAACGCTCCGGAAATGAAAGGCACGCCAACATTGTCAGAAAGAACCGCTACCCCGGAAATAATCGGCACCCCTGTGTTAAAAAGCGCGCCAGATATTTTCTTCGGTATTCCTTCTGATTTGCCGGATGATCCTCCTGTGTTGCCAGCAAGTCCTCCTGTGTTGTCGGGAAGCTCTCCTGTAATGACCGGCGATCCGGTAATGCAAACCAACGTACCTGTAATGAGCGGCAACGCTAGTTTGAGCGGCACCCTTGCCAATGCAGTTATTGGCGGGATAACATTCCCTGCCAATGCAACGGCGTTTTTTACCAAAACCCCTGCCGACATAGGAGGGAATCCTGTCCGCACCGGCAATAACATCACCGGCATCGACTTGAGAGGTTTAGCAACGACAAGTGATACCCTGCGGCTTTCTGTAATTTTAATTGACACCGCAGGGATAACATCAGTATTCCGAATCGATATAACGCCAAGCAAAGATGATCCGGCTGTTCTTGCAGATGATTTCACCGTTACAGGTCCTACAATGGCGACTAACTCAACCTTTACGATAAGCGGATTAAACACAGGCGGTGCGGCTTCGACCATGACTGTATCAAGCAGTCCTGCCAATTTAGGAGGTTCGCCGCAATGGACAGGCAGCAGCATCACAGGCATAGACTTGAGCGGTTTAACTGCCACAACCCATTGGCTGAGATTTACTTTTGAGCTGACAGGCAATGACGGCAGCAGAGCCCGTTATGAAGTAGAGGTAAGACCAAATACGGCAAACCCCGGCACCATTGACGATTATACCATCACCGAACCAACAAGGATAAGTACAAATGTATTAATTTTGTTCAACATCGGAATAGACACAGGCGGCTTGACAGGGAGCTTGAGTAATATATCAAGAAGTCCTACCGGCTCTCCAACCACAGGAGGCACTCCTGTATGGAATGCCGGAAGCAGCAGCATAACCGGCTTAACCTCTGATCGTCTTACCGGCACCAGTAACTTCATACGCTTTGACTTTACTCTGACAGATACCGATAACAGCAATGTTGTCTACCGAATTGAGCTGACGCCAAATAGAGCAAGTCCAAATACCGTTGAGCATTTTAATCTCAATGTATCACGCATATATAACTCAACAACACTTTCCCGCTATGCAATCGTCGTAGAGCCCCAAGAAGATGTGAATGTAACCTTGGGCAGTATATCAAGAAATACCGGCAGTTCAGTAGGAGGTTCTCCGGGATGGTACACAGATCAGAGCCTGGTTAGATATTTAACTTCTTCCGGTTTTGCTATTTCCGGCACTACAATGAACTGGATTCAATTCCGCCTTACCCTGACAAATCCTGCCGACAACAGCAGCACTGTCTACGAAATACGAATGACGCAAAATCAGTTAAGCCCTTTTCTTCCGGAACATTATGACATCACCACGACAAGGGTAAGCGACACTGCCCGTTATACTATCAGCGGTTTTGACACAGGAGGCATTACGCCAACTTTGGGCACTATCACAAGAATGCCTAATGCTACAACTACGGGAGGCGCTCCGGTATGGGATGCCGAAACCAACAGCGTTACCGGTTTAACCTCTGTCGGTCTTACTGATCCAGATAATCATTACATAAGATTCCGTCTAACTCTATCAGCACCCGGCGGCGCAAATGCTATTTACCAAGTAGAGATGAAACCGAACAAAGAAAACCCTGTTGATAGAGAGGATTTTACCATCACCATGACCGAGGTAAGCCAGGCTTTACGCTATTCTATCGGGCCTTTTGACACAGGAGGCGCTACTGCATCTATGACAGTATCAAGAAGCTCCTCTTCAGTAGGAGGTTCACCGGCATGGGATGCAGCCAGCGGCAGTATCATCGGCATAACCAATACCGGTTTTACTACTACTTCTACATATATACAGTTTACACTTACTCTGACAAATCCAGACGACAACAGCAGGGCTGTCTATACAATAATGATGAGGCCAGGAATAGCAAATCCTGTTAATCTTGATGACTTTACCATCACCATGACCCAGAGTATAATTGCTGATTATTCCATCAGCGGCATAAACACAGGTGGTTTAACTTCTTCTATGGGTACTATATCAAGAAGCCCTAACAATTCAACATTAGGAGGCGCTCCGGCATGGGATGCCGCTACCGGAACCATCACCGGTTTGACATCTAATCTTTTTGCCCTTGACACTAACTATATCCGCATTCCCATCACTCTGACAAATCCTGACGGCAGTACGGCAATTTATCAAATAGAGATGAAACCAAACAAGGAAAACCCTATTTCCAAAGATGACTTTGATGTTGAGATGACCCGCACAGGCGAGACTGCCTTTTATTCCATTGGCGGTATCTCTGTTGTCGATCCAAGCGGCACGGGTATTGCAACTTCATCAATGGCAGGTACTGTGGGCGTATGGAACGGAAGTTCCCTTATTACGGGTATTAACAATTTGAGCAATCTTGCTTATAACAGTACCAGAACTTTTGTAATCACAATGGTAAACAGTTCAGGCAGTCAATCAGTGAACACTATTACCGTCAGGCGAGATACTTCGATAGCAGGATATTCTGATGTTACCGACAATTTTAGCATTACGTTAAGTGTTTTTCCCACGCCGCTCTATTACATCACCGGTCTTGCCCCTGCCGACAGAAGCGGTTTCGGGCTTATAAACGCAGAAATGGCGGTGACAGGGACGAGCGTAACTGTGCCTAATCCTCCGCCTGTTTGGGACGGCACCAGAATTGTAGGTATTAATACGTCTGGTCTTACTGCCACTTCCCGTTATCTGAACTTTGACTTTACTTTGAATGACGGTGCAAACAACGAAGCTGTCTATCGTGTTCGAATACAGGGGAGTGGTACTTTAGCTACTCGTACAATAGTTCCTACTACTTTGGTTAGCAGCACCTCCGCTGTTGCCAGCAATGCCGCCGATCTTCACGGCGAAATCAGAACCTGGGTGCAGCTTACCAGTACGGCTACCACCACTGCCGCCGGCTCATGGCTTGTCGCGGATATGCTCAACTTTGGCAACACGACTTCGCCCGCCCCGGACGACGAAATCGCTTCGCCTGCTGTGGCTTGGGACTCGACTGTCGTATCGCGCGGGTATCCGAGGTTGCGGAGGGTTGGGGGGCAGTAGAAGTAGTGGGTAGTGGGTAGTGGGTAGCAATTAGCAGAGAAACAATACTTGCTAAATAGCGAATTAGAGCAAACAACCCTGTTACAACGGCTGGCTTTTGTGTGTTAACACAAAAGTCTGCCGTTGTAGCAGGGACGAGCTGCCACTTCCTCCGCGTCCTCAGTGCCTCCGTGCCTCTGCGCGAGGTAATTATGCAACAGTTACAAACTCTGTATAGTTTCAGTAGAAAGACCTGTGAAATCAATAATCTCGCTAATTGGCTTGTTAGCAGTTTTCATTTTCCGGGCAACTTGTTCTATACCTTGTTCTATACCTTCTTCACGAGCCTCTTCCATCATTGCTTCTAGAAAGTCTTCTGTAGTATACTCTTCCACCATCATAGATACCACCTCCGAGCCATGCTCCCTAAGAAAATCCTTTAAGATATTATTTTCTATACAATATATTACAGCACCTTTTACAGATTCTTCAAGAGTCAAACCGGTTTTTTCATATTCCCTGATTTTGTCAATAAATAAGCCGTACTCATTTAAAGTGTCACATTTTTGTTGAATTTCCTTGTTCTGACCGTGATTGATATTGTATACCTGCACCGTCAGTTCCAAAGAAGCTTCATCTTCTTCCACCGTTAGCCCTTCCGTGTCCATAAAAGCGTCCGAAAATCTCATCGTGCCATGTTCAGGATAAGGCTCCTTGCCATTGTACAGGACAATAAACTTAGGCTTAGGAATTTTGATAAGTTGTTTGTTGAATATTTTTTCGTAATCAACTATTTTATTCAGCACCTTCTCAAAGTACCTGAAAATCCTGAGGGGCATATTGGGATTGATCGAGCTTTGATGCTCAGTCAAGAGAACCAATCGTTTATCAATGATAAATGAAATGTCGTTCCTTATTCCCTTTACCAGTACACCTGAAATGGTATTAATGTCGATAGGTACATCCGGCGGAAGCTCCACCCCTTCAATAGCTGAGTACAATTCCCGTAGGATTTCCGGCTTGCTAAAGAGTAACCTGAAGACGCTGTCTTTGTGTTCCCTGTTTGCCTGAAGATCAATTTCATTCACAGGCACTTGTTTTTGGTTTGTTGTTTTCATAATACAACTCCATATATTGATTTGCAGTCCGCATGGCTCACTACGTTCGCCGCTGGAGATGAAATTATTTTACCGCAGACATTCGTCTGCTCTCCAGATAAGCGGACTGCCCCCAGAACACTTAGAAAACTAAGTATTTTAGATACCTATATATGGTGTGAAAGTGCCATTTTGCTTTATCGTTTTTGAAAAAAAATGAAAAATTTATGAAAATTTCTCTCTTACGCATTGAATAATACTATAGAAGAATATGAAAAACCATGGATTTTGAATCAATTTTTTATCACGCAAAGACGCGTACTTGCAGCGCAGCTTCCAACACGACAGACTAACCACTAATCACTATTCACTATCTCACACAGGCAAACGGTACAGTGCGTATTGGTTAAGAGAGACACCTTCTCTTTCTCAAGTGGCTATTTTATCATACCTCGGTTGCGGAGTGTTGTGGGGCAGTGATGTTGCATTCGCCAATGTTGCGCTTCTGGCTGTCAAAGTTAACGCCAACCTTAAAGAGTTTTTTCCCGCTGCCTGTCCAAGGCAGCATATACTCTTTAGTATCGATTTGGGCAAGAGCTTCATTGGCGGTTTTGTCCAGCTTAAACTCAAAGCAGTAGACAAAGTTTTTTGTTTCCACAAGCGTATCGATCCGCCCTGCTGCTATGCGTACTTCTGAACGGCAGTTTAATCCAAACATGGTGAATATAAGATGCACTGCCGTTTGGAAATATTTTTCCGTTTCTTCGATTATGTCGTAGGGGACTGCGGCAAGGTATTGGCGTATGGCGTCTATTGCTTTTTCGATTTCGCCGTCTTCCAGTGCATCCGGCAGTTGGTTAATCAACGCTCGGGATCTTTCTTCAGGAACCTTAAGATACTGCTTTAACAAAGCCCGCGTAAAAGAAGAGCTTACCTCGATATTTGGGTAATCAAGAGTAAAGCGTTCACGTTCTTCGTCGTAATCCGTTATTGTCAAATACCCGCTTTGATACAGTACAGGCAATGCTTCCATGTTTTCTACATCGTATTTGTGAAAATTTTCATACTTTATACGCATATTACCCAAGTTAGAGATGTTTACCTTTTGTTGGGTAATCAGTTTAATTAAAAAGGTAGGCGTGCCGGTTTCATACCAATAGGGGAAGAAGTCTCCGCTTCTGTCAAAATGTTTAAGCAGTCCGAATGGGTTGTATACTTTAAGTTTTCTCTTGGTAAAACGATACCCATTATAGTACTTACGCAAACTTTCCAAATAATCTTCACGCTTCCTGTCCCTCTCTTTCACAATCACCGCTATTTCCGGCTCAAAGTTTTGCAGTACCTCTTCCTCTGTCCAACCGCAAAGATCAGCGTAACCAGAATCAAGTGTCAGATCACTTAGCTGGTTAAGATCAGAAAACACGCTAACTTGGGAGAACTTAGTCACGCCGGTTAAAAGCAGAAACCGCAGATACGGATCAGCAGATTTTAAGATGCCGTAAAAACTTTTCAGCATGGCTCTAATACTTTCGTGAACCGCAGTGTTATCAATAGTGTCTAAAAGCGGTTTATCGTATTCATCTATTATTACCGCCGCCTTTTCACCGGCTTTTTCGCTTGCTTTCCATATGAGATAATTGAATTGATCAACAACACCTGCATCCAAAAGTTCAATACCATTCCTCTCTGCCTGCATTAGTAATTGCAAACGCAGAGCGTTGCGAAGCCCTTCTAAGCCCTCGTTTACGTAATCACCAGTGTTCAAGTTTAATCTAATCACCGGATGCTTCTTCCACTCCCAGTCAAGCGAGTTTATTGCCAAAGCCGGATACCCTGCGACCTCGCCAAACAATTCCCGCTTAGCATCAAAAATTGCCTCAAGCGTAGAACACAAAAGCGACTTGCCAAAGCGGCGCGGGCGGGAAAGGAAAAAGGCTTTGCCGGAGCCGGTTATCAATTCATGGATACGAGCGGTTTTATCTACATATACAAAACCTCGCTGGCGGATATCCGGGAAATCCTGAATTCCTATGGGCAGTATTCGTTTCATGCATACAGAATACTATACGACGCAAGGAAAGTCAAATTTATTTTAGACGGACAAGGGCAAGCGACAACCTTTACTCTGTCTCTTGTTTGTGCTATAGTATCAATATGAATATTAAAGCATTAGCTATCGATCTTGATGGCACAACTCTTTTGCCAAATGCGATTTTGGGTGAACGAACCCGCATTTGCATACAAAAATTACTCTCCCAAGGGATGCAGATAATTATTTCTACAGGCAGAGCAATTGAAGCTTCAGAAAAGTTCCGGAGCGCAATGGGTGCGGAAGGGCCAATGGTTTTTTTTAATGGAGCGGAAGTTGCAGATGTTCCGCAAGGTAAAGTTCTACATACCAATTTGATCGATCTTAGTGTTGTTGATTATGGCACCGATATTGCAAGAGAACTTGGCGTACATTACCAAGTTTATTTAGAGGCGGGAATTTCCCCTGACACAGGCAAACCGGATCCAAGCCAAAAATGGGAAGCACTCTTAATAGAAAATTACGGAGAAGAAGCGGATTTTTACTACAAGCATACCGGAATAAAACCGGTGGTAACAGATTTAAAAAAAATAGCCGCACTCCCAATCAAGGGCTGTATAAAGGGCATGTACATTGCAGACCCTTCTTTGCACGATAAAATCCGAAAAACCATGTACGACCGCTTTGGGGACAACATTCAAGTAGTCCGCAGTTATCCTACATTTTTAGAAGTAATAAACAAGGGTGTTTCCAAAGGTGAAGGGTTGAAAATCGCCATGCAGCACAGGGGGCTTAAACCGGAAGAAGTAATTGCCTTTGGGGATGAAGAAAATGATATATCGATGTTTGAAGTTGCCGGTTATTCAGCGGCTCCGGAAAACGCAAGAGAGCAAATCAAGGAAGCAGCAGGGGTAATTTACGGCTCCAACGCAGAAGAGGGGTTGGCAGCGTATTTGGAAAAAATGTTTTTTTAGGATTTTGCTATAGACAGTGTTCCATCTTTTTTATATAATGATATATTATGATGATATTTCCACTTAAAGAACTCATCGAACACGATGAAAATATGTATGAAATAACCACTGCGGCTTCCAGAAGGGCTTTCCAGCTTTCTTCTGTTCTGGAAAAGGACGAAAAAGACGACTGGGAAGGTAAAATGGTAGCTCTGGCAGCCCGCCAGATTTTTACCAAAGAAGTCCAATTCCGCCTTGAAGCCGAATAATCCTTGGATAACCCTAAAATACCGGTTTTAATCCTCTTTGGACCGACAGCATCGGGAAAAACCGATATTTTGCTGGAAATGCAAGCAAGCCATCCAATCGAAGTTATATCCGCTGATTCCATGCAGGTTTACAGGGGCATGGACATTGGCACTGCCAAACCAACACTTGAAGAACGCACTACCCTTCCCCACCATTTAATTGATATTTGCGACCCGTCCGAACAATTTAATGCCGGGGATTTTGTCCGTCTTGCAGAAGAAGCTTGTGCAGACATAACCCGTCGGGGAAAATTACCGATGGTTTCAGGCGGAACAGGGTTTTATTTAAAAAACTTGATCATGGGGCTAAGCGAAGCCCCTCCAAGCAGCCCGGAAATCCGCGCCATATTAAAGGAAGAACTTAGTAAAAACGGAGCTTCGGCCCTCATGAAGGAACTTGCCGCCGTTGACCCCGTCAGCGCGGAACGCATCCATGTTAATGATGAATACCGTCTTTTACGCGCGCTGGAAGTGTACCGCTCCTGTGGGAAACCTCTTTCCTTTTTCAAGACAGGGGCGGAGCTTGAAAATTCACCCTCAGAGCGATTCAACTTTACCATAACCGGACTTTCCCGCCCCAGAGAAGAATTGTACCGCCGCATAAACAACCGCTGCGCGCAAATGTTTAAACAGGGACTCCCCGATGAAGTGCGGACTCTTTATGAAAAGGGGTACACGCCCAATGACCCGGGGTTACGTGCTATTGGTTACCGCGAATTTTTTATAGAAGACGGAAACGGCGGCTGGCGACTGTCAGAAGACATGGAAGGTGTGCAAGCTCTTATTGCACAAAACAGCCGCCGTTACGCCAAAAGGCAAATTACTTTTTTTGCAGGAATCCCCAATGTAAATTGGATCGAGCTAAAGGAAGCATCATGAAAAGACCGCAATTTATAGACAACATTTATAAACCCGATGTAAAAGTTGGACGCTTTCTTTCCGTCCTAATACTCTTTGGGGTTGCATTTGGACTTAAACGCGGAATACAAGACAACTATCTTTCCGACATAATGAGAATCGATGAATTTGAAAGAGGACTTGTAGAATTTTTTAGGGAATCTCCAGGCCTTCTTTTAATGTTCATTCTTGCATTAATGTATAAATTTGCGGACTCTAAAATTTTTAAAGTTGGTATTGGCATGATGGTTGCAGGTCTTGTCGGACTTGTATTTACTGCCAGTACTGAATTTTTTATGACAAAAGTATTTGTGGTATTTTTTATGACAATTTTCAGCGCCGGCGAACATATTATTATGCCCGTAAGAAGTACTATTGCAATGGAGCTTGCAAAAAAAGAAAAATCCGGTGCAAGCCTTGGAATTTCCACTTCTCTTAACCAGCTTGGCAACATAGCGGGATTCCTTCTTGTAACAGGCATCTTTTTCTTTCTTGGAAGATTTGGCTTTACAAGAGCGGATTTACTTGGATACAGAATTGTATTTGGCATAGCCCTTGCATTAATGACAGCTGCGGCTTTTGTTGCGGCAGCCCTTAAAGAAACAACTCTAAAAACGCCAAGACAAAGATTGTACTTTGCAAAAAAATTCCGCACATTTTATATGCTGGAAGTTTTTTATGGATCGCGCAAGCAAATTTTTCTTACGTTTGCTCCCTATGTTTTAATTCTGCAATACGGAGCAGACCCCGCAATTATGGCTGTTCTTTATGCAATCTGCGCGGTTTTTGTCATGATTTTTGGGCCGTTAATTGGCAAGTTAATTGATAGGATTGGATATAAAGCTGTAATGGTGGGCGATACTCTTGTTTTAATTGTAGTCTGTATCATGTACGGATTTGCCCACAGAATATTTCCGTTTCATATTGCCTACATAGTAGTCTGCATCAATTTTGTTTTAGATCAGATTATTTCTATAGCAAGTATGGCTAGTAATATATATGTAAAAGATATTTCTTCTAATCAGGAAGAACTTACAGCAACTCTTTCTACGGGAATTTCTGTAAATCATATTTTTAGCATTGTCATTGCATTGATTGGCGGCTGGGTTTGGAAGGTAACGGGCATAGAGGTATTATTTAGTATTTCTGCAGTACTTGGCATACTAAACAGTATTTACGCCGCAACAATAAAATCAGGTTCTATCCCCACGGCTTTGGATAATCAAACTTCTTAGACTACCATACAGCAGAATCTTGTAGAAAATTTGAAACTTATGGTATAATAGTGTCATAGGAGAGAAAAATGCAAAACTTTGAATATTGGAATAAAACAAAAATCATTTTTGGGAAAGGTACGGAAGAGCAAATTGGCAATGAAACTGCTCAATATGCAAAAAAGGTGCTATTGCATCATTCCGGCGGTTCCACTGTAAAAACCGGGCTTATTGACAGGGTAAAAGACAGTCTGAAAAAAGCAGGGGTTGAATGGGTGGAATTAACAGGGGTATTGCCTAATCCTAGACTTTCTCTTGTTAATAAAGGTATTGATATTGCAAAAAAAGAAAAGCTTGATATGATACTTGCTGTGGGCGGAGGTTCTGCAATTGACTCCGGCAAAGCAATTGCCATAGGCGCTGTAAATGACGGCGATGTGTGGGATTTCTTTGACAGAAAGCGCAATACGGATAAAGCCTTACCAGTTGCCACAATTTTGACAATTCCTGCAGCAGGGAGTGAATCCAGTATTTCAACTGTAATAACCAATGAAGAAGGTCCCTGGAAAAGAGGTGTTAACCTTGAATGTATCCGCCCGGTTTTTTCTATTTTGAATCCTGAGTTGACATATACTTTGCCTTCTTATCAAACTGCCTGCGGTGTTGTAGATATGATGGCTCATATTATGGAACGATACTTTACCAAAGAGCCCAACGTTGAAGTTACCGATGAACTTTGTGAAGGGACTTTACGCGCAATTATTCGCAATGCACGGAAGATTTTTTCCGGCGGTGAAAAGGACTATGCCGCAAGAGCGGAGATTATGTGGGCGGGAGCGCTGGCTCACAATAATCTTTTAGACACCGGCCGCATTGGCGATTGGGCAAGCCACCAAATGGAACACGAATTATCCGCAATCTTTGATATTGCTCATGGTGCCGGCCTTGCAATTGTATTCCCTGCATGGATTAAGTACAACATAAAAGAAGACACTCCCCGTCTTGCACGTTTTGCCGCAAAAGTCTGGGGCGTTGACGGTGCATTTTACAATTATGAACAAGCCGCATTGGAAGGCGTTTCCCGTATGGAAAACTTTTTTAAATCGATTGGTATGCCCGTCCGTTTCAAAGATGCAGATTTAGACGCAGCCCACATTCCGGAAATGGCAAAACGCGCGGTTCACTTTGGCCCAATTGGCAATTACCGCAAGATTGAAGAAAAGGACACCGTGGCTATTTACAAACTTGCAGCGGAGTAAACAGACATTAGACACGGGTTTACACGGATCATACTACAAATAATCATTAATTGACACTGGAATTAAATCGATATTTGTATTATACTATAAAGAAGAACCATTAAATCAGGGAGTTTTTTATGAGATTTAAATTCATCCTTTTATCAATTATTGTTGCGGTGTGTGTAATAGCCTGTGCCAGCCCGCCCAATGCGGAAATGGAAAGCGCCAGAGAGGCTGTCTTTAGGGCGGAAAACGATGCCGATGCCGTTATTTACGGAAGCGCTTCTTTAGCAAGAGCCAGAGATGCCCTACGCCGTATGCAGGAAGAAGCGGATGCCAAACGCTATGATACCGCTAAAACCCTTGCCGCAGAAGCTATTACAGCAGCTGAAAGAGCCATTGCAGACGGAAGAACGGGAGCTACCAGAGCTTCTCAGGAATCCGGCAATCTTGTAGAAGGTTTAAGGTCTGAAGTTGAGGAAACAGCAAGGAATGTCAATGGTGCGCGTTATTCGCAGCTTGATTTGGATTATGATGCTTTGGACAATGGAATAATAAATGCCCATAATATGACAGACCGGGCGGAAAACAGCTATGCCAACGGCGAATATCAATCGGCTTTAGATACGGCAAGAGTTGTTCGCTCTGACCTTGCAAATATTAATCAGCAGGTTGCGGGCGCAGTTCCCAGAAGAAAGTAATTGCTTAAAATACTTGATACCACTCTCAGGGACGGTGAGCAGGCGCCCGGCTGTTCCATGAACCTGAGCGAGAAAATCGAAGCAGCCCGCCGTCTGGAAAAGCTGGGCGTTGACATTATAGAAGCCGGGTTCCCTATCTCAAGTCCGGGTAATTTTGAAGCCGTAAAATCAATTGCAAAGATTGTAAAGAGTAGTTCTGTTGCGGGTTTGTGCCGCTGCCTTGAAAAAGATATTGATGTTGCAAAGGATGCTCTGGCTAAAGCGGCAAGTCCAAGAATCCATATGTTTTTGGCAACTTCACCTATTCATATGGAACACAAACTTAAAATGAAGCCGGATCAAGTGCTGGAGCAGGCGGTAAACGCTATTCAGTATGCCAAAAAGTTTTGTACCGATATTGAATTTTCCGCAGAAGATGCTTTCCGCAGCAATCCTGATTTTATTTGCAAAGTCTTTGGAGCTGTAATTAAAGCCGGAGCTTCAACTGTAAATTTTCCCGATACCGTAGGTTATGCAATGCCGCATGAATTTGGCGAACGTATCCGTTATGTGAAAAAAAATACTCCGGGTATTGAAAAGGCTTGTCTTTCAGTTCACTGCCACAATGATCTTGGGCTTGCGGTGGCAAACAGCATTGCCGCAATAGAGGCAGGAGCCCAACAGGTTGAAGTTACCGTTAATGGAATAGGAGAACGAGCAGGCAATGCATCTTTGGAAGAACTTGTAATGAGCTTAAAAGTTCGCCGCGATCTTTTTTCTGTAGATACTAGAATCGATACTTCGCAAATATATTCCGTTAGCCGATACATTGCACAGGTGACCGGCGTAAAAATACAGCCAAATAAGGCTATAGTCGGCGACAACGCATTTTCACATGAAGCGGGAATTCATCAGCATGGCGTTATGGCAGCGCGCGAAACTTATGAGATAATGACACCGGAGTCGATTGGGTATCCAAAAGACAGACTGGTGCTTGGAAAACATTCCGGCCGCCATGCTTTTGAAGAACGATTAAAAGAGCTGGGATTAACCGTTAGCGAACAAAACTTTGAAAAAGTCTTTGCAGATTTTAAAAACCTTGCAGATAAAAAGAAAGATGTAAGCGATCGCGATATCGAAGCATTGGTAATGGATAATACCGTATCCGTTCCAGAAACATGGAAGCTTGATCATTGGGCGGTCAGTACGGGATCCGCTTTGGGAGCCAGCGGCGTTGTAAGATTGCAACACAAAGACGGCAAAGCGGAAAAAATTGTATCTATAGGGGACGGTCCCATCGATTCAATTTACAAAGCAATTAACCAAATAATTGGGTACGAACCTGAATTGGAATTATATGAGATAGGTGCTATCACCGGAGGATCGTCTTCACAGGCTGAAACAATGGTAAAAATTTCAATGAACGACAGGCGGTGGAATGGCCGCGGTGTTTCAACGGATGTGGTAGAATCATCAATTAAAGCGTATTTGTCGGCAGTAAATGCGATGCTCTGTGAAATAGCAGATAATGGGTAACAGGGGGCAGAGAAAATTCTGCCTGTATAGCAATGAGGAATGGGAAATGGATATTGAAAAAGATATAGAAATATTAGATACAACTTTACGGGATGGGGCGCAGGGGGAAGGAATTGCTTTTTCTTTGCGGGATAAACTTGCCGTAACCGAAGCATTGGATGAACTTGGCGTTGCGTGGATAGAAGCAGGTAACCCGGGGAGCAATCCTAAAGATTTGGAATTTTTTAGACAGGCTTCTTCTCTTAAATTAAAAAACGCAAAACTTTGCGCTTTTGGCTCTACCCGCAAAAAGGGAATCAAAGCGCAGAATGACGCTCTGCTCTGCTCTCTTCTTAAAGCGGGGACAGAGGGGGTTGTTATTTTTGGCAAGAGCTGGGATTTGCATGTAAGAGAAGTCTTGCAGGTAACATTAGAAGAAAACCTTGCAATGATTGCGGAGACTATCGCTTTTATAAAAAAAGAAGGACGGACTGTTATTTATGATGCCGAGCATTTTTTTGACGCTTATAAAGCGGATTCCCCTTATGCGTTGTCTGCCATAAGAACCGCTATTGAAGCAGGCGCGGATATCATTGTGTTATGCGACACTAATGGAAGCGCTTTCCCCGATACTGTCTTTAATGTGGTGCGTAAAGTTGTAAATATTTTTCCAAGTGTAAATTTTGGCATACACGCGCATAATGACTGTGGTCTTGCACTTGCCAATACCATTGCGGCGGTACAGACAGGATGTTTTCATGTACAGGGGACTTTAGTTGGCTTTGGAGAAAGATGCGGGAATGTTTCACTTGCTTCTTTAATACCGTCTTTGGAGTTAAAAATGGATTTGCGCTGTCTGCCGCAGGGAAGCTTGCCGCGTATTGGAGAACTTACCCGCCGTGTTGCAGAAATAGCCAATGTAATTATAAGCGATGATATGCCGTATATTGGAGCCCATGCTTTTTCTCACAAGGGGGGGATGCATGTTGACGGCGTAATAAAAAATGAAAAAACTTTTGAACATGTTAATCCTGCGGATGTTGGAAATACTCGCCACCTTTTAATGAGCGAGGTTGGCGGCCGTTCCGCTATTGTAGAGCGCGTAAAAAAAGTTGAGCCTTCTATTAATAAAGATCATCCTGTAATAATGGTTCTTATTGAAAAGTTAAAAAAACTGGAAGCGGAAGGCTGGGCTTATGAAGGCGCGGATGCCAGTTTTGAAATTTTAATCCGTCAGGAATTGGGTCAGTACAAACCTAAGTTTTCTATCGAAGCTTACCGTGTTTTAAGTGAACACCCTGTTGGGGACAGAATGTCATGCTCTCACGCGTGGGTAAAGGTGCTTGTTGGCGACAAGTATGAGATTGCCGCCGCAGAGGGAGTGGGCCCTGTTGGCGCGTTAGACTGCGCGTTACGCCGTGCGCTGACGGGCTTTTTCCCAAATCTGGCAAAGATACGCCTTGAAGATTACAAGGTACGCGTAATTGACGGCAAGGAAGCGACAGATGCGCGTGTTCGTGTTTTGATTGAATCAACTGACGGTCAACGAAGCTGGAACACAGTGGGAGTAAGTGCCGACATTATTGATGCTTCCCGCGCTGCGTTGGTGGATTCTATTGAGTATATGCTGCTTGGCGGGGTCACGACTGACGCGGATTTACACTGATTAAACGCAGATTTTCACGGATTTTTATTTATTTGTTTTTATTGCTTACCCATTTTATTGTATTAGCTAGCAGCTGTTGGAATTGGGGATTTTGCCATACGGCTAGATTATGTCCAGGTGTGAGTACACATACCTTTCCCTTACCTTGGGTGCGGACATAGCCTGCAGGTTGAATTGACTCAGGGCAATTATGGTAGGGGTCTTCCTTGTATTTGCTTTTTTCTCCCTGCGCGGGTGAATAGGAAGCAAGTAGTATATTGGCATCATCGGCAATTATATCGATTCTGTAATGTTCATCAACTTCACAAAAAATTTCTACTCCATCTGTTATGGGGTGTTTTTTTACAGGGGACACTGTAACCGGGCAGTTGTTTGGGTGGTCAATAAAACGGCAGCCTATTAGGTTATCCAGCACTTCCGTATTTTCTCCGGCGACAGTCCCTGAATGAACAACAACAAGTCCTCCGCCGTTTTCAACAAATTCAACAAACGCTTTTTGGACAGTTTCTGTTTTCCACGGTGTATCATCAGTCTGCGAGGTTTGATCGCACTTTACCAAAAGCACAACAGAGTATTTTTTTAATGTGTCAGGGGAAAAATCATTCGCGTTAGCAATTATGTCAAATTGATAGCCGTCTTTGGCAAGGGGAGCAACACCGTCTATGGAAATCTGCCCGGGGTGCCAGTAATCGTCACAGATTAGGAGTATTCTCATATTATTATTCGTTTACTTTGAACGCTGATTTAGACCCTGCACATACCGGACAAACAAAGTCTTCAGGTAAGTCTTCCCACTTTGTGCCTGCTGGAATACCATCCTTGGGAATACCTTCAGATTCATCATAAATATATCCGCAGATACAACATATAAATTCCTTCATAATGATACCTCCTTATTAATGATTTTATTTTATACTTTATTTGCAAGCATATTCAATACCCTAGCATGTTTCTTTCCGCCGAAAGCCGGGGGAATTATTCCCAAATTTGGCAAAGATACGCCTTGAAGGTACAAGGTACACGTAATTGACGGCAAGGAAGCGAACAACAACTTTGCGCCTTCGCGACTTTGCGTGAGGTAATGAGTATGTAAAAATATTTGCTATATGAATTAAATCAATAATCAAACTGCCAGCCGCCAAAATCCATATTCCCTTCACGGAAAATAAAAAATATATCATGGATATCGTTAACAGTTTGATTTAATTGTACCGTATGGTTTGTGAAAGCAGGATTCAGAGAGCCATTAAAAGTTCCAATAACATCTCCTGTGGGAGAACCAAGCCGTATCTCAATTATAAATCTTTGTCTTTCTTCTTTTGCGCGGGCATTAATGGTAAGGTTGCTTGCACCGGCCTCTCCAAAATCTGCGCCAAAAATACCAAGCCATGAACCTTCTTTAGAAATTACCGCATGTTCAGAAACAAATGATAAACCTGCGGAAATTCCGCTTGTTGCGCCTTTTTGTGAAACGTAGGGGTTTAGTTTTTCTACTTGCTGTACACCCCTTCTTGTAGCAGTAACCCTTGCAAATTTTCCATTGTTTATTCTGACAGAATCAATGTGCGGAGCGCGGTAACCCTTGCGGTGGATACCCATTCGTTCTTCAAGAATTTGTGTATGGTATGTAATATACCATTTTTCCTTGAATTCAAAAATTGTGTGATGATTATTGCCCCAAATACTAAAAAATGATCCAGGATTTCTCATAACAGTCCCTTCAATTGTAAATGGCCCAATAGGATTATCACTTGACATCATTGCAATTACAGCATTTTCAAGACCAAATTTTCTTCCTGAAGACTCTGTTACATTCCAGTTTGTAGAATAAGTAAAAATATATCTTCCGTCTATTTTATTAATGGAAGCAGCTTCAAAGAAAAAAGGAGCGTCTATTAAAATTGGATCGCCTGCCAATGAAATTAAGTCATCTCCCAGTTCCACAACGCGGGCTGTACCGGGATTTGCCGCTTTTCCTGTTGGAACACCGCCGCCAAAATAAAGATATCCCTTTCCATCGTCATCAATAAAAACACCGGGATCAAAAACCCACGGAATATCGGAACAATTTGGGGTTTGCCTTGATACAAGCGCTCTGCCAATAGGATCTGTCCAGGGGCCCAGCGGAGTATCAGCAGTTAATACGCCCACGCCGTTGGCATTGTTTGAAAAGTACAGAAAAAACTTATCTTTTCCGTTAACTTCTTTGTATATAATATCAGGCGCCCATGAATTGTATGCCCATGTTGCTATACCGTCCCAGCCTGCAACTTTTATTGGATCATGGTAAGTCCAGTTTGCCAAATCCGCACTGGAGATAACGCGCAGCGTATCTATAGTACCGTATGAATTGTTCTTTATTGTACCATTATCATTGTACTCCAATGTATCACCTGTTAAATAAATATAAACACGATCATTGTAAACCAGTACGCTGGGGTCAGCGCCAAAAGTATGTGTTAAAATAGGATTACGATCCGTTAATGGTCTGTAAGCTTTAATTAATGCAGATTCGCCTGAATTCCGCGATCCGGAGAATACAGAACAAGCTGTAAACAGGGTTAAAATTAAAATAAAAGATAAAATGGCAATAATTGTTTTCATAGTCTTCCCTATTATACACCGAATATTGTATAATATCCATATGTTAGACTACAAATTTATAGCGGAAAATCTCCATGCTGTTACGGCAAATATTGCCGACCGCTTTATGAAAGCGGATGCCGAAGCTGTGGCGCGGCTTTATGCCAAACGTACAGAGCTTACTACCAATTTACAGGTGCTCCAGCAAAAACGGAATGCCAATGCCTCTGCCATGAAAGGGAAAATTGAGCAAGAGCAAAGAAATGCCCTGATAGAAGAAGGCAAAAAACTTAAAGAAGAAATTGCGGCGGCAGAAACACAGCTTGAAACTATAGAAAAAGAGCTGTTGGCCGAAGCGCGGAAAATCCCCAATATGGCGCACCCTGATGCGCCGGTTGGCAAGGAAGATAAGGATAATCTGGAAGTTAAAAAATCAGGCAAAATACCGGAGTTTGATTTTGAACCTGCAGACCATGTAAAAATTGGGCAGGATTTGGATATTATTGACTTTGATGCGGGAACAAAGGTGTCCGGCACAAAATTTTACTACTTAAAAAATGAGGGAGTTTTCCTTGAACTTGGGCTTGTCCGTTACGCGCTAGACCTTTTACAGAAAAAGGGATTTACCCCATTTATTACACCGGATATAGCGCGTGAAGAAATACTGGAAGGTATTGGGTTTAACCCGCGCGGGGCGGAGTCTAATGTTTATACACTGGAAGGCGAGGATGCCTGTCTTGTAGGAACGGCGGAAATAACTTTGGGCGGCTACTATTCCAACACGATTTTACCCAAAGATAAACTCCCCTTGCGAATGGCAGGACTTTCCCATTGTTTCCGCCGTGAGGCAGGAGCGGCAGGCCAATTTTCAAAGGGATTGTATCGTGTACATCAATTTACAAAAGTGGAAATGTTTATCTTCTGCCTGCCTGAAGAGTCCGACCGTTTCCATGAAGAGCTTCGTAATATAGAAGAAAAAATCTTTGAATCTTTGAACATACCTTTCCGCGTAGTTGATACCTGCACAGGAGACTTGGGCGCGCCCGCTTACCGCAAGTGGGATTTGGAAGCATGGATGCCCGGCAGAAACGGCGGAGAATATGGCGAAGTTACATCGACATCCAACTGTACGGACTATCAGGCGCGCAGGTTGAATATCCGTTTTAAGGATGATGACGGCAAAAACAAATTTGTCCACATGCTTAACGGAACAGCAATTGCAATTTCACGCGCCATCATTGCCATTCTGGAAAACTTCCAACAAGCGGACGGCAGCGTACAGATTCCCAAAGCGCTAGTTCCGTATGTAGGTTTTGATGTAATTAAGAAGGGTTAATTAATTGTTCAAGCGCTTGCACAAAACGTTCTGTGTTAGCGTTGATGTAATCCGTATTGTTTGTTAGCCCGGCTTCTTCAAGCGCAAAAGCGTCCTGTGATTTTTTATTCTCACCCACATTTGCAAGAGCGGATTTTATGGCATGGGCAGTTATGGTAAATAACTTAATATCGCCGTTTTCCTTGGCTTCACGCAATGTAACAATTACTCTTTCAGCATCACGCCGGAAAATTTCCAGTATTTCCGGATCTACTTTTGGAATTACTTCCAGCTCTTCTTCCTGTACTTCTGTTTTGTATTCTTCCGCTTCATGGATGTGTTTGTTGCGGATAAATTGAATTAAAACCTGATCTAACTGCTTAATGTCAATTGGCTTTGGTATAAACCCGTCAAAACCATTTTGTTTGAACATCTCTTCATTGCCTGCCATTGCGTTTGCGGTCAGCGCTATAATTGTGCCACTATAATTAACTTGGCGAATCTTTTGCGTAGTTTCAATTCCGTCCATTTGCGGCATCATATGATCCATAAAAATAATATCATATTGTCTTCCTGCTCTTACAAGATAGAGTGCTTCAAAACCGTTTTTTGCCATTTCTATTTTTAATTTATAAGGCTCAAGTAAACCATGCGCAACATACAAATTTGTTTCTACATCATCAACAATTAAAACTTTGCCGTATGGCATGGGTTCATGAGTAATTTGCAGATTAACTTTATGACTATCTCTTAAATATATAAAGTTTTTTAGTTTATTGGAAATTTCTTCTCCAATTGGCTCACACTGAACAGCCTTTTGTTTTATTGTTACATTAAATGTACTGCCTTTTCCTTGCTTGCTTTGCACTTCTATTTTGCCATCCATCATCTGAACAAGTTTTTTTGTTATGGATAATCCAAGTCCGGTTCCTTCAGTTGCACGGTTAGTGACAATATTAAAACGCTGGTATTCAGAAAACAAATTTTCAAGATTTTCCGGACTTATACCCTGACCTGTATCTTCAATTAAAAAATGCAGGAATACAAACCTGCCTTCTTCAGAATGTTTTATGGATAGTTTAACATGTCCCGCTGTAGTATATTTTATGGCATTTGATAAAATGTTATTCAATATTTGCTTAATACGCAGTTCATCCCCATAAAGTTTAGACGGCAGATTTTTATCTACATCAACTGAAAAATTAATTTCTTTAGAGGCAATCCTTACTATGTTAACTTGTGTTGTATCATTTATTAAACTTGGTAGATCATATACTACAGTAACAAGATCTAGTTTACCTGTTTCAATTTTAGAAAAATCAAGAAGATCGTTAATTATACCCAGAAGGCTAATTCCTGAGCTATATATTCTTTCCAGGGCTTCTCTGTATTCATTTGGGATACCTTCTTTTTGCAAGCCTATCTGGGTTATACCAATAATAGCGTTCATTGGGGTTCGTATTTCATGAGACATTGTAGCAAGAAAGCTGCTTTTACTTTTGTTTGCCTCTTCTGCTTCATTTTTAGCGGTTATTATATCTGTATTGTCGCTCCAACTTATGATTACTCCATTTATATTAGATTCCTGATCAAGCATGGGTGTATTGGTAATACGGTATGCACGATAATTGCCGCTTTTATCAATATCTGCGGTAATGTCATGACGGTAAGTTTTTTTATTCTTTATTGTTTTTTTAAGATTGTCATTCAATATTTTAAACAAATCCGCCTCTGCAAACATATCATATACTTTATAAATATTCTTTCCTTCAACTTCATTAAAAAATTTATTTCCAATTTTTTGCAGAAACAAATCTGAGCAATACACAACATCATGATCGCTATCAAGCAAAATAAGAAAATCCGCACTGCTTTTCATCATGTGTGTTAAAAAATGCCTGCGTTTTTCATTTTCTGCAGCAAGAGTGCGGAACATATTCATTTTTATATTAAAATTGCTCTCCATTGTGGAAATAGTACGGTCACGCTGACTTAACTCACGGTTTAAAGAGCGCAGCTCCGCTTTTACAATATCGTTTTCCAAAATATCTTTCAGATAATGGCTCCTTATTAATTTAGCGAACAGATGGTAAAAGTATAATTATGCGGCATATTTTTGTAGTTACCAAGCTTGTCGCGTATGGGACAGAGTTCGCTTCCTGTATAAACTGCACTGTATCTAAGCGGCTCACCGTTTTCTTTTTCATATTTTTGCGCACATTCGTAAATCTTTTGCAGTTCTGCAAAAAAATTAGACCCTAAAGACCATGCCCGTGCCGCACTGATACAAATAAAAAGGTCATTCCTTTTCATAGTATTAATTTCTTCCATTACAGCTTCTGCGCTTGTAAGAATTTTTTCTCCTTCCATATCTGTAAAAGTTATTTTAGCGCCATCCTGTAAAGTCCTTGCCGCAAACACATATTCAGTATCCTTAACAATACCAAGGAAAGCACATCCGGTTTTAGTACCGTTTTGGTATGTGATAAGAGCGGGAATTGTCATTATTCCTGCTCCCTTGTTTTTAGAAGATATTATTCCTTTTCTTTTAAAATATTCCACTGCAGATATACCATTTATGGATTTTAATAAAGAGCCATCAGATTCTGTAATTACAGCTTCTTCCCATAGGCTATTTTCATCAAGAAATGAAGAACCAATATGAAAGTCCGGTTTTATATTGCCATAAAAAGCAACAAAAGCACACATGGAAACGGACATTTTACTGTTTGCAAAAACAAAATTAGTATCATAAGAACCGGTTATGTTGAATGCCTGCATTCCAAAAAGAAACACATCTTTATCAAAACCATTCATGGTAAAATACAAATTAGTAATTGAACAATGTGGTATTGGCGGTAAAAACGGCATAATCATTTTTGGCTTCTCTTCTGCGCAGAGCTCGCCGTACAAATGCGTTACTTCTTTGTTTACTTGATCGATTGTTTTTGTATCCAGATCGTCAATTGTACGAACAACAAAATAGCTATCATCACTTGTTAGCATAGTAACGGATACAGCAACATCACCATGTTGTCCGCTTGCGCCGGTATATGATGACGCACAGCCTGCCAGTTCAAAAGGCAGAACATCCAGAAACTGTTCCCAAATACCAGCTTTAGCAAAATCATGGTAAAAGTGAATAATGCCGATTGTATTTTTCAACATATTCTTTTCCGGGTTAAGCTGCTCCAGAATTTCTTTTATTGCATCTTTAGGGCTGTCAATTTCCTTTGTGAATGATGTGTATAACTTAATCATAATTTATGGATAATTTTAACATATTCAGGGGTTTTGTCAACATTATTCACAATTATCTCATTTAAATTTATCGCTTGGAAAGCAAACTACGACTAATCAATGTTCCTGTAATTTGTACAGCTTCCACAAGCAAAAGAATTATAACTACGGCGCATATCATAACATCGGTTTCAAAGCGGTGATAACCGTACCTTATAGCAAGGTCGCCCAGCCCCTTTCCTCCAATAGCTCCTGCCATTGCCGAATAACCAATCAGGTTGATAATAGTCAACGCAAGGCCGGAAACCAAAGCGGGCAACGCTTCAGGGACAAGCACTTTGCGGATAATCTGAAAAGCAGTAGAACCCATAGCTTTTGCAGCGGTTATTACCCCCTGATCAACTTCTGATAAAGCCGATTCTGTAACGCGGGCTACAAAAGGAGCGGCAGCTATTGACAGTGGAACTATTGCCGCTGTGGGGCCTATACTTGTTTTGACAATTAACCGTGTTAATGGGATAAGGAGTATCATCAATATAATGAAAGGAAGAGATCGGAGGATGTTAACAATTCTGGAGATTACATTGTACTGCATTTGCCGTGGAACAAGACCTGCGGGAGAAGTGGCGTACAAATAAACGCCCAAGGGAAAACCCATAAGACAGGCAAAAAAAGTTGATAAAAAAACCATGTATACTGTTTCCAATGTTGCCATGGGAAGCATGGACAATGTTGCAATAAATTTTTCACTAAACATGAAGAAGCCCCCGTGCCGCACTTGTCTGCGGAGAATTGAAAACAGAATCTACACTGCCATTTTCCACGATGCAACCTTCATCCATTACCGCCACATATTGGCAAATTTCCCGTATTACTTCCATTTGGTGAGTTATCAATATTACGGTAAGGTTAAGTTGTTTTTGTAAATCACGGATAAGCGTAAGGATCGAACGGGTAGTTTGTGGATCAAGGGAGCTTGTCGCTTCATCGCAGAATAGCACTTCAGGTTTTACCGCAAGAGCGCGAGCTATTGCTACCCTTTGCTTTTGCCCGCCGGAAAGTTCGCGCAATCGCGCTTTGCGTTTGTCGGCAATGTCTACAAGCTCTAAAAGTTCGTCAACTCTTTTGTCAATTTGTTTACGGGTAAGCCCCGCTATTTCCAAAGGGTACGCTATATTGCCGGCAGTGTTACGCGATCCCAATAAATTAAAGTTCTGAAAAATCATTCCCATTTTTCTACGGCGTTCAAGTAACGCCATACCCTGTAAAGTGTCTACCCGTTCATTGCCGTAGTACACCTCTCCTGTATCGGGTTTTTCCAAAAGACTCATAGCCCTCAGCAGCGAAGATTTACCCGCGCCGCTGCGACCAATAATCCCATAAATACAGTTTTCAGGAATTTCCAGATTAACCTGTTTTACAGCGGCAACCGCCAAGTTGCCGCCTGAATATACCTTGGAAATATTTTTTAGAACAATCATCCTTTAATAAACCGCCACAACACCGCCATTATAAGTACTGTTAATATGATCTTTTACCTTCTGGCTTAAAAGGGCGTTTTTAAGGGCAACAATAAGAGGATCATCTTCTTTGCCTTTTTGTACAACCACAATATTAACATACGGAGACTCCGCACCTTCTATTATAAGAGAATCTTGCACGGGATTAAAGCCCGACTGAAGGGCATAGTTCCCATTGATTGTAGCGGCATCAACATCATCCAGAGCGCGGGGAAGAAGAGCAGCTTCCAGTTCCCGGAACCTGAGATTTTTTGGGTTCGATGTAATATCGCGCGGAGTAGCGCGGAGACCTGAATCGCTTCTTAGAGTGATAAGCCCGTTTGCCTGGAGCAAGAGCAGGGCGCGTCCGCCATTGGATGGATCATTGGGAATAGCAATGGTTGCGCCATTGGGCAGATCGTCTAGGGTTCTGTACCTTCTGGAGTAAAGCCCAAAAGGTTCAACATGCACTCCAAAGGCCGATACCAGTTTTTCCGACCATTCAGCATTAGAGTCAAGGTAAGGCAGGTGCTGGAAGAAGTTAGCATCAATATCTCCGCTTAATAATGCCATGTTAGGTTGTACATAGTCGGTAAATTCCACGACATTAAGAGTAACTCCCTGCCTTCTAAGATCATCCCTGATCAGGTTAAGTAATTCCGCATGAGGAACCGGAGTTGCTCCAACCTTAAGAGTTAGAGCGTTTTTGTCTGCATTACCTCCGGCTTGAACCATTGGGTTAAAAGCCAAAAATAACGCGCCCGCAATAAGCAGACCGGCAATAGATTTTTTCATAAAAATCTCCTTTAATTTGATTTACAAATAGTGTATCAATACCTATCTGCATAGTAGGAATAATATCGATATTGAAAAAAATTGTCAATGGGGCGGGGTCACAACTGACACTGAGAGTCTACCCTGCTTCCCTCAAAGTACACGCAATAGTAGCCCGGGCGTTTGCCATGAAGGCTTCTTTTGGCTGGAAAGTAGAAAGTATTTTGGTGTAATATTGACGGCAAAACGCCTCCTGCATTTGTTCTTCAGTTAACCCGTCTTTTTTCATAGCCAGAATAAAATCACGGCAGGCTATGATTGCCGCCATAGCCCTGTCAAAGAAGCCGTCCGCTACATTGTCCGGGACAATGCCAAGATGGGGCAACGACAAAAATTTATAAGGGACTTTTCTGCATTTTTCTATCGAATTAATTGCATCGGTGCAGCTTGTAAGATAACCGGGGTACATGCTACCGTCCGGCATTTGCACTCCCGGTGTTTCATTTAATACTAAAAGTTCTAACTCCGGAATAAAAAAGCAGATAGAGTCCCTTGTGTGTCCCGGCGTTTCTAAAACCTCTGCGGTTAAATTACCAAGATCGATTTTATTGCCGTCTTTTACAATTACATCACCGCAGAAAACACCATCGCTGTAAGTTGTGTCTATCTTGATGCCGTTATTTTCAGCCGCCACCAATGATAGCTCACGGATAACACGGCGGGGGGTGTCTTTTAACAAAACCGCCGCCCCGGCTTCCGTAGTTACCGTGCGTAAATTAGGCCACTCTTTTCTGAAAAACGGCAATGCGCCAATATGGTCATAATGTGTATGTGAAAAAAATATATAATCAAGCGGTCTTCCGCCAAGAGCATCTTTTACTCTTTGAATTGTTTCCCCTGCGCAAAACATCATACCGCAATCAATAAGAGCGGTATGGGTATCTCCAATAAGAAGATTGCCTTCACTTGAATTATGCACAATGCAGCTTATATATTTTTCCATTTTTACACCTTTCAACCTGTTGTTAATTAACCGCTTTTTTTCTTTGAAGCCTTCAAAATCAGCATCAGAACAATTCCTGCTGCCGCACAGCAAGAAGCTATCATAAATGCCGGAAACATTAGATTGATGTTTTCTGCGGCTACATTTCTATAGTGTCCCGCAATTTGCGAAGAAATGATAGCCCCACTGCCAAAACCTAAAAGCACAAACCCGTAATTGGTTGCCATGTATTTTGGCCCAAAAAGGTCTGCCGTTAATGACGGGAAGTTGCTTAAAAGCCCGCCGTAGAAAAATCCAATTACCGCAATTAAAACAAAAACCCAGTAACCTTCCGCCAAAGTAACTAAAAGTGAAAGAACAACAGAACCTGAAAGCAAAAGAACGATAGTGTTTATTCGCCCAAGTTTGTCAGAGATCATACCCCAAAGAAGACGGCCAACTGAATTAAACATCGATATAGCCAGAACTCCAATAGCGGCTGTTTCTGCAAGCCCTTTTGCAACAGCGATAGGCTTGGCAAAACCAATCATCATAAGTCCGCCCATACATGCAAGCATAAAAGCGGCAGTTACCAAATAAAATTGCGGTGTCTTAAGAACTTGTGAAGGGGAAAGGCTGTTATCTGCAACTGTAGCCGCCGGGCTGTTTGAATTTGCAGTGCTTGCTCCGTAACCTTCCGGCGGGTTTTTAAGAAATAGACACCCGGCAGAACAAACAACAAGGAAGACTGCGCTTAGTACCATAAAAGTTTTTTGCTCTCCCGTGCCGGCTCCGCCAAAGTTTACAATTAGGCTTTCAACTATCGGTGTAAAAACAACACCGCCAAATCCTAACGCCGCTACAATAACTCCTGTGACCAAACCCTTTTTATGTGGATACCATTTTTGAGCGCACGCAATGGTGGTAGAATATGTAAAGCCCATACCTGCACCGCCCATTATTCCGTAAGTTACCCATAACAACCAGGAATTTGCCTCTGTTACAAAGGACGCAAGGAAAAATCCCGCGCTTAGAATGATACCGCCAATAAACACAACAATACGGGTGTTGTATTTTGCTGCAAGCTTGCCTCCAAATACGCTTCCAATAGTTAGAACCGCAAGCAATAATGAGAATGTCAGCCCTGCCGCCGCATTATCACCGTTAAAAAGACTGTTAGCAATGCCTGTTTGGAATACACTCCAAATGTAAGCGATCCCCAGGGTGAGTTGGATCGCTATTGCTGCCAGTACGCAAGTAAACCCTTGTTTTTTCATAGATTCCTCCATAATTTTGTTTTGGCAAAAAAAAGCCCGAAACAACCGTTTCCGATTGTCCCGGGCGTGCTTGCCTATTGATTTTCATCAATCTTGGCCTGCTCCTGACAATCGGGGCGTGCTAATAATGAGAATAATCCCTAGAAGCGAGATCGAGTTTATTACACTTTTAATACTGCCCTTCACCGGGAACCTCCAAAATTGATTCTATATAACTTTTATACAAATTCAAGATTTTTGTCAAGCCCTAAGGGCAACTTTTCACGGCGATAATTTTCATTAATTAGAGAAATATACCCATACTTATCTCAGACGGACAAGGGCAAGCGGCAGTCTTTCGGGCTTGGCTCTGTGTGGTTGCTCCTATGTTATATAGTACCCCCGTGTAATTGGGGGCTTGGTAGATTTGGCGTAAAGAAAACTATTTATTACTTGTATTTTGCTATAATCTGTGCATCTCCGGTTAAAGTAACGGTGGTTGTTAAAGCTGCAGGATTCTCAGCAGTGCCGCCTGTTATTTCCCAGCCATCAAACACATAACTGCCTGTAGGTGCGCTTGTTTTTACTGTAATGGGATTACTGGAGTAATATTTACCTGTCCAGCTTCCTGATGCAAGGTTTGGAGTTACCGTATTAATTTTTATTGTTGCACTGTGTAAGCCTGTTGTGGATATGGTGACGTCACACAAATTGTCAGCAGAAATACCGATGTTGGCAATATTGACAGTACCTGAATAACCGCCAAAATAAGTTGGTAAATATTCGTTAACCATTGCGGGTCTTATGTCATTCAGATAGTTTCTGACAGCATTTACTCTGTTATTAAAAGTACCCACCGATCCACCCCATCTGGGGTAATAATCGCTCATTAATGGTCTGTATATAGACTCATAATCATTCAACTTAAGCATAACAGAATCAGGGTGAAAGTTTACATTGTAAAGGTCCATTATGGTATTTACAAACTGTCTGCAAAAATCCTCATTTGCCAATAACGCTCTGAATAGGCGGCTGTTACGGTGATTCCCTCCGGCATTCCATGAGGTTCCATGCAAGAGATTATAAAAAGCATCTTGATCAAACCGGCCAGTAATTCTGCCGCTGTGAAAAGATCCCAAGGCATCATCCGTATCGAACATCTGCCAACGCCATTTTGTATCGCCGTAGGGGTTACCCAGCTCCGCGTTGCGAGTTCTCCATAGACGGTAATTATTATTCGGCCAATCCGCATTTTGGATGTATATTTGTGTTGCAAAATAATCAATAAAGTTTTCAATGTCAAATACCGCGCAAAAAGCATCGTAGTTTGCCTGAACGGACATATCATTGTTTCTCATATTCATCATTTGATTATAAAGTGTTAAATCCGCCGCTGTGCCGTCATCTATTGCACCGTTATCGTAAGAGATAACATTATTCCTGTTAACGCCGTATTTATATTCTATATGATTATCACTGTACCTCTCCTGGAGGATATAAGGCCCCCAGTACTCTCCATTCAGGTATACGATGCACGTCACTCCGGCTTGCGTGGTAAACTTTCGATCACTAACCAGGTCTTGTACAAAAACATCTAAAAATTTTGTACTCATTGTATGCCCCCCGCCGTTTCTTAGCATAAAACTTTTATATATTTCTACAGGCATCCCGTTGGCCTTAACTGCACCGGGGATCAGATTATAATTCCTTAGATTGTTAATTCCGTATTCTTCCCTGAAGTACACGTTCAAACTTTTTTGTCCATATTGCCTGGAGGTAACGCCGCGGACTCTGATACCCACTCCGGTAGAAAGCGTTATGTTTCTGCTGTTTTCATTCCCTTCAAAAATTTCTAAATATGTTTCACGTTCCCAGCCATCTCCCCTCTGGCGGAAATTATAAGGAGGATTAGTATACCATAAATTATCCGGGTGTCCCCTGACTAAGATGCCGTTTTCTTCACCCACCAGATTATCGGGGTCTGTAATTAAAGAGACAATACGCTGATTCGCGTAATTAGCTAGATTATTACCAATAAAATATGTTTTTGTTAAAACACTGCCTTGTCTGCCGCTGGAATCCATCGCTACCGCACGAATTACTGTGGCTTTTGGTACTTGGTTATTAGTTGGGATATATATGGCCAACACACTTGACCTGTCACCGCCGGAGGAAGCCGGTAAAGCATAAAACTGTTCAGAATTTTCCGGTGTTGCTAAAATATTGGGCTGCCCATTACGATCCTGTACAGTGATGGGATCGATGTATTGAAACACAAACCCATTGCCGGCTTTCTCAGGTGAAGGAATACTTCCATCTATTGAGTAATAGATTGTGCTCCCCGAAGTCGTTGTCATGGTAAGATCGAATGGGTTATTATAAAGTCCGCTGTTATGCGAAAAGGTCGGTACGCTTAATATGCTGCTGTCTGTTATGGCAGGATCAATTTTGGGCAAACCGATTATCGGGTACCATGCTTCCATTGTGGAATTTCTAGGCCAAAACTTATACAGTTCAGAATCCGCCATGCCATAGCCGGCATTAGTGCCGCGATAATCAACCTGAGCAAAGTCATTCCGGTTATTGTCAGTATCAGTAAGCAATGTCCGGCGGGGGCCTTGCGGTCTGGTTGCAGATGCCGCTTGGTTTTCAAAACCATCTGCGGTTCCGGTACCAAGCATATCAACATAGTCTGCTTGTAAGCTTACCTCAGTAAAGGGGTTGGCAACAGAAAGAGTACTCTGGTTACGCATGAGGGCTATTTTGAAATTAGTATTGTTAATAATAAAAGGGGCTTCTTGATCCGCCGCAGGAAGAACAGCCCTCGGTGTCGCGTTAATGCCACTGGCCGCGGTATTATCTACAACAAGAAATGATGATTTAGCAGGGATTATGCCCTCCAGTTTTATTGCATTGGTCCATGCTGCAGCACTACCGATATGCAGGTAATAATTACCTTCGGTCAGGTTGATCGGAGCATTGGTATTGTTGTACAGTTCCACCAAAGACCTTGCAAACCCACCACCACCGCCGTTGTCATTGCCGTAAGTGTTAGCTTGAAGGATCATCAGCGCTGACGACTCATCGGCTGCTCCCGGTGTTGCAAAGGGATCCCAAACTCCGGCAGCGGAGTTCCTGGGCTTGCGGGCTTCCAATAATTCGGCGGACATTGTGCTCGCTCTGTAGTCCAGAGATTCAAAATCCACTGCATTGTTGTCGGTATCTACCAAACCTTCACGGCGGGCTGCTACCGATGCCGAATTCCTAGCAGGCGCTGTTTCAAAACCCAGAATCTGGTCAGGATTTGTAGCATGGGTAGTATCATTTGCAGATCCTACCATATCAATATAGCCTGCAACTTTTTCCGCAAAAGGGTTCTGCACGGTTAAGGGCTGATTGCTTCGGATAAGCGCTACCTTAAAAGACCTGTTGGACAATGTAAAACCGTCATCGTTAATGTCCCCGGAATCGGACGGTACTTGATACCGTGCAACACTACTTTGAGGAGGCCCCAAAACAAGGAATGAAGTCCCTGCGGGTATTGTCCCGGTTAAGTTCAATATCTTCCAGTCTCCGTCTTTGTCTGCACGAGGAAGGCCTCTGGTTCCGTCTGCGTAATATAGGGTAATACCTTCCAGATTAACCGGGTCGGAGGTGGTGTTGTACAATTCCACAAAGGAATGACTTATACCGGCGGCATCGCTACTGGAGCCATACGCCTGAAGAATAAGGAGTTTTCCCGCAAGTTCATCCTGAGTAGGTATCTGCGGAGTTGCTGATACACCGGTATCGGTATCGCCAATCCACCAGTTGCCGTTATCCCCAATATGCGGCGTTGTTCCATCAATGCCTAAGGCCGATACGCCAGTAGTGACTCCATCAACAAACCAGTATCCGTCAACAATCGTAATTACAGGTGTATGACCATTTGCGCCAGTTTGCCCAATTGCGGATACTCCAGTAGTGACTCCATCAACAAACCAATATCCGTCAACAATCGTAATTACAGGTGTATATCCATTTGCACCGGTTTGCCCAATTGCGGATACTCCAGTAGTGACTCCATCAACAAACCAGTAGCCGTCCAAAATCGTAATAACAGGAGAATGCCCGTCAGCGCCAGTTTGCCCGATAGCGGACACACCAGTAGTAACGCCGTCAACAAACCAATAACCACCAACGATGGTGATGACCGGAGTGTGACCGTCTGCACCGGTTTGCCCAATCGCAGATACACCAGTAGCAACTCCATCAACAAACCAGTAGCCGTCCACAATCGTGATTACAGGCGTATGACCATCTGCGCCAGTTTGTCCAATTGCGGATACACCAGTAGTAACTCCGTCAACAAACCAATAACCGCCAACAATCGTAATTACAGGTGTATGTCCATTTGCACCGGTTTGCCCAATTGCGGATACTCCAGTAGTGACTCCATCAACAAACCAGTATCCGTCAACAATCGTAATTACAGGTGTATGTCCATTTGCACCGGTTTGCCCAATTGCGGATACTCCAGTAGTAACTCCGTCAACATGCCAGAAACCTTCGACAATGGTGATTACAGGATTATGGCCATCGGCTCCTTTTTCACCTTGCGCCGGTATGCCGGTGTCTTGACCGTTAATAAGCCAGTTGCCGGTTTCCTCACAGATGGTAACAATACTGCCGGATGTACCCTGCTCTCCTTGCTCTCCCTGTGCAGGCACGCCGGTGTCCTTGCCGTTAATATACCAGTTGCCGTTATCGCCAATCGATATGAAGCTATCGATAATTTCTGTGCTGTTAAGCTCCTTTGTCCCAATGGGCGTATCTTCCCCGCCACTCACGCTTATCGGTGTATTATCCCAGAATTCGACATAGTTTCCCTTCATGATAATTACATAGTACTTTTCCTGCGCGGCAGGCACATCGCTAATGGTAAAATCCCCATTGATGTCGGTCATCGCCATGTACGATGTACCCGCAATGCTGACCAGAAAGCCAAAGCTGCCTGAGTCATCTATCGTTATCTGCCCGCTTATAGAGCCTACCGGGGTCAGGTTCAAGGCAAGATTAGTAACATCCTGACCTGCGCTAAGGGATACATTTATAGCTACCGCCCTTTCTTTAGAATCTTGCGATGAAGCATAGATTGTGTAAAACCCCGGTTCAAGATCGGTAAAACTAAAAGAACCATCTGGCCCTGTCTGTATACCGCCTATGATAGAACGAGCAGCGTTAATGCTTCTTGCTCCTTGAGATATACTCCGTGCGGCAGAAATAGCAGCAACCGAACGTGGACCGTCTGTTTTTTCTATCGTAACAGTAATACCGGCGTGATTGTTCGCATTAGTAAATACCGCCTTTCCACTGATAGATCCAAGAACAGGCTTCCTATTTGGCTCCGGACATCCTGTTGCCATTAATCCAATTACCGCCGCAATAGCAATAATTCCTAGAATTCTAATCGTTCTCTTCATTAATATCTCCTTTTAATTAATATTATACGCTAATACCGTATAAATAACTATATCATGGTTAACAACATAGTGTCAATACTTGTTTTATGGGCTAATAACATAGAAAAGCAGAAAAATGGGCTGTTAGAAGGAGATAAAAGAATTGACCATTCAAGAACTTTTTATTGTTAATTTAAAGGCACATCGGAAATTGCGGAAAATCTCTCAAATGCAGTTAGCCGATTTATGCGATTCCTCTACCGGCTACATTGGCGAAATCGAAACAGGCAAGTGTTTCCCTTCCGTAAACATGATAGAACGAATAGCCAGCGCGCTTAAAATAGAGTCATGGCAATTGTTTAAAAACGAACCAATAAGCCGTTCAGATACTGATAATCCCGCAAGGCTTGCACCTGTACAAAAAAACAAACTCATAAAAATGGCAAATTCCGCCCTTTCAAAGATTCTTGACAATTTTTAGCCCACCCTCCGCGCTCCCGCGCGAGGCTTTATTGCTTTTAATTGACTTAATACGACCAAAATCATAAAATACACTAGTGAAAAACCTGTTCAATAAAATCTTAGCTCCTCTATATGCTTTTAAGCGGAAACTTCCGCTTTTTTCCTACATTATAAATAGGCTTTTAACAATGGCGGTTATGCTCTTTTTACTTGGGTTGGCTGTTTTTGGGTTGATGGCTCTTGCGCCCGGTGATATTGTTGATCAGATAATGATTCAGCAGATGTTTAGTGAAACTCAAGGAAGAGCTGGTACCAATCTGCAGAATCTAACGGATGAGCAGCTTGCCGCGCGCCGGTCAGAGCTTGGTTTGGATCAGCCTTTTTATATCCAATATTTTAAGTGGCTAAACCGCGTTATTGTACATGGAGACCTTGGGGTCAGTTTAATATCCCGCGCGCCGGTATCGTTTTTAATTTCTTCTAGGTTGATAAACTCCCTTGTTCTGAATTTGATTTCACTTGTGTTTATTACCATTTTTTCTTTTGCGTTGGGGATTTATTTTTCTACCAAAGCAGGAACAAAAACCGATATTGCCGTAACATTTTTTGCTCTTGTGCTTCATGCTTTTCCGGGATTATTATTATTGATACTTCTTCAGTTATTTGCATCTGTTACAGGTTTATTCCCTGTTACCGCATATCCGCCCTTTCCATTTTCTGAAGCTCCTACAAAATTTGTTTTTTCATATATGTACCATATCTTTCTTCCGTTGCTGTCCGCTTTTTTGGGCGGCATTGGCGGCTCTCTCCGTATGATTCGTGCAACTATGCTTGACCAGTTGGGGCAGCCTTACATTACAAGTTTAAGATCGCGCGGTATTGCGGAATGGCGTATTTATTTTGCCCATGCTTTCCGTAACACGCTTAATCCGTATATTACAGGGAGCGCCAATCTTTTAGCGGGTCTTTTTTCCGGCTCTTTAATTTTAGAAATTATTTTTGCATACCCCGGCATTGGAAGATTAATGTATGAAGCGGTAATACAACAGGATATTAATCTTGTACTGGCAAATATAATGTTTATTTCATTTTTGGTTCTGGTTGGCATGGCGTTAGCTGACATTGCCCTGGCATTGGTTGATCCCCGCATTAGGTATGGGAAGGAATAACAGGGTATGAAAAAGTTTTTTGTATATTTGAAAACCCGTCCTATTGCAATGACATCGATCATAGTTTTGGCTATTCTTTATTTTGTCATGCTCTTTGCAGAATTTTTTGCTCCGTATTCACCTAACACTTCATTTGCGGATAAAAGTTATCATCCGCCAAATGTCCGTTTTTATCAGGGAAAACTACAGGCGCAGGAATGTAGAATCATAGACTCCGTCACTTTAAAGTATGCTCGTGTCAGGGATCATTACTCTGAATTAAAGTTTTTTGGAAAGGGTGAGCCTTACCGTCTTTGGGGATTAATTCCAATGGAAAGGCATTTTATTACTACGGCACATGATGACTACCCCGTTTTTTTAATGGGTGCGGATAATCTTGGCAGGGATATGTTCTCTCGTATTATTCACGGATCGCGCGTCTCTCTTACAATAGGCTTTGTTGCAACTGCAATTTCACTTTTACTTGCGGGGCTTATGGGAGGGCTTGCAGGCTATTTTGGCGGTAAAACAGATTGGACAATTATGAGGGGTGCGGAATTTTTAATGCTAATTCCCACTCTATACCTTATACTTTTTTTAAGATCGTTATTAGCAGCCAATATGGATCCCGCGCAGTCCTACATGATGATTACAATTATTCTATCCATTGTTGGGTGGCCGGGTTCCGCGCGCACAATTAGGGGCATGGTTCACGCTATAAAGCGAGAGGAATTTGTATTAAACGCAAAACTGGAAATGATCCCTTCTGTATCGATAATTTTTAAACATATTATTCCCCAAATTTCCAGTTTGTTAATTGTAAGCGTAGCCTTAAGCATTCCCGGTTTTATTATGACAGAGACGGTTCTGTCATATCTTGGGCTGGGCATTACAGACCCTGCCGTCAGTTGGGGCTCTTTAATAAAACGCGACCTTTCTACAATATCCAATTTACAGGCGTATCCGTGGCTGTTAAGCCCTGTGTGGTTTTTGTTGGGAGTAACGCTTGCGTTTAATTTTATTGGAGATGCCCTAAGAGATTTTTATGATCCGTATCATGCCTTTTTGCCAAAAAGATTAAAAATCAAAGATTTCGCGCGGAGGCGCAGAGATGCAGAGCTCGGAGAGAAGAGAGAAGATAACGATACCCACTCCCCACTATTAAAAATTAGCAACCTAACCATAAACTTTTCCATTCTCCGTGGCAGAGAGTTAACAAACATACAAGCAGTGCGCGGAGTCTCTTTTAGTCTTCAAAGGGGAGAAACGCTTGGGATTGTGGGTGAGAGCGGATCTGGTAAAAGTGTGAGCACTTTGGCTATTCCGGGGTTGCTGCCCAAGAATGCAAGCGTTGACGGCTCTATTCTTTATGAAGGGAATGAGTTACTTGGCCTTAATACAGAAGCGTTACGCGAATATCGGGGTAAAAAAATAGGGATGATTTTTCAGGAGCCGGGGCGATCTTATGACCCGCTTCAAAATATGGGAAAAGTATTTTGGGAAACTTTCAAAAACAGCGAACCTAACATAACAAAGGAAGAATCCGACAACCGTGCGGCTGCCCTTCTTGAAGAAACCGGTCTTGATAACGGTAAAGAAAGGCTTATAAATTTCCCGCATCAATTTAGCGGCGGACAACTGCAAAGGATCGGCATTGCATTGGCTTTAGCGCAAGGCTGCCAACTGTTAATTGCCGATGAACCTACAACTGCGCTGGATTTAACAATCCAAAAACAGATAGTAGAACTTTTAAAAGCTCTCCGTAAAAAACGGAACCTTTCTATTATTTTTATAAGCCATGATATTGATTTAGTAGCGGAAATCTCCGACCGCATCATGGTAATGTACGGCGGCCTTGTTATGGAATCCGCTAATGCACAGGACATTCTAAACAACGCAAAACACCCTTACACAGGCGCGCTCCTTGCCGCATCCCCCCGCTTTGGAAGCCACTATTCAAAAGAGCGGCTGCTCACTATCCCCGGAAAAGTTTCCGACCCCGCCAACCCTGAACCGGGCTGCCCATTTGCCCCGCGCTGCTCCCTGGCAAAACCGGAGTGCACGCAGGGGATTCCGGAACTACAGGTTGAAACCGGACGGGAAAATCGGTGTATCGATATTAATTAACCCCCAATGTGTCACAAATTTATGAAAAAAGTGCAAATTTAGCTTATTTTCCGAGGTTTTTTTCCAAAGTTTTTAAAGTGTATTGCAAAAACTTTGTAATTTACAGAGTTTTTAAAATGTATTTAAAATATTGATTATTTTTTGTAAATTTTTAAAGTATACCTTATAAAATCTTGACTTTTACATAGTTTTTAAAGTATACTTTATTTATGATAGTAAGACCTCTTTTTATAAGCCAACTTGCAGGGTTTAAGGATATCCGGGTGATAAAAATCATAACCGGGGTGCGGCGCTGCGGTAAATCTACTCTTTTGGAGCTTTTCCGCGGACATTTGCTGGGAAGCGGAGTTCAGCCAGAGCAGATAATCGATATAAATCTGGAAGATGCTAATTACCGTGATCTGCTTGAGCCTTACAAGCTTCATGATTATATAACCGCAAAGCTTCTGCCGGAAAAAATGAACTACATTTTCCTTGATGAAATTCAAAATGTAAGCGATTTCCAAAAAGCAGTGAACAGTCTGCACATCAAAAATAATGTAGACCTCTATATCACCGGTTCTAATGCGTATATGCTTTCCGGAGAACTTGCAACTCTCCTTTCTGGCCGTTATGTGGAAATACATTTATTACCGCTTTCTTTTAAGGAATATCTTTCTGCTTTTTCTGAACATACTCCACCTTCTATTGGAAGCGACACAATCCGGCGTTACAAGGATTATCTTATAAACAGTTCTTTTCCTTATACTCTGGAGCTTGCTCAAAGGGGAGATGGAAAAAAACAAATACGCAATTACCTTGGAGGAATATACAATACTATCTTGCTTAAAGATATTGTTGCACGGAAAAAAATATCTGATGTCCTTATGCTGGAAAGTTTAGTCCGATTCTTATTTGACAACATTGGATGCGAAACTTCAACTAAAAAAATAGCAGACACCATGACCAGCGCAGGCAGAAAAATATCGGTGCAAACTGTAGAAAGTTATATTTCCGCACTTGTGGATAGTTTTATTCTATACCGCGCAGGACGATACGACATAAAAGGAAAACAGCACCTAAAAACAGGCGATAAATATTATCTTGTTGATCCGGGCTTACGATATTTTTTACTTGGGTCACAAATAGGAGATGAAGGCCGTATCTTGGAAAACATGGTTTACCTTGAACTTGTCCGCCGTGGTTATGAAATAACTTTTGGAAAAGTTGATAATGTTGAGGTTGACTTTGTAGCGGTAAAAGAAGGAAACCCAATTTATTTTCAAGTTGCTTTAACTGTAAGGGAGCAATCTACCCTTGAAAGAGAACTGCGTCCTTTGAATATCATTAGAGATCACCACCCAAAATACCTATTAACAATGGACGACGATCTTCCCGCCACATTCAATGGAATTCAACGGCTAAATGTTTTAGAGTGGCTTTTAGAGGATTTCTCCCGGTAGTATTTGTCTGCGTGTTTTACAAGGGGACCGCGGTCACCATGAGCGGGGTCACGGACGGGATCACCCATTAACACTAATTTACACGGATTATGATAGCTGTTGTTTGATATTACCGTGATCCCTAGATGTATTATTTTACTTCTGGATTAACACAGATTAAATTTTTAATTCTTTATCTGCGTTAATCCGTGTTTCATGGCAACCTCATTCTTTACATGTCACCTACTCTCCTCTCCCCCGCTGGAAGCTGAGGGGAGGGTAATTGCAAAACTCCAGTTTTCGTGATAGACCCAATTACCAAGTAAATGCCAGTAAAGCAGCATCCGGACTTACAGACTGTGGGTGAAGAATAGATACTTGGTAAACTGCTTGAATAGCAAAATAACAGTTTGTACCAGATGTTAGATTGTTAAAAATTGTAGATAGATTAGTCGTTGTTCCGGCTAACTGCAAATTAGTAGGACTGCTACCGGCAAGTACTCTATAATGAAGTACATCACCTCCGAGCGGCGCTTCCCATGTTAAGGTGCAACTGCTGATTGTATCTCTTGTATAGGTAAGGTTTACAGGGGGCAATGCCGTGTGCGTGCCAGCCGTAGCCGACGCAGCGGTTAGTTCATCGTGTGCAAGAATTGCCTTAACTTCATATACATAAGCCAAACCTCCACGCAATCCGGTGTGGAGATATGATGTTCCTGTAGTAATTGTATCAACTAAATGAGTTTCATTGTTATCTAAAGTCGACATATAATACAAAATATAACTTACTGCGCCTGATACAGGCTGCCATGTAGTTTGAACACTTGTCGTTGACAGTGCTGTAGCAACAACTCCAGTTGGTCCCGCAGGAGATGTTAGTGTCATCGTATCTGCACTCGCTGAAAATTCACTTGTATCTGAACTACTGATTGCTTCAATGAAGTAAAAATAGCGTGTAAGCGGCTGCAAACCAGTATGTATCGCAGAAGTCCCGGTAACCGTATCTATCAGAAACTTAGTTCCGGAAATGCTTGTAGCGTAATGTACCCTGTAGCTTGTTGCTCCGCTTACTGCATTCCATGAAACATTAATTCTGTTAGACGAAAGAGCAGAAGCGATAACACCGCTAGGAGCAGCTAGTACGCCGTTTCCTCTTGCTGTAAATGAAAAATCCTCATTATTTTGACTATCTGTTTTGATTAGTACAGTTGCAGTAAAATTAGTTCCTGTTGCTGTTGGGCTAAACCTAATTGCAAAAGTTGTTGCTTCTCCGGGCATAACAGTCGATGCGCCTGGTTGAATAACAAGAAAATAATTACCGGTATTATCCGCAAGATTAATACGGTTGTCATCGACAATGACAAAATTAAGAGGTGCATCTCCTGTATTTTCTATAACAAAGACAGGTTCTCTTGGGTCACCTACTGTTATATTTCCAAAGTCATATTCTCCATGAGGATTTATTGGAGTAGTATTCTGTCGAACGAATATTTGCGGCTTCTTCTGATAGCCATTTCCGCTTACTATAAATGTAAATTCATCATTATTACGGCTATTTGTTTTTATCTTTACGGTAGCAGTAAGATTATTTCCTTCTGCAGTTGGATTAAACCGTACGGTAAAATTTGTTGTTCCTTCAGGGGTAACAGTTGCTGAGGCAGGCTGATAAATAGTAAAGTGATTATTTGTATTGTTCTCAAGATTAACACGGTTTTCATTTTCAAGAATAAATGAAAGATTAGCGTCTCCTGAATTCCCTATCGTTAAAATAATATCTTCATATTCATCTGTCGCTACAGTACCAAAATCTACTACCCCATTTACATTATTTATGACTGTGGTATTTTGCCTCACAACAATCTGCGGTTTCTTCTCATATCCGGTTCCTTTTATAGGGAATGAAAAATCCGAACCGCCGTATGCGTGGTTACTCATAATAGTTATTGTTCCATTGCTTTCTGTTTCTGCAGTTGGCGTATACCTTAATACAAAACTCACAGTTGCTTCCGGAGCAATTTTTATGCTGGAAGGCTGTGTAGGAACTGAAAACACCGAATTTGTAGATTCTACGATAGGTGTTCCTGTTAATTCAAGATCAATATTTCCGTTATTTTTTATAGTAAATGTTAAATTTCTAAACTCACCAACATCAACAGTTCCAAAATCAAAAGGCGTAGTTGTTTTATTAGCAATGCTTGTACTGCCCTGAGACAAATGTAATACAGCTGTCCCTATTTCCCCAAAGGCCTTTATATGCACAATGTAAGGATTTTTAGAATTATCATTTGTAGGAATTGTTAAAGTTGCGTTGTGCTCTCCTTCCTTTGTGGGCCTAAATTCAATGTTAAATGAGCTTTCTTCCTCAACTTGAATAACGGTTGCCGGACTCGTTAATCTTGTAAATGCTGCGGCATCAGTTCCGGTTATAGTCATATTAGAAACATCTATCCCAAGAACCGCATCGCCATTATTTTTAATTGTTAAGCTAAACATAGTCATCTGGGTTATTAACGCCTCGGTTGCGTTTGCAATTGTTCCATTATTAGGTATCTGGTTATTATTAAATAAAATAACAGCAGACGGCTTTTTAACATACCCGGTGCCTGTAACAGTAAAAGTAAAAAGCGGTTCATTGCTGTTATTTGCAATGGTTATTGTACTTGTTTGTACTACTTCAACTGTTGGCTGGTATTGAATAACAAATTGTACTTCACTGCCGGGAATAATTGATGTATTTGAAGGTTGGGAAATAATGGAAAAGACTGTGTTTGATGATGATACGATTGGGTTTCCGGACAACTCAAGAGGTATATTGCCTATATTTTTTATGGTAAATGAATATGAATGGTTCATACCAACATCTATCCGCCCAAAATCAAACGGTGATAAAGAATTGTTATTAATATCTGTACTACCCTGACTTAACTTCAAGACTGGGTTACCTTGAACTCCAATTCCCTGCAGAATAATTATAATCGGATTACGAGAACTGTCATTCGTTGGTATTGTAAGCGTTGCGGTGTTTACACCTGCTTTTACTGGTTTAAATTGGATAAAAAATGTTGATTGTGTTCCGACAGGAATAATGTTGCCTGGATTTATTATGCTAAACGCTGTCGAATCTGTGCCTATTATATGAATATCTGTCGTATCGATATTCAAAGAGGCAGCGCCATCATTACGAATTATTACCGTAAGAGTTTTTGAGCTGGTAATAAGCTCGGCGCCTGCATCAATTGGACCATTTTGCGGGATTTCATTATCTTCATATAAAACAACAGCTATTGGTTTGGGAAGTGCACCTGTGGCTGTAATTGTAAAAGTAAAATCTTCATTATTTTGAGAATTCCAACTTATCGTAACAGTAGCTGTATATTGCTGTTCATTTTGAGGATTAAAATTTATTCTGAATGGCAAAGAACCATTGGGGGCAATTTCATTACTTGTAGGCTGAACTACTGTAAAAATACCAGCCGGAGCGCCATCAATTTTTATCAATTCATTGCCGCCGGCAGTTAGAAGCAATTTACCTACACCATTGTTTTTAATAATAAAGTCATTGGGTTTTGAATTTCCAATAATTGTTTCAAAGAAATTAACAATACCATCTTTGGCAACATTAATGCCTGCATATTCTATATTAAGCTGTGATTGGAATGTTATCTGACTAAGCATTCTTCTATTACTAGTATTCCCCACTTCTTCTACTACAAAGCTATCATTAATAGCCCATGAAGCATCTTCGATGTAGGTTCTTGCATCTGCCGTCTGACAAACAATTCCAATATCAGCGCGGGTAAAGGTTATTCGTGATGGATTATCAACAGCACTTTCTGTAAGTTGCTTTGTTGCGTAGCCACCGGATTTGGGTATATCACCAAAAGAAATACCGGAAAAAGAAACATTTGTAAAATCAAATGAAGAATTATTTCTAATAGTTAAATTTGGAAGACTTGTTTTTGTCCCATCATCAGGCTCAGGACAGCCTGCAAAAACCAGTGTGAAAATCGCCGCCAATACTAAAAACTTTTTCACATAATACTCCTTACTTAAAAATAATCGGCTGTTCTTCGGTTTTTACTACCGAAGTTCCGTCATAGGTAAAATCGTATATAACCCCATTCTTTTCGGTAAAATCAGGAACGAGTGTTTCCTGCATAGTTGTTACTACTCTGTATCCATTAATTAACTCTCCAGCTTCAGGAATACCTGATAAACTATATATTCCTGTTTTCCCAGGGGAAATCGGGTAATTGCCAGTTCCTGCCTGCTGAAGTATTCTCCCAAAATCTCTTAGTTCACAAGGCAGATTGTTAGAATTTAATAATTTGATAAACGCTGTTCTAAATTCTAAATTCTTTGGCTGGGGAATTTGTATTGTATATGATTTTCCTTCTTCGATTATATAATTAATTTGCACATCAAAGTCAAGACCACTAGCTAAAATTTCACCGTTATCGGCATCAAAAGCTTCATTCACCCTATAAAGATATTCAATGGAAAAAGTTGTTCCAAAACCATGCTCACTTATACGAATATTTTTAGTTTCGTTACCAACTGCTGCTAATTCTACTTCTACAGGACCACTAAAAGAATTTCTACGAACTTTAACTCTGTAGCTAGATTCATTAACAAAAGTCACTCTTCCAGTTTTAATTTTATCATCGCTGTTATTTTTTGAATCATCACATGAAATAAATAATTGTGCCGACAAAAAAAGCAAAACAGCTATGCTAAAAAAATATTTTCTATACATTTATATCTCCAAAATATTTCAGGCTGTCCGTAATTAAACGCACAGCCCAAAAAAATCCATCTGTTACTTAGAAACTAAAAGT
>Ga0099364_10001149_pt1 | contig 44084 bp, 29 predicted proteins | sample TergutTh196P3_FD_73070 | JGI IMG/M metagenome (GOLD analysis project Ga0099364, IMG submission 73070) | Microcerotermes parvus P3 segment gut microbial communities from Pointe-Noire, Republic of the Congo - Th196 P3 | ecosystem: Host-associated > Arthropoda: Insects > Digestive system > Gut ...
TCTGCCATATTCATAAACAAAGTCATCAAGGCAGTGCGGCTCTCAACTAAGGTTCCATCTAAATCTATAAAGAGGGTATCGATCATATTAGCAACTCCAAAATGTAAATCAAGCAACCACGCTGATTATAATCACATTATTCAATAAAAGGCAATCGTAAATACAATGAGGTTGTTTTTTATATACAAAAGCTAAAGGAGAAAACAAACATGGTAAAATCAAAACTGGACATTATCGAAGAATTCTAAATACATCGGGTTTTTTATGATTTCTATTGGCGTTTTAGGAGTTCGTTGCTAGCGGACAACGGCATACACAGCTTCTTTGTCGTTACTCATCAGTAGACGTTCACATAGTAGTGATTTAATTTGATGCTCCGTTTCAAGTGCTGTCCAAGCATGGTTTGCCGATTCTAATTCGTAGTATTTACGCTTAAAACTATCGTCAGTTGCGATTAATTGGCGATTCTGTGATCAGTTCAATTGCGGGCGCGCATTATTTGCGTTCGGGTAAAATCGGTAAAACTTTCTAGTCCGTGTCAGTTGAGTAAAAGAAAATCCGCTGCCAAACTCGTTTTTCAGCCCCTTAGAAAATTTACTGATTAAATACTCGCTTTACTCCGCTCGGTCTTTTCCCCGTTGTCCTTTAACAAAAATACGCTCACCCAAATGCAAGTACATCATAACCCTCGTAAATTCGACACTACGAACAGTGTTGCTTCGGGCGCTGAGAATAATTTCGTACATATTATTATCAAATCTGTGCTTTTGAATTATAAATCGCTAATTTTTTATTCGCTAAAATTGATGCCACCTATTGCATGAATCTATTTTTTGAATTGTTGCCTCGTGTGTCAACAATCGTCTCTACCGTATCAATATCTACAATATTCATAATAGCCAATATTTTATATTTAGATCTGATGCAAAAAAATTCGTCTATATTTTTGTTATTAATGCGGCAACAAGACTTTGCAAAAACTTTTTTATACCGTTTTCAAGGAACTTAATTTCGAGTATTGAATCATTCCCTGACGGAGAAATTGAAAGCACAACACCTGTCCCGTATATTTTATGATTTATCACATCACCTCGTTCAACAATGACATCTCTGGTGATTCCTTTCGTGTTCTCTTGGATAAATATGTCGTCGTCTGGAAGTGCGGTGTAACCATATGTTTCAAGATGCCTACGGCATATTCGGAGTTGCCAATCTGAGAATAATGGCTCGTACTTCGGTCGCAAGACAAGCGCTTCAAGTGAATACTTCAACAATCCACGTGATGCGAGGTTTATTAAACCTTTTGATGGATCCTCGCGTATTAATTTCTGTGCGGTTTTATACCCACCTATTTTGCTTATCATCTTCATAAAAGTATCTGCGGGATAGCCGTTTTCTATAATAATTTTGGCACAATGTAAAATATCCCTGTGAAAATCCGCTTCTAGCTTTTTCTTGTCCACAGATGCAAGCATCACTTTTGTTTGTTGTTTTATTACCTGTACATACGTTGTTTTATCTGCGAGGAAGTCAACAACGCGTTCATCCAAAATCACGTCAGATACTTTTAATCTCGTTGCAAGATAGAGCCCGCTCAATGATTGACATCTACTGAGGGCAACATACGCCTGTCCATGTGTAAATGCCCCTGTATCGAAGTCAACTGCAATAGATTTATGCGTCTGCCCCTGCGCTTTATGTATTGTTATCGCCCATGCAAGACAAAGGGGATACTGAATAAACTTACCTATGACGTTCTTGCTTATTTTACCTGTTTTAGTATCATAAGAGTGTGCTATCGTCTCCCATGTGGCTTTTCCTATTTCGTATATTGAACCATTTATTTCGACTTTAATAACGTCATCAGATAAATCTACAACTTCTCCTATTGTCCCATTAGCCCAGCGTTTTTGCCAATCGTTCCTGAGCATCATAACCTGTGCGCCAATTTTCAAGCGTAAAACACCGTCAAGCTGCCTTTTTACTTGGCTCACATCCCCACTCATTTCTGCATGATAAGTGTATTCCCTACCCGGCAGCGCAGTTAGCATGCTTTCATTAACAGTGTTGACCTTTTTATTCGTTGTGGCAAGAGTTATGACTCCATCACGAGGGATAGGTATACCGTATCGGGAGTTGATTTCCGATAGTACATCAGGGGTCAATCTTGCCTCTCGAATATTATTCAAAATTTCTTGAAATGGCTTTTCTTTTTGTCGGTGTATTTGCATCAACTCATATTTTTTAAGGATCGCCTCCCGAATGACAGGAGCGTTGAAGAAGAACGCGCCGCCGAATCGATTATCTAAGTATTGCTTCACGTCGTCTGTCACCACTGGCGGCAATTGATAAAGATCGCCGAACGCTAACATTTGTACGCCACCAAAGGGGAGTCGATTCTTACGAGCAATTTGAAACTTGCGATTTACACACTCCATAACATCGGAACGAACCATTGAAATCTCGTCTATGATAAAAGCATCTATGTTACGCAATATTTTCGCGGTATCCTCATTAATCACAACCTCATCAGGGTCGAGCGCTGAAAAACCGAACGCGAAGAAAGAGTGTATTGTCTGACCGCTGATTTGAAAAGCGGAAAGTCCTGTGGGAGCAAGAACTATGACCTTTTTAGAAGAGTTCTGAATAAAATGTTTAAGCAAAACAGATTTACCGCTACCGGCTTTACCAGTAACAAAAATATTATTGTAAGACGTTTCCATAATTTCATATATTACTTGTTGTTCAGGTACAAGGCTGATATGTTCCATAACGAATGTCTCCCATTCGCCGTCCTCGGCATCTTTCCACTTGCGCTCAACCATTTCATTTTTCGGGTAGATATATCGTTAAAATCGTAGGCTTCCTTAAATTTTACTGCTACACAACTTACCAGCCTCATGTTGTGTCGCATTTATCGGTTAATCGATCGTTCTATTTCAATTCGCCGAGAAAACGCAGAATTTCGTTTACTATGTCGTCCGGTTGAGCCCTTTGTGGGGCGGTGGGGGCGTATGCCGTGCGAGACGGAGCGTCATGTGTATAATGCGAAATGCCGGGCGTGCGTGGGGCGGCGGCGGATAAAAAGGGCACGGGGACGGTCGCTCGGGATGCGGCGCCGCCGGATGTGTAAGACGAGCCGCCGGCTGTGCGGGGCCCTGCGCCTGCCGTGCGGGGCGCGGCGCCGGTTGCGCGGGGGTTCCCGCTTCCGGTTTCCGTGCCTGTTTTAAGCGAAATATACGGCGCTGCCCCGGCGCTGAACAGAACCCTCCGCTTGTATTTATGCGTCGCGTTTGCGAGTTTCTGCACGTCGAAACCGCCATTTGGGTTGATCTGCATCACCACTTGGCCGTTTTTTTCTGCGACTGCAGTAATGCCGCAGCCTGCCGCGAGGATTTTAATACGCGCGAGTTTAATCAAATTTTTTGTTTCGCCGGGCATCGTGGAATAGCGGTCGTTCATTTCGTCTATGATGTCGCCAATATCGTCCTCGCTGCGTGCGGCGGCGATTTTTTGGTACATCTCCAGCCGGAGCGTCTCATCTTCGATATACAGACTGTCTATGTATGCGTTAATCCTCAAGTCGAGGCTAACCTGCGCGACATAGTCGATGCCGGAATCAACTGCGGCGGCAGCGGCGCCATCCCCGCTCGCTTTTGCGCTGATGCTTGCGGCGCCGCTTCCACCCAATGTGGAGCCGTTATTTGTAGCGCTGTTCGCGCTAGCTTTGGCGCCGCTTCTACTAGCCGCACCGCCCCCGCCTGCCGCATTAGCGCCTGCGCCTCCCGCGTTCGCCTCGCGCCGCGCGTTCTCCCTTTCAAGCTCGCGTACAGCCTCATCGAGGAGGCGGCAGTACATGTCGTAGCCAACGCTTTCCATGTGGCCGTGCTGCTCCACGCCAAGCAGGTTGCCCACCCCTCGTATCTCCATGTCGCGCATGGCAATCCTAAAGCCCGCACCCAGTTCGGTGAACTCGCGTATCGCGGCGAGTCTCTTCTCCGATTCCTCGGTGATGACCTTGTCGCGCCTGTGGGTGATATATGCGTACGCAAGCCGGTTCGACCGCCCCACCCTGCCCCGCAGTTGGTACAGTTGGGCAAGGCCCATGTGGTCGGCGTCCTCGACGATGATGGTGTTCACATTCGGTATGTCAAGCCCCGACTCGATGATGGTCGTGCAAATCAACACGTCGTATTCGCGGTTGACGAACGCGAGCATGATGTCTTCCAGCTCGCGGTTGCTCATCTGCCCGTGCGCGCAGGCGATCCGGATGCCATCGGGCAGCATCGCGCGGACTTGCATGGTTTTAATATCGATGCCCATCACCCTGTTGTACAGGTAAAACACCTGCCCGCTGCGCGCCGCCTCGCGTAGGATCGCCTCGCGTATGACGTCCTCGTCGTATTCCATGACGAACGTCTGGACGGGGAAGCGCTCCTCCGGCGGGTCCTTTAATATACTGATGTCGCGGATTTTAGTCATCGACATGTGTAATGTGCGCGGTATTGGCGTCGCACTGAGCGAGAGGACGTCAATATCCGGCTTCAGCGCCTTAATGCGCTCTTTCTGGCCGACGCCGAAGCGTTGTTCCTCGTCCACGACGAGCAGCCCCAGGTTCTTGAACCCGATGTTTTTGTTCAGCAGCTTATGCGTGCCAATGACAATGTCGAGCTGCCCCTCTTTTAGAGCGCTGGTTATGCGCGACTGCTCGGCGGCTGTCCTAAAGCGGCTCAGCACGTCGACGGAGATGGGGAAATCGCTGAACCTTTCGGTAAACGTCTGGTGGTGCTGCTGCGCGAGCACCGTCGTCGGCACGAGGAACGCCACCTGTTTGCCGTCCGTCACCGCCTTGAATGCGGCCCTAATCGCGACCTCGGTTTTCCCGAAGCCGACGTCGCCGCACAACAGGCGATCCATGAGCCTTGGCGACTCCATGTCGGACTTGATCTCCTCTATACTCCTTAGCTGATCGTCCGTCTCAGCATAGGGGAACTGTTCCTCAAATTGGCGTTGCCAGACCGTGTCGGGGGAATATGCGAAACCCGTGGCCTCGCGCCTCCTCGCGTAAATAAGTATCAGCTCTGCCGCGAGCGACTTCAACGAGTCCTTGACCCGCCTTTTCGTCTTGGACCACTCGGTGCTGTTCAAGCTGTTGACTTTTGGCGAGCGCGCATCGGAACCCACATATTTTTGGACGAGGTCCAACTGATTGGTGGGGATGTATAGGATGTCGCCGTCTTTATACCGGATTTTCAGATAATCGCGTACAGCATCGTCGATCTTCATCTGCTCGATGCCGGAAAACACGCCGATGCCGTGGGTCTGGTGCACTACATAGTCGCCGGTGCGCAGATCGGTGAAAAAGCTGATCTTCTCGCCCTGCCTGGCTTTCCTTGCGCGCCGCGCACCGCGCGCGCCGCTTTGGAACTCGCTGTCACAGATCACCAGCAACTTAATTTTCGGGTACTCGAAACCAGACGCGAGCGCCCCATAGCAAATGCTGACCATGCCCGGCAGCGCGGTCTCTCCCGCGCGGCTTGCATTGCCTTCGCCACTTGTGTCTTCACCGCCTAAACCCGCCCCAGTGCCAGCCGCACCACTCACGTCCGCGCCCGCGCTCTCGCCGCCGAGCCGCCACCCGACCCTGCTTACGGGTATCCGCTCTGCAGACAACGACTCCATCAGGCGCTCGGCTTTAATCGCGCTGTTGGTCAGCAGCAGCACCGTCCACTGTTCTTTCAGACGCTCCCGGATATCCGTAATGAGCAGCTCCACGTTGCCCTGATACGATACAGACGACTTTCCGGTTATTACGCGCGCCTTCCTGGACCCGAGCAATTCAACCTCGCTGGCCGTACGCATGGCGCTCAATGAGACACTGTCCTGCATTGGGATTTTTTGTATGAGCTCATGGAAATCCAGTTGAAGGCGGGCCGCTTCCGGCAGGAGCTTCCCGCGCGCAATGAGAGTGGAGCATATTTCCGCATGCTCCTTTTCGGAGCTTTGCAGTTTTTGAAACGCGCGAGCAGGTTCGTCCAAAATGAATGTACAGTCGCTCGCATATGAAAGCGGAGTGTCCAAACCGCTAAATATAAACGCCAGATATCGATCCATGCCCGCGAAATAGCGCACATTCAAGAATTTTTCAATGTCCTCTTCTATCGCGGGTATGTTTTTTCCTTCCGCCGCAGAGCGAATATTCGCGACGATAGCCGGTAGATCTCCGTCACTGTATAAAATATCCCTTGCCGGTAGCAGGCGCGCCGTTCCGCCGGCCTGCCCGACGGTCCGCTGAGTCTGGACGTCGAACATCCTAATAGAGTCAATCTCGTCGTCAAACAGCTCCACCCTGACCGCGTACTCCTGGTCTACAGGATAGACGTCGAGTATGCCGCCCCGCACCGCAAACGTGCCACGCGCTTCGACCATGTGGACACGCTCGTAGCCCATGCCGACTAGCTCGTCGCCGAAGCCATCCAAATCAATGCGCCCGCCGGCTGCCAGTGTTTTCGTCGTGCCCGTGAATAGCCCGGGCGGCGGTACGAACTGCGCCGCCGCGTCCACGCTCATGACCGCGACGGAATAGTCGCCCGACAAGAGTCTGTCGAGGGCCCTGACGCGCCGGAACGCAATGTCGTAGTCCTTGGCTTCGACGTCGTACAGCATGATTTCGCGGGCCGGCAGGAACAGCGCGTCTTCGCCATACATCGCGTTGAAGTCTTCGTACGCGCCTTGCGCCGCATAATCATTGTGAGCGATGTATACGACCCTGCGCCCTGACGCGCATTCCAGGGCAGCCGCAAAATGGGCCTTTTGCGCATCAGCAAGCTCGTGCACGGAGTACGGGCCATTTTTACCGCGCGCCGAAGCAGTCATAACCATAGGTCTTTTGCTAGTATTCGGATCCGCAAAAGCCCTGGCCATTTCCGCAAATTCCGGCAGCGCGTTTAATGGCGCGCAAAGAACGCCCCTGCTGTCGCGAAGGCGAACTTTGTTTACATCGTCGTAATTTTGTTTAAAACGGACAGAGTCTACCGTACCAACCCCTTAATACACTACTTCACCAGTTCTTTAACGGATGTGGCGAGCCCCGCGACGCCCTGCAGATCGGTCGGGATGACAATCTTCGTCGCCTGGCTGCCGCCCAACTGCACCAGCGCCTCGTAGCCCTTGATCGTGAGTACGGCGCTGGACGGGTTCGACTCGTTGATCATCCTGATGCCCTGCGCCGTCGCGCCCTGAACCTTCAAAATGGCCTCCGCTTCGCCCTCCGCCTTCCGTATCTGGGCCTCTTTTGCGGCTTCCGCCTGCAGGATCGCCGCTCTCTTTTCGGCTTCAGCCTGTAAAATCTGCGCCTCTTTGTTGCCCTCGGCGACCAGGATGGCAGAACTCTTTTCGCCCTCGGCGCGCAGGATTACCTCGCGGCGCTCGCGCTCCGCTTTCATCTGCTTTTCCATCGCGTCCTGGATTTCGCGCGGTGGCAAAATATTTTTTAGCTCGACGCGGTTGATCTTGATGCCCCACGGGTCCGTCGCCTCGTCCAGGATCGCCCGCATCTGCGTGTTAACCGTGTCTCGCGACGTCAGCGTCTCGTCGAGCTCAAGGTCGCCGATAATGTTCCTGAGCGTCGTCGCCGTCAGGTTTTCAATCGCCATCATCGGCTTTTCCACCCCGTATACATACAGCTTGGGATCGGATATCTGGAAGAAAATGACTGTGTCGATCTGCATCGTCACGTTGTCTTTCGTGATAACCGGCTGCGGCGCAAAATCGACGACCTGCTCTTTGAGTATTACAATTTTAACGAGCTTGTCGATAAACGGGATCTTGACGTGCAGCCCGACGTCCCATGTGGCGCTATATACGCCGAGACGCTCGATTATGGCTGAGTGCGCCTGCGGGATGATCCTGATATTTGTGATTATGACAATGATGACGACGATGACCAGGACAAGAATGATATATGGCATGTTATGCTTCCTTTCAAATAATAATACAGGCGGTAATGATGGTGGTAAAAAAGATTTTATTGAAATTCCTTTGGCCTGACAATCGCTTTGACGCCGGTGATGCCCATAACTTCTACGCGCATGTCGACCTCGACGATGGATTTTCCGTCTTCCGGCTTCGCGGACCAAACTTGGCCCATCACTTTTATCTGCCCCTCGCCGCTGATCGGGTCGATCCTCTTAATGACAAGCCCCTCCTGCCCTATGACCCTGTCCGCGTTTGTACGGACTTTCCGGCCAGCGGCCATGCGTACCGCAACCGGGCGCACAAGCAGCAGGAGCAGCCCCGCGACCACCACAAACGCGGTCGTCTGAACGAGCATATGGGCATTGAACAGGCTCAAAATGAGGCTGACGAGCGCGCCCCCGGCGAACCAGATGCAGATGAGGCTATATGTCATGCCTTCGATGACAAAAAGCAGTACCAAAATGATAAGCCAAACTATCGCATTTACGTTGACAACCGAACCTGGGTCCATACAACGCCCCCTTCCCTTTACGTTTCCAGATGCATTAATTATATATTGATTCCTTGTTATTGACAATGTTTCCGTTTATTATATATACACGGCGGTAAATATTGGTTACAGGTCAGAGGGGTATTTGTCGATGACGAATTCTTAGAGGTGACCTGCAACAAATATCGTTGGTGGCTGTTGGTGGCTTATGAAGATTAGCAGGCTGTTTAACCGATCATATCGCGAGCTTGTCCGCGACGACAGTTTATTGCGGAACCTCGATTTAATTGTCATCTCCGCGTCAATCGGCACCATCCTGTTTTCCAACGCAGGCGGCGCCGCATTTACGGGATATGCATCCGCTTTGGGCGCCGGCGAATTCATGTTCGGCCTCATCTCCGCGCTGCCGATCCTGGGCAGCCTCATGCAGCTCTATGTGTCTTACCTGGTCGAAAAAACAGGGAAGCGCAAGGCCCTCTTCCTTACAGGCGGCATTATCCAGCGTTCGATTTGGCTCCTGACGGCTGCGATACCGTTTTTTGTGCCGGATAGATTCGAGTCACTCCGCATTTGGGTGCTGCTGGGGATGATTACGGCTGCCGCCGTCAGCGGCTCCTTCGTCGGGATAACGCACACATCTATGGTCGCGGAAACAGTCCCCATCGATATCCGGGGGCGCTTCCTGACGACGCGGCAGCGCGTGGCGACCGTTGTTTCCATGGCCTCGGGGTTCGCCGCGTCGTTTGTGCTAGATAATTTCACCGGCCTGACGGGCTATACGATTGTTTTCACGATCGCTGGCATCGCGGGGCTTTGCGATGTCCTGATGTACATCCGATTCAAATTCCCTGAAAAGGAGAAGGCCGCAAGCGGCTTTTCCTTGATAAAAGGGTTCCGCGAATGTTTCAGCACTACCAAGACGCGCGACTATATCGTTTTTTTCTGCGTCTGGAGTTTTGCCGTCAATGTCAGTGCGCCGTTTTTCAATAAATATGCGATTGATATATTAAAGCTATCATTTACCCAAATAATTCTTTTCGGGCAGATTAGCGCAAATATCATGGCGCTTATAATCATCCGGCGATGGGGCAGGTTCATCGACAGGTACGGCTGCGTGCCGCTGATGCTGATCACCGGCTCGATAACGTCGGCGCTCACGCTTGTTTGGCTGCCTGCGGTTCCGGGGAATTTTGTGCCGCTGCTGCTGTTCAACATGCTGGGCGGGTTTTTCTGGTGCGCGAACGAGGCCTGCGCCGTAAGCATGCAGCTCTCCCACACACCGAATATAGGGCGTTCGCTGGTGCTCGCCCTATATGCCGTTGTCACTTCCCTGTCCGCCGCGTTGGCGTTTATTTGCGGAGGGGCGTTCCTCGAATTGACCGCGCCGATCATGGCGGCGGCCAACCTGACGGTTTTCGGGACGCCGTTCGACCATTATAAATTGCTGTTTACTATCGCGACGTTCCTGCGTTTCGCGTCCGTATTGATCTTCCTGCCGCGCGTGTGGAATGAAAAGGGGCTTGTCACAAAAGAAGTATACAAGGAAATCACTCTAAGGCTGGTAAATAATGCAAGGATGCTCCGCATGGCGATTTTTGTAGCTAAGCACAGGCGCAGGTTCCTAAAAGAGGAAGCCGAAAGAAGCAGCGACGGGGCGAGCGGCGAAGGGTGAGCGGCGGTGAAGATGCGTGAGGTGCAGGGTGAGCGGCGGCAAAGAGGCGAGCGGCGGTGAAGATGCGAGCGGCCGCAATGCAAGTAACGAGGGGGGCAGTGATCATATGACCAAGAGGGAAAGGGTAATCGGGGCGCTTAATCATAGGCAGACAGACATAATACCGTATGTCGTAGGCTTCACGCAAAAGGAGCATGAGCTATACGCGGCGTACACCGGAGACGCAGATTTCGCGTCGAAGATAGGGAACCACGCGACCGGATGCTATTATTCCGGTTTTGTGGCCGGGACGGCGGCGGCTCGACAAAGGACAGTTTCGACGCAAACGCCAGCTTCTATGCAAACGTCAGCCGCATCGCTGTCGGGTGGCCACGCTCTGCGTGAGATCGGGCTTGACGGCGAGGTGGCGGGCAAGCCCGGCTATTATATGGACGATTTCGGGGTCGTGTGGAACCGGACTATCGACAAGGACATCGGCGTCATCGATAACTATGTGCTGGGCGAACCCGATCTGTCCGCTTTGGAGCTGCCACCGGTGTACGAGGACGAACTGCGGCGCGGCTATGAGGCGCTGACCGGCGGAGGAGGCAGAGGGGACGGAGCGGACGGAGCGGACGCGGACGGTGGCGACGGAACGGACGCAGACGAACTATTCAAGTATGGCTCCGTCGGGTTCTCCATGTTCGAAAGGGCGTGGACGCTCCGTGGAATGGAAAACTTCCTCATCGACATGATATCTGAAAAGTCATTTGCCCACGGGCTGCTGGACGCGATTTGCGACTATAATATGGAAATCGTCAAAATTGGCCTGTCCTACGATATCGACAGTTTCTATTTCGGCGACGACTGGGGGCAACAAAAAGGCCTCATTATGGGCCCGGCGCTGTGGAGGGAATTCATCAAGCCGCGCATGGCGAGGCTGTACAGTGCTGTCAAGGCAAAGGGGAAGTACGTCGTGCAGCACTCGTGCGGCGACGTGACCGAGATATTCCCCGATCTCATCGAAATCGGGCTTGATTGCTACCAGACATTCCAGCCGGAGATATACGACATCCGAGCCGTAAAGCAGGAGTATGGCGGCGACTTGTCATTTTGGGGCGGCATCAGCACCCAGAGGCTGCTGCCGTTTGCGACACCGGGCGAAGTCCGTGCCAAGACTGCGGAAATAATGCAAATAATGGGCGCCAACGGCGGCTACATCGCTGCGCCGACTCATGCGATCCCCGGCGATGTCCCGCCGGAAAACGTTGAGGCCATGCTGGACGTATTCCAAAACCAGGGGAAGTACCTGTAAGGGCGGGGCGGCTTGGGGCGGTATTTGCAACCCATGCCGCCCTTTACTCCGGCTGTCCGGGTTTCCTTTGTGCCACCTCCCGGCGTGATGAAGACATCACGCCCTACGAAGAACGTATACACATCCGTTGTAAGCGGCGCGATGAAGACATCGCGCCCTACGAAGAACGTATACACATCCGTTGTATGCGGTGCGATGCGGGCATCTTGTTAACAGCGCGCCAAACGTCAACTTCGTTGACGGGGCGTCGCGCCATACGATGATATTGGCTGTATTTTATATAATCCCTTTGTACCAATCTGCGCCGGGCTTGTTTTCCGTTTCGCAAAAATAGTCCCACACAAAGCCCATGGGCATCGTCTTGCACTCTTCGAGCAGCGCCAACCTTTGCGTCAGGTCGCCACCTTCCTCCGCGCTGCGGAGCGCACCGAACGGCGTCAGCAGCGCCGCAAGCAGCGCCTTCCTGGCGTTCCTCGCGCCGATTGCGAGCGCGGCTATGCGGTTGATGCTGGCGTCAAAGAAGTCCAGCCCGATATACACGCGCCCTAGCCCGCCGCACCCAACTATTTCGCGCATGATCGCCAACGTTTCGTCGTCCAGGGCGACCACATGGTCGCTGTCCCAGCGGACTGGCCTGCTGACATGGAGCAATACTTCTTGTCCGAAAGCCAAATATGACGACAGCTTGGCGGAAACGGTCTCCGTCGGGTGAAAATGGCCCGCGTCTAGGCATATGATGCAGTTTTTCTTGTAGGCGACATAGTTCGTGTAGAACTCGTGGGAGCCGACGACATAGCTCTCGCTCCCCAGCCCGAACAACTTGCTCTCTACGGCGTCGACATTGTGGCGCGAGTCCAGGGGCTTGGCGAACAGCTCGTCCAGCGAGGCTATCAGGCGCTCGCGCGGCGCCAGTTTGTCAACGGTGAAGTCCTTGTAGCCGTCGATGATCCAATGGTTCGTCACGCATTTTTGCCCCAACTCGCGGCCAAAATACTCCCCAATGGCCCTACAGCGCTTGCCGTGCTCCAGCCAAAAAGCCCGGACTTTGGCATCGCCGCTCGCCAGCGTAAACCCGGAATCCGACAGCGGATGCGAAAAATAGGTGGCATTGAAGTCCAGCCCAATTTCGCGCTTCTTTGCGTAGTCCACCCAAAAGGCGAAATGCGACGGCTCGATGGCGTCCCTGGCCACCTTCTTGCCCCCGTCGTCCAGATAAATGGCGTGCAACGAAAGCTTGGTGGCGCCGGGTATCAGGTTCAGCGCCCTGTCCAGGTGCTCGATGAACTCGCCTTTGGTTTTGGGTTTTCCGGGGGCGTTGCCTGTCGCTGCGATCCCGCCTGTGAGGGCCGCGTCAAAGTCCTCGAAGCCTGTCACATCGTCGATCTGCCAGCAATGCACGGAAATGGGCGTGTGTTTCAGCGTCGCAAGCGCGCCATCCGTATCGACACCCAACGCCGCGTAGGTCTCTTTCGCAATGCCGTAATTACGTTCAATGTTACCCATTTAAAAACGCCTCCGTTTAATTTTCGCAACCGTGTGCATATACCCGTAGGGGCGGATTCCATATCCGCCCGCGCTGTACCACGTCCATGTTAACCCGCGCCTGTGCCATCCAATGTGCGCATCGCCAGTATCGTCTCGCTTATCAGCTCCTCCAGCGACCAGCCGAGGGCCTCCGCGCCGGCGCGTATTACGTCGCGCGAGCACCCTGCCGCGAACTTTTTGTCCTTGAATTTTTTCATTACGCTTGGGCACTCCATATCGGACACGCTTTTGCTTGGCCTCATCAGGGCCGCAGCGCCGATGAGCCCGGTCAGCTCGTCCACCGCAAAAAGGATTTTTTCCATCAGCGCCCCCGGCTCGTGCGGCGTGCCTGTCGCGCCATAACCATGGCTCAACGCCGCCCGCGCGACGCTTCCGTCCACGCCCTCGTCGCGCAGTATCTCTTCGCCCCTCACGCAATGCTCCTCGGGGTACATCTCAAAATCTATATCGTGCAGCATCCCGACCACTTTCCAAAAATCAACTGCTTGCGGGTCGTGTTTTTTCGCAAAATAGCCCATGACGCCGGAGACGATTTCTCCGTGCGAAAGGTGGAACGGCTCTTTGTTGTATTTCGCGAGCAGCGCCCTCGCTTCTTCCAATGTAGGTATTGCGGACATAAGCGTAGTAGCCCCTTTATAATTTATACGTTGCGGCGTTTGTGAAAATTGCGGACGAACACTGTTCGTCCCTACAAGGTTTAGGCCTGTTGCAACGTTTATTAAAATCGCGGACGAACACTGTTCGTCCCTACGAGTTTAAGGCCTATTGCGTCGTATGCGTATAACGCGGACGAACACTGTTCGTCCCTACAAGTTTGAGCATGTTGCGGCATTTTCAAAAAATCGCATGTGAAACGTATTCGCCCCTGCGAAGTTTTGAGCATATTTTATTAAATAGATTTGTGGCGCCTATATTTCAGGTATCACTATTTCTACTTCGTGGCCGCTGCGGGACGAGCGGATGATACCGTCTATTATCGCCTGGTTGTACAGTATCTGCGACGCCGGTATGGGGTCGGGGCCGCCAGCGACCACCGCGTCCACAAAGGCTCGCACTTTGAGCTTGAACCTGTCGACGTTTGCGTTTTTCAGCGGAATCTGCGTCTCCGCCAGATTGTCGTTAATATCGCTGTATAGGAACACGGGACCGATGGTGCCGTCCCATGCCCCGCCCCACGACGTGCCCAGCCCCGGGGACTTCACTTTAAGCCCCGCCTCGGAACCGAGGAACAGCGTGTCGCCCATTGTGTCCATATGCATGGCCCACGACATGCGGAAATCCAGCGCGATGTCCCCCTCGAGGCGTATAAAAGCGACGGAGAAGTCGTCGACCTCGAAGTTTTTGTAGTCCGGCTGGTATTTCGGGTTTTTGCCGAAGTGGTCGCCTGCAAACGCCGAGACGGTGAGGGGTTTTGGGTATCCGATGGAGTTGAGCGCCATGTCAAGCCCATAGCAGCCGATGTCGCCCAGCGCCCCCATCCCCGCGAGGTCCCTGCGGATGAATGTGCGGCTCGGCATGCCGCGCCGCCGCCCGCCGCCCGTCTGTACATAGTATATTTTACCCAAAATGCCGGACTGGACAAGGTCCCGCACCATGATCATGTCCGGGTCGTAACGCGGCTGGAAGCCAATGGTGAGAACTTTTTTGGCCGCTTTCTGAGCCCGTACCATCGACGCCGCCTGTTCAATCGTCACGCACATCGGTTTTTCGCATAGCACGTTGATGCCAGCCTCGAGCGCGGCTATGGAGCATTCGGCGTGCGTAGAGTTGTATGTGCAAACGCTGACGCCGTCCAAATCCAGCTTGAACAGCTCGTTATAGTCCTCAAACGCTTTCGCGTCGGGCATTTCATATTTATCGAAAAAATCGCGCGCCTTGCCCGGCACTATGTCCGCCCCGCCGACGATCTCCACGTCGTCCATCGACATATATGCGCGCATGTGCGCGTTCGCAATGCTGCCCGTGCCTATAATACCAATGCGCGTCTTTTTCGCTGCGCTGGAATCAGACACAACGGCGCCCTTGGCGACGTTTGCGCCTTTTGCAACGGCGTTTTTAGCAGCGGCTGCGCCTTTGGCGGCAGCGTTTATAGCGGCGGCTGCGCCTTTAGTGGTGGCGTTTTTTGCAACGGCTGCACCTTTAGCGGCGGCGCTTTTGGCGACTGCAGCGCCTTTGGCCGCGGCGCTTTTAGCCGTGGCGCCCTTGGCGACGCTTGCGCCCTTGGCGACGCTTGCGCCCTTGGCGTCGGCGGATTTCGTTACTCTGGCCATGCCCTGTCCCCTCCCTATATAGATAGTTCGTTCGTCATAGTCCGATTTGCTTTTCAACGGCCTCCATCAGCCCTTTTATGTACCCGACCGCGAAAATGTTCGCCTTGACGGCATAGCTCGGCCGGTCGTTCGGCTCGCCCACCATCGTCGGCACGTGATCGGGCCTGGCGACACCGTCGAACCCCACTTCGTAGTATGCCTTCATCGCCCTGTACATGTCCGTCTGGCCGTCGTCGTGCCATGTCTCCTCGAAGCAGTTCTTGTCGCCGCGGATGTCGCGGAAATGCACGAACGTTATTTTGCCCTGGCTGCCAAAGCGCCGTATTGCCGCAGGGACGTCCTCGCCCATCGCGGAAATATTGGCCTGGCAGAATGTCATCGTGTTGTACGCGCTGTCGACTAAGTCCAGTGCGCGCTGATAGTTCCGCGCGCTCGTGACGATGCGCTCGATGCCTTTGAGGGGCGTCAGTATGGGCGGATCGTCCGGGTGGAGCGACATTTTCACGTTCCATTTTTCGCAGACCGGGATGATTTCGCGCAAGAAGCTCTCCAGCGTCTTCCACAGCGTCGCCGCGCTGATCTCCCCGGCGAATGTCCTCTCGTCCGGGTCCACGTCGGCGACGTCGAACGCCGTGACTGTGGAGCCGCCCCGCGACGGCAGCGCGTTTTTCGTGCGGAACCAGCCGACGACCGGCATCCAGTTGTAACACATGACGCGGACGTCGTTCCTTCCGCAGGCCTCGATTAAGCGCTTCGCAAAGTCCATCTGCTCGTCGGCGCCCGGCCTGTCCAGCTTGATGTCCTCTATGCCGCCCATCCCCTCGAAAACGGAGAACTTGAGCCCCACGTCCTCGAACGCCTTGCATTTCGCCGCCATCATGGCGTTTAAATCGCCTTTTTCCTCTCCCCTGATGCGGAGCGAGGAGACGAGGTGCTTCAGCCCCAACTGATGCTGAATGGAGACCATTTCGTCTTTGGCGTCTGATATAACTAGCCCTAATTTCATGGATTAAACCTCCCCTTTTTGTGATCGTCCCTTTTTATGATCGTCCCCTTTTTTGTGTTCGTCCCCTTTGTAATCGTCCTTTTAATGCAATTCACAGTATATCTTATAGGAATTTAATGTCAATACACAGGCGGCAGTACGTCGTCCGGGATGGGGCAAACATACGGCGGCTTTTCCGCCATTGTTTTGTCGAACTCGGCTTTAGCATCGGCCAAAATCGCTGGGTCCGTAAGCGCCTTCAGCCCGAAAAGCGCCATTACGCGTGCGGCGTAGATCATGCCCTTCTCGCCGATGGAGCCGCCGGCGCAGGCGGAAATCTGCCAGCTATGCCCGGGCGATCCCAGGGCGGAGCAGGCCGTGCTGAACATGACGGTCGGCATAAGGTGCCCGATGTCGCCCACGTCGGTGGAGCCGTGGCCGACGTCCGTCTGGATGGGGCGCACCCCCTTGTATATATAATCGTCGCTGCCCAGCTCCATGCGTTTTTGCGTCTCCGCCAGTTGCGGCCCGGCCAATGTGGCGATCTCTTTCGCGAAAGCGATATCCTCCGCGCTCCACTCGTCCTGCGGCGCTTCGGTTAAGGCGGCGTGGACGGCATCGACCAGCACTTTATTGTTAAGCGTAGGATAGCATCCGCCCAAAAACTCTACGCTCATTTCCGTTTCCGTCATCAACGCTGCGCCCCGCGCGATGTTCAGCAGCCTTTCATACACCGATTCAATGCGCTCGCGCGTCTCCGCGCGGACAAAATACCAGGCCGAGGCCTTGTCGGGGACAATGTTGGGCGCAAGCCCGCCGTCCGTGATAATATAGTGCATCCGCACGTCCGACGTAACGTGCTCGCGCAGGTACTGGATGCCCACGTTCGTGAGTTCCACGGCGTCCAGGGCGCTCCTGCCGCTGTGCGGGTCCCCGCCGGCGTGCGCCGTGCGCCCCTTGAAATGCAGCTTGAAGTTATTGAGCCCGATATTGCCGCCCGTCCCGACGCTGTTGGATGAGCCGGGGTGCCAGTGTATCGACATGTCCACGCCTTCGAACGCCCCCGCCCTGGCCATGAAGACCTTGCCCGTCAGCACCTCTTCCGCAGGGCATCCATAATATATGATCGTTCCCGGCAAGCCGCCCGCCTTCATTTCGCGCGCCAGCCCAATGACGGCGCCGATATGCCCGACACCGAGCAGGTTGTGCCCGCAGCCGTGCCCCCATCCGCCTTCCGTTACCGGCTCCTGCCACGGGACGTTTTTCTGGCTCAGTCCTTCCAGCGCGTCGTATTCGCCCAAAAAGGCTATGACCGGCGATCCGTTGCCATATGATGCCTTTATGGCAGTGGCTAGCCCGCCGACGCCGATCTCGACGTCGAAGCCTGCTGCGGACAGCATCTCCGCCGACCATTTGCAGGCATTGTATTCGCGGTTCGGGCCCTCTGGGTTCTCCCATATCCGCCGCGCCAACTGCCAAAGCCGGTCCCTGTTTTCTTCTATTGCTTCGAATGCAATTTTTCCAAACGCCATATCTTCCCTCCTTGTACAACGCATATGAACTTCACATCATACATGATACACCATACATTATATATGGTTATATTTTTCGCATGTGGGTATATATATACTGGTATAAAACACCATGCGTCAACGGCGCAAGTTAGTTCATATCAAATGTAAGATCATCATGTTTATATACGGTGCGCTGAGGACAGCGTACCCTACGATGGCAATACGCGTTAACAGATAAATTGAAATCCTCCTCTTATTGACAAAGCATCCCCCCGCTTGGTCAATTTTTTTTTGCATAAATTTACCTAATATCATAAATCCTATAAATACGGCATTCGCAGGTTAATGCGAATTGCACTGGTTAATACGGCTTGCACTGGTTAATATGGCTTGCACTGATTAATATGGCTTGCAATGGTTAATATGGCTTGCACAGTATCTCATGGACTTTGGTCGAGAAGATATCCTGGGTGTACGCGGGCGTGAGTACTACAACTGTGTCTGCGCCGCGCCCGGTCCCCCCGACGGCGACGACCGGCGAGCCGTGGCGTATTGCGCCCGCGTCGAGGGCCATCGCGGCAATTTCGACCGTGACCTTAACCCCTTGCGAAAACATACGCAGAGTATGTGCGATTATCTCCACGGGATATACGCCCCGGAACTTAGTCGACATCGCGCGTTCGGCGCCGGACAAAACATGCGCGGCTGTCACGATCCGGACATTTGCCTCGTCAAGCTCTTTTTTGAATTCTTCTTTCATCCCGTTGTCGTCGGGCCCCCTCGAACCGTAAACGGAAGATATAATGACCAACCGTTCAGCGATACCTTTGTCGCGCGCGACGCGCGCGGCTGCCACAGCCGTTTCGCCGCTGCTGGTCGCGACGAGTAGCGGCGAACCAAGGCGTATAGCCTCGTCCGCCGCTATATCCAGCGCACGAGCCGTGTTGCCTTTATCGTTCAGGGTCAGAGCTACCATTTTTTACCTCCTGGGAAAATTTTTGATGAACCGCCTCATATCGTCCAAATCGGCGGATAGCATGCGCATATATTCGTATATATCACCCGCTTGCGCCAAATGGCGGAACGCCTTGGTCACCGCCCTGCGAAAAGCCGGGTCGAGGTGTTCGCTGTCAGCCAGCGGGCACACGCGCAGCGCGCGCGGGTCAGGCCGCGCGGTGATGGAGCTGGCATTGGCGGCTGCGTTGTTGGAAGCAATTGTGCTTGCTTCGACTTCTTTTATATGCGGCGCCAACGGAAAAATCCTGCACGCCAGCGGGCGCTTTCGCCTATCGCACACGCCCTCGCACACCAGGAACCAGGCAGGCGCGCCCATGTAAAGTATGCGGAATAATCGAAATCCGGCCCCACCCGAAACCAGGCCGACTTCGCCCGGAAATAAAACCATACCGGTGGCGTCCGGTACATTTAGCGCCACATTTACTACCGTCTCGGACGCCACGCCGTCCGGCATATTTGGCACAACGATATCAGTCGCACCGGGAGTCACATCAGGCGCCACGCTGCCTGCCGTTTCGGACGCCACGCCGTCCGCCACTTCTGCATCCGCTTCTGCTTCCGCATCCGTACCTTCCGTCCCGCCAGCCGACAGGTCCTTGCAACAAGCCGCGCCGCACAGCCGTCCGCAGTCCGCTTTAAGGGGCGTCATCTTTCCGATGATGGCGTATGCCTGCTTGATAATTTCCTCTAAGCGCGCGGTGTCCTGCATGAACCGCTCCTTATGTATTCATTCCATAGACGATTGTAAAAGCCGGTATGTTACGGGCGAACACTGTTCGCCCTTACAACATTATGTATATATGCAAAATTGGCTGCCTATATGTAGGGACGCACATTGTGCGTCCGCGATTTTTACAATCGCCAATATTCATTCCAGGCTGTTCTCAGCCTCGCGCATGCTCTGCTCTATCGACTCCAGCATATTGAACGCCTCGCCGGTGCCAAGCGCGACGCACGATATCGCCTTGTCGGAAACTGTGACGCCAATGCCCGTCCGCTCCTCAATCAGCTTGTCAAGGCCATATACCAGGCTGCCGCCGCCGGTCAGGATGATGCTCCTATCCGCAATGTCCGCCGCCAACTCCGGCGGAGTCCTCTCCAGCACGGACCGCACGGCTTCTAAAATGCCCGATACTGGTTCGCTGAGCGCGTTCATCATTTCATATGACGATATGGTCAGTGTTATCGGGAGGCCCGTTACCTGGTTACGCCCGCGTACATCCATTGTCACTTCCTGGACGCGCTCGTATACGGTCCCGATATTGATCTTCAATTCCTCCGCAGACCTGTCGCCGATCATCATATTGTGCCTGCGCCGCATGTATTTGATTATCGCCTCGTCAAATTTGTCGCCGGCTATTTTAATAGATGCGCTTACGACAGTCGAGCCCAGCGATATAACGGCAATGTCAGTGGTGCCGCCTCCGATGTCGATGACCATGTTACCTGCGGGCTGCGATATGTCGATCCCGACGCCCAACGCTGCGGCGATAGGTTCTTCAATTAAATATGTTTTTCGCGCGCCCGCTTGCTGAGCCGCGTCGATAACCGCCCTCCGCTCGACGCCGGTGACGCCGCTCGGCACGCATACCACAATGCGCGGTTTTAGCAACCGGAACATGCCGGTCCCGAGCGCGCGGTTGATAAAATATTTCAGCATGCGCTCGGTTATCTCGTAATCGGATATCACGCCGTCGCGCAGCGGGCGGATCACGGAAATACTGCCGGGCGCCCTGCCTATCATGCTGCGCGCTGCTTCGCCGACCGCAAGCAGTTTATTCGTGTTGTTGTCTATCGCCACGACAGACGGTTCTTGCAATACAATGCCTTTGCCTTTTATATATACGAGAACCGACGCCGTGCCCAGGTCAATCCCGATATCATGCCTCACAGCCAAGTCCAGCACCCCTCTGTTTCATTTATCATTTGTATCAATGACTCTTATCAATGTTTGTCAATGACTCTTATCATTGTTTGTCAATGACTCTTATAATTGTATGTCAATGACTGTTATCATTGCATGTCAATGACTCTTATCATTGTTTGTCAATGACTGTAATCATTGTTTGTCAATGACTGTTATCATTCGTTTCATATGACATTAACATAAACATATATCCATTTCAAGGCGGAGGCGAAGACATCGCGCCCTACTATTTACTTTTGGATTTGTTGACGATATATTTTATAGATGATTTGTGAGGTGACAATGGCTCAGTATAATGTACATCATGATTCCCACGACAGCTTCTACAGGAGCCCGTTCGGGGCTGTTCCGACAGGTTCGGATATGCTATTCCGCTTGGCTGTCCATAAAGACTTCGATATTAAAAACGTGACTCTGCGTTTATGGTGCGGCGGGGAGGAAACCTTGCTGGATATGAGCAAAGGCGTGATAGGCAAGCTGCCGCCTAACGGCGTTGCAGCAGAAGCGCGCGATGCGAAAACCGCCGGCGATATGCAAGTCATGAAAATTGCCGACGAAATGCAAGTTATGAAGATCGCTTTCGGCGCAAGGCCCCATAAAAATGCTGAAGCCGATTTTGCTTCGAGCGCCGATTATTTGATATATCATGTAAAATACAATGTCGGCGCCGCGCCGCGCCTGATCTGGTATTATTTTATTTTGAACGGCCCCAATAACATAAAACGTTATTACGGTAATAACCCGGAAATGCTGGGCGGCGGGGGCGTCGAAACGCCGGAACCGCCCTGGTCGTACCAAATCACGGTGTACGAGGCAGGCTTTCACGTGCCGGGCTGGATGAGGCACGGCGTTATCTACCAAATATTCCCCGACCGCTTTTACCAAAAGCGCAGTAAGCCGCTGACGCAGGCGGACGTCGAAAAGAAGCGCCCGGACTACATCCTGCGTACGGACTGGACAGAAAAGCCCATATATGCGCCGGACCCGCGCACGGGCGATATCATGAACAATGACTTCTTCGGCGGCAACCTTGCCGGAATCGCGGAAAAGCTGCCATACCTGAAAAATTTGGGCGTCAGCATCATATATCTGAACCCCATATTCGAAGCCTACTCGAACCATCGCTACGACACAGGGGATTATCGCAAAATCGACGCGCTGCTCGGGAAAAACAGCGACTTCGCATCTCTCTGCGTCCAAGCGAGGCAAATGGGCATCCGCGTCATACTGGACGGCGTGTTTAACCACACGGGAAGCGACAGCGTCTATTTTAACAAAGAGGGCTATTACAAAAGCATTGGCGCCTACCAGTCGCAGAGTTCCAAATTTTACAGTTGGTATTTATTCGATAAATTCCCCGATGATTATGCGAGCTGGTGGGGCATTGAAACGCTGCCCGACATCAATGAGTCCGACCCCGAATACATCAAATACATTATCACCGGTGAAGACAGTGTCGTAAAATATTGGCTGAAACAGGGGTCTAGCGGTTGGAGGCTCGACGTTGTGGACGAGCTGCCAGGCGAATTCGTGAAGGAGCTCCGCAAGCATATAAAAAAGACCGACGAAGACGCCGTCATAATAGGCGAGGTCTGGGAGGACGCGTCCAACAAAGTGAGCTACGGGCGGCAGCGCGAGTATTTGCTGGGGTTCGAGCTCGATTCGGTGATGAATTATGTGTTCAAAAACGCGTTGATAGCGTTCATGCTGGGCATTATCGATGCGACCCGCTTTGATGCCGAGAACAGAAAAATCGCAGAAAACTACCCGCTGGAGTGCTATTATTCGCTGATGAACCTGATAGGCGGGCACGATGTCGAGCGCATATTGACGATAATGTCAGAACCGCCTGACGGCCTGACACGCGATCAGAAGGCCTTGCACAGGCCTACGCTTCAAAAACACAACTTGGGCGTAAAGAGGCTCAAGCTCATGTCCCTTATCCAGATGACATTCCCCGGGACGCCCTGCGTGTATTACGGCGACGAGGCGGGTATGACGGGTTTTGAAGACCCGTTTAACCGGGGGGCCTACCCATGGGGAAGCGAAGACGCTGATTTACTCGGATGGTACAAGCGGATTATTTCGTTGCGCAACACCTGCCCCGCCCTGCGTACAGGCGACTTCACCACAGTCAGGGCGGCTGGCCCGATATACATATATATACGCGAAATCAAGCGCGGCGCGGACGTTTTTGGGGACGCGGCGCAGAACGGTTTCGCACTGATAGCCGTGAACCGCGATAAAGAGGCCCCGGAGGCCATCGATATAGATTTGGAAAAATGGGGCATCCCCGCGCTGTACGACGCGCTGGGCGGCGGAGAACTCGCCCGGCGCCCGGTCGCATACTACACGGGCAGCCGTTTGATCTTTTCATTGGAGCCGCTTGGGTGCCGCGTGCTGACATACCCCTGTAGCGTTTATTAATTTTTAGCTATATTATATTTTAAGCCGCCCTCAGCGTTGCAGCGTTGCAGCGTTGCCGCGCTGCCGCTGCCGCCTCTGCGTTCGAGGCGGTTTGTTTGGCATTGACTTGTCAAAATCCATGCCATATAATTTATCATATCGATTTTTCAAGCAATACATTTAATTATTATAGCAAAATCACATTAATCATATTAATTACCAGACGCATAAAATAAAATATACAATACATGGGGGGGCTTGGATATGCTTATCGACAGGATCGAGACTTTTGCCACAAAGGACATATGCCATGTGCGCGTCACAGATTCCGACGGCGCGCAGGGCTGGGGCATGACGGCGCCATTTAACGCTGACATTTCGGCCCAGGTGCTCCACAGGATCGCGGCGTCCGTGGCGTTTCGCCGCTATGAGGATTTCCGTGAGGTGGCGGACGATATCATCCATTACCAATACAAGTTCCTGGGCACGTTCGTCGTGCGCGCCGCAGCGGGCATCGATACCGCCCTGTGGGACTTGAACGCCAAGCGCGCAGGCGTCCCGGTCAAGCGCCTCATCGGTAGCAGGCGCGACAAGATAGACCTGTACGCCACCAGTATGGGCCACATTCAGCCGGTCGAAGGCGAGGCCGCCAGGCTACGGGCGATACAGGACACATATGGGCTTCGCGCCATCAAGCTGCACGCCGGAACCCCGGCGGGCAAGGACCGCGAGCCTTGGCCCGGCTGCATACGCGACATGGTGCTGGGCATGCGCAAAGCCGCCGTCGAGGGGACCCATTTATTTGTGGACATAAACGGCAATTTTTCCGTCGGTAAGGCGATAGAGACAGCACGTTTCCTAAAAGACAATGGCATCGAGTTTTTCGAGGAGCCGTGCCCATATTGGGAAACAGACCAGACCAAAGCCGTCCGCGACGCGTGCGAGCTAATCGGGCTGCCGGTGGCAGGCGGCGAACAGGACTATATCGAGCCTATATGGAAACGGATGATAGACACCAGGGTGGTCGACATCTGCCAGCCTGACCTTTTGTATGTCGGCGGTTTCACGCGGGCGCTGCGCGTCGCGGCGCGGGCGGCTTCGCGCGGAATGATGACCACGCCCCACACGTCGAACCAATCGCCGATAGCGGTGATGGGGCTGCACTATATGTCGGTCATCGAAAACCCCTACCCTTTTATGGAATGCGGCATGGGCGAAGCGGGGTGGGCAAAGGACTGCTACCATCCACACATCGACATCGTTGGCGGGGCGGCTTCCGCTCCCGACGTCCCCGGCTGGGGGTACGATCCCGACGAGGACTTCCTTGCCCGCTCAGAAAAACAGGAAAGCACGAGGCAACAGTAGACAGGGCAGTCGTAGACAGGGCAAAAGCAGACAGGGCATCGTTAGCAGGACAACAGTAGACAGGGCATCGTTAGCAAGACAACAGTAGACAGGGCAATCGTAGACAGAGCAGTCGTAGACAGGGATGGGATGCCGCGCCGAAGACGCGTCGCGAGGATATGTATGGCAAACGGTCGAGAAGGAAAACTGTACGAAGAAATTATTGAATATATAAAAGAGCAGATAGAGAGGGGCGCATATCAGCCGGACGACAAACTGCCTACCGAGCAAGTCCTCGCCCAGATGTTTCATGTCAGCCGCATCACGTCCACGCGCGCCCTCAACGAGCTGCAGTCCATGGGCTTGATTGTCCGCCGCCAGGGGAGCGGCAGCTATGTCGCGAGCAAGCAGGCGCGCGGCGCGCCGCAGCATTCTGAAAAATACATCGCCATGATAATACCCTATGTGGCGCTGCAGGGGCGGCTCCACGAAATCCTGCAGGGCATATCGGACACGTTGGCGCGGCGGGGCTACCACCTGATTATTTACAACTCCGGCCTGGACTCTGCCTCCGAGCGCACGCTGCTCCTGCGGGCGCGGACAAACGGCATGTGCGGCATCATCCTGTACCCAAAGGTAGACAATACAAATATCGACATTGTCTATGATATGTACATAAATAAATTCCCCATTTTGCTGGTGGACAAAAAATATTCCGACATACCCATAAGCAATGTGTGCGTGGACAACCACAAGGGCGCATATGACGTCACGCGCCTGCTGCTTGATCGGGGCCACCGCAACATCGGTTTTGTCACCAACCGCCGCATGGAGGAGGTCTATTCGATCCGCGAGCGCTATTTCGGGTATTGCGAGGCTATGAGGGACTTTGACGTGCCTGTCAACTTCGAGTTCGTCGTGCGCAGCGATATGGATGTGCAGGACGAGCCTACGAGCATTCAACAAGCGGCGGACATCAGCCAAAAGCTGCTGCTCGGCGGCGCGACGGCGTTGTTTGCGGTCAGCGACGTTGTGGCTTTCAAGGTCCTCAAGGGGTGCGAATCGGTTGGCGTCCGGGTGCCCGACGACTTGTCGTTGGTAGGTTTTGACAACCTGCCCCAATGCGCATACACCACCCCGCCGCTGACGACATGCGAGCAGGATTTTATCAAGGTGGGCGAGCTGGCTGTCGAACTGCTTCTGCGCCAAATCGAGCATAGCGACTACTCTTTCATAGAGCGGCGCGTCCCAGCCAAGCTATGCCTGCGCGAATCAATCCTCACTATAGAATAAAAAGGATATGTTGCTATGAAAAAATCATACCCACAAGTCACTTACGGCGCGGTATACTACCGCAGGTCGAACCCGCCCCGCGCGGACTGGGAGCGCGACTACGCCCAGGCAAAGAAGGACGGCATGAACATGTTCCGCCACTGGTTTTTGTGGGGTTCCATCGAGGTCGCGCCGGGCGTGTTCGACTGGTCCGAGTACGATGCGCATGTGGATCTCGCAGCGCGAAACGGAATCGGCACAGTCATCGCGGAATTTACCGAAAGCGTGCCGGAATGGTTCTTCCACAACAACAAGCACTGCTTCGCCGAGCAGCGTGACGGGGCGCGGGCGCCATACAGCGGCATGGGCGGGTCGTGCGCGACGGGCGGGTTCGTACCGGGCAGCCTGTGCCTGGACAACCCTGAGGCCCGCGTCTACACGGAGCGCTTCCTGCGCGAACTGGCCGGTCACTACAAAGGGCATCCGGGCTTGTTTGGCTACGATATATGGAACGAATGCAACTATAGCCCCAACACCTGCTTTTGCGAACATACGCAAAACGCGTTCCGCGAATGGTTGAAAGCGAAGTACGGTTCGTTGGAAGCGCTGGGGCGCGCCTGGAACCGGTTCAGCTTTTCGGAATGGGCGCATGTGCAGGCGCCGCGCTTTGTGGGGCAGTACACGGAATGCCTGGACTGGCTGCGTTTCCGCAAGGAGAACTACTACAAAAACTTCCAATGGAAAGCGTCCATCGTCCGCTCCGCCGACCCGGACGCGCGCATCACGGCGCATGGGGTGGCGGCGTCGCTCGACTACACATATGGCGACGGTAACGACGACTGGCTCGCCGCGAGCCAGGTCGAATCATACGGGATGACATGGGTGATGGGGCGCAAGGGGACCGAGCCATGGAAACAGTGGCAGGCGGTCGATTTGGTCCGTGCGGCGTCGCGCGGCAAAACATTTTGGCACGCCGAAATGCAGGGCGGCCCGCTGTGGCTGCAGCCGCAGGTGGTCGGCCGCGAAAAGGCGGACGGGCGCGTCGCGACTGCGGCTGACGTGCGCCTGTGGAACCTCGTTTCGCTGGCTGGCGGCGCGAGGGGCGTGCTTTACCTGCGCTGGCGCTCGCTGCTGGACGGCCCGCTGTTCGGGTCGTTCGGCCTGTACTCGAACGACGGGACGCCCAACGATCGCTCGGCGGCTGCTGCGAAGATTGCACACTGGGCCAACAGCCCTAATACACGCGCCCTGTTCGCGGCCAGGCCGCGCAAAGCGGGCGTGGGCATAGTGGTTTACGATCAGGCGCAGGAGTTCAACCGCATAATCGCACAAGCCGGGGCGCAAAAGTTTTACGCGCGCTGCCAATGGGGCGCATACCGTATGTTCTTCGACGCGCGCATTCCTGTCGATTTCGTACATTTTGACGACATCGGCGAATATGATACGCTATATTTCGCATACCCGATCCAATTGGACGCGGCCGACGCGGTGAAGCTAGCGGACTGGGTGCGGGGCGGCGGAAGGCTCGTATGCGAAGGCTTACCGGGCTATTTCGGCGACGGCGGGCATGTGGGCGCGGCGCAGCCGAACAACGGGCTGGACGCGGTGTTCGGCGTGAAGGAGATGTCCGTCGAATTCATGCCAGACATCGGCGAGCGCATACGGTTCAACGTGGCGTGCGGCGGTGGCGGCGCGGCGGGCTGCCCGTACATAAAAGAGGTGCAAGATGTGCCGGGCGGGCTGTTCCGCCAGTCATACACAATAACGGGCGCCGAAGCGCTGGGCGCATACACGGACGCCGACGCCGATTCGGACAACGAGGCAGCCATCGCATACAACCGCTACGGCGACGGGCAGGCCATGCTGATCGGCACATATCCGTCGGAAGGATATTTCAATACCTCGTCGCCCAGGACTCTGGACATGCTGAAGGCCCTGCTCGCGAAAATCGGACGCCTGAACGAGAGCGGTTTGGCTGCCTCCCCAATGGTACAGGCCAGCGTGAACGAAGGCTCGGATGGCGAGTTGTTTGTATGGCTGGTTAACCACGGGGACAAACCAGAAACGGCAAAATTGCCCATGCCGGAAGCGCGCGGCATCGGCGAGGTACTGTGGGGCCAACCGGACGCGGCCTCATTTAACGACGGAACAATAACTGCCACAATACCCGCAAAAGACGCCATCGTCGTCGCGCTGAACCGGTAAGGTACGCTGCCTTATCAGCGCACCTGATATTTTCGGCGAATATGACATTTACCGCGCCGCTCCCCGTCCCCGTATGGCACGACATCCCGGCAGCATAGCTGACGTTTGCTACGCAGTAGACGTTTATCGCGCCGCTTCGAACAAACGCTATGGAGATACAAAATGAGCAATTATTTTGGCAAAATCAATAGTGATATCTCAGGTTATTTTTCAGAGCTTAAAATCATGCTCCCGTATTTTGATGAAGAGATCGAAGTGTATCTGGGTAAAGGATACGACGATTACAGCACGGATCTTTTGCCCCCGCCGACATGTCAGCAACTAGCAGAATATGAACAGGCATTGAAGGTGTTTTTGGATAATATTGATACCATAATTGTTGACATCAAGCAAGCAGCTTTTGAAAATTACCTTAAATATTTTGCAGAGTATTATGAAGAACCTTTTCATGTTCTATCTGAAAATAATCTGGTTAAAAGTGATCAAACCAGCGGCCTTCACCCTCCGCTCAATATTGATTCCGCTGAAAAGCATTTTGAGTACATGAAAAACGTCATAGGATTTATGGTATTAGATAAAAATACGATCATTATTTCAATAAGCTATGCGCTTGACGAGGAGCATGGAATAGAATTCAAACTCATAGACAACAAAGTTGCGCAAATAGACGCAATAGCAGGAACATATTAAAACAATCGGCATTTTTATGGTCAAACGCTCTTTTGGATCGCTTCGCCATATGGTCGCCACTCGTCGCGCAGCAAGCGGTACTCGTCCCGTAGCAAGCGGTACTCCACGCGGTCTTTCAACATTTTGGGCCAATACAGCCGAAAGGCGCGACGGCGCGACGCCCTCGGCGCGCCTTTTTATCTGTCGGTGTTTTTTTCGGTAGCGTTTGGCGCCATTAGTGCTTTTAGCTGATCGGACAGGGCGGAATTTAACGAGTCGCCGGAGCGGCCTGCCTGTGACTGGCCGGCCATGTAACGCTCGACCTCGCGGCGCCCTACTGTGGACTCGCGCCGCGCCTCAAAGTCGGCCAGGCGCTCGCGGTAGCCGCAGACGCACTGGAACGACCTGCTGTCGCCGTCGCCTTTGAGCGTAAGCTTTTTATGACAGTTGGGGCAGCGCGCGTTCGACACGACCGCGACGCTCTTGCGGTAACCGCACTCGCGATCCTGACAGACGAGCATCTCGCCCTTTTTCCCGTTTACCGCGAGCAAATACTTGCCGCACTCCGGGCAGTGGTCGCGCGTCAGGTTGTCGTGCGTGTACGCGGCGGACGACGTGATGACGTCGGAGACTAGCTTCGCGGCGTATCGCTTGATTTCGTTTATGAACGCCGCGTCGCCGGCGACGGCAGATGCTTTGTCTCTCGATCCCGTGACGGCGGCCGCTTTTTTGCCCGCGCCGCTCGCGCCACCAACGCCAGAGCCAGCGCCAGCGCTCGTGCCCGCGCCCGCGCCTGTGCCTGCAGCTGGGCCGCCGCGCCTGTTGGCAATCTGCTCCAGCCTGTGCTCCCAGCGGGCGGTAAGCTCTGCGGAGCGCAGGTCCTCCGGCGCCAAATTGATAAGCTGCCGCCCCTTCGATGTCGGTATGATTTCCTTACCGCTCTTGCCGCCCCGCTCCACATAGAACGAGTCGAACAGCTTTTCAATGATGTCCGCACGCGTCGCCGGGGTGCCGATGCCGCTCGCGCTCTCGATCACCTGGCGCATCTCCTTGTCCTCGATGAATTTGCCCGGGTGCTCCATAGCGGTCAGAAGGGTCGCCTCGGTATAGCGGGCCGGCGGCTTTGTCTTTCCTGCCACCGGGCGGACGGAATGGATGTCCAACGCGTCCCCCGCTGCGAGTGGCGGCAGCGCCGCCTGCCCCTTTTTACCAGCGCGGGCGCCGCTTGTGCTGCCTGCGACATCCGCGCCGCTAGTACCGCCAGCGCCACCTGTGCCGGCGCCCATGCCGCGCATATCGAGATCGTCTTCGCCATCGCCGTCCTCGTCCGCATCGGAGGCGCCGTCGCCGCCCCCCTGCTCATCGCCGCCCGACAGCCCCACGCCCCCCGCGTACACGACGCGCCAGCCGGGGTTACCCGCGACGCGCCCGCGCGCGACAAAGCGCTCCCCCGCTATGTCCGCCACAACGTCCGTTTCCTCATAATCGCCCGCTTCGCAAAGCACTGCGAAAAAGCGCTTTACTATCAAGTCGTAAATGCGCTTCTCGTCATTGTCCAGCGCCGCCATATTCATCGGCTGCTCCGTCGGGATGATCGCATGGTGATCCGTGACTTTGGAATCGTCGACGAAACGGTTCGTCACGCGCGGCCCGGCGCGCAGGATGGCGCCTGCAATCGACGCGTACGATCCTTTATTGACCGCCCTCAACCTGTCCGCCAAAGTGGCGGCGACATCTTTTGATATGTATCGCGAGTCCGTCCTCGGGTATGTGACAAGTTTGTGCCTCTCGTACAGCCCCTGCAGTACGGACAAAGTCGCTTTCGACGACATCGAATACTTCCGGTTGGCGTCGCGTTGCAACTCCGCAAGATCGTATGCCTGCGGCGGCGGATCCACCCTCTTGTGTTTTTTAACTGATACGACCTTCCCCGGCTTGCCCGCAAGCTTCGCCACGAGAGCCTCTACCGCTCCCTTGTCGAATATGCGCGCGTTCTTCGACTTCGCGTCCTGCCAAACCAGCGTGAATTGTTGGACGCCGCCAGCGCCCGCGCCAGCGCCCGCGCCAACACCCACGCCGCCGCCAGCTCCCACGCTCGCGCTACCACCAGCGCCCGCCCCACGCGTGCTTCCGCCCCGCGCACCGCCCACGGGCGACGCAAGTGCCGCAATCCGGTAATAATCGAGCGGCTTGAACCGGCGGATGTCCTCCTCGCGCTGAACAATCATCGACAGTGTGGGTGTCTGTACCCTGCCCGCCGAAAGCTGGGCGTTGTGCTTGCATGTGAGCGCGCGGGTCACGTTAAGCCCGACGAACCAGTCGGCCTGCGCCCTGCAGACCGCCGCCCTGTACAAACTATCGTATTGCGACGCGGGCTTTAGCGCAGCGAACCCGTCCTTTATGGCCTTGTCTGTCTGCGAGTTGATCCACAGCCTGTACGCGGGTTTTCGGAACCCGGCCTTATCCATGATCCAGCGCGCTACCAGCTCGCCCTCCCTGCCGGAGTCCGTCGCGATCACGAGCTCGTCCACGTCCGCCCGCCCCATGAGCTGGCGCACCACCGAGTACTGCTTCGCCGTTTTGGGTATCACGACCAGCTCCATCTTGTCCGGCAGCATCGGCAGGGCCTCCAGCGACCATGTCCTGTACTTGTTGCCGTACGCCTCGGGTTCCGCCAGCGTGACCAGATGCCCCAGCGCCCATGTTACGATATGCCTGGGCCCTTCAATATATCCGCCCTGCCCCTGCCGCGCCCCCAGCACCCTCGCGATTTCCCGCGCGACAGACGGCTTCTCCGCAAGCACCAACTGCTTCCCCATATCAAATGTCACAACGGGCTGCGCGCAACCAACGCACTCGCGTCACAGCCCAATCCTTTCTAAAATATCAATACCATCAAAGCAATATTAAGTAACCCCTTTGCGCCCGCTGTTATGGTAGTACCCGCTGTTATGGTAGTACTCGTTGTTATGGTAGTAAATGTAAGTATACCATATTATTATTGTACATAGGGCTATACATATGGCTGTGTGTATGATTGTGTGTATGGTTGTGCATACGGTTGTGCGTGGGCGTGCATGTTGATGTGGCTTGCTTGACTTATTAATACTCTTATGTATAATACTCCTACAAAATAATTATTCTACATCAAAGACGAGACCTAATATAAACGATTACGCAATACCAGTTTTTTATTAATCTCCACTATTCCACAATAATTAAAACGAACGGAGGCAAGTATGTCCATCAAGAGATCGGTATCATTACTCACTGCCGCGCTGATGATTGTCGCACTGATATCCGGGTGCGGCGGTTCCGGCGGCGGCGCGGCTACAACTGCGGCGGCCACTGATGCGGCGGCGGCTGCCACGACGGCGGCGCCGGCGACTACAGCGGCGGCGGCTGAAGCAGCCACCACAACGGCAGCGGCAGCCGCCGAGGCCACCACAGCCGCGCCCGCAGCTACTACAACTGCGGCAGCCGCTGCAGCAACAACCGCTGCGGCGACGGCGGCGGCCGAGCCAGCCACAACTGCGGCCGCAGCGCAAAACGAACCTATAACATTGCAAATCATCGGCAATATCGGCAGCTCATCGTATATGGTAAACGGCATCATGGACAACCCGGTTGCCCTGTACATTAGGGAGCATACCGGCATTACCATTGATCTTACGATGATCCCGGATTCGGGCGATTCAACGAACAGGCTGAACGCCATGATCGCCGCAAACGACCTGCCGGACATCTTCATCAACAACGGCGGCACAAACCAATTGAGAAATCTGATAGACTCCGATTTGATACTGCCATTGGACGATCTTGTAGCCTCACATGCGCCAAACCTCAGTGCCGACAACAGGATGCAGGCGATGATGCTCCAAAGGAAGATGAGCACGCCCGAAGGCAACCTCTACCTCATCGGGCTCAATATCGGATATGGCGACAGCCCCGCTTTCGGCCCGAGGCGCGGCTTCTTTATCCGCTGGGATCTATATAAGCAGTTGGGCTATCCCGAAATCACCAATACGCTCGAGATGTGCGATGTGCTTGCCGCGATGTGTGAGCTGGAGCCGCTCAACAAAAACGGCCAGAAAATGTATGCCGCAGCCGTCTGGAACAACGCATTCAACGACGCAGCTTTCCAGCCACAGGCGCTTATGATGGGCTATGCCACGGGCCCGAGCAATATGCTGTATATCGATATAGAAACGAATGAAATTTTCCTTGACAACCCCCTCAAAGAGAGAGATTCCTTTATATGGGAGTCTTTGAGGTGGTGCAACAAGCTCAACCAGATGGGGCTGTTCGATCCGGACTCATACACGCAGACATATCAGAACTATCAAGATAAAACAGCCGCCGGGCATTATATGATGGGCGCGCTCACATGGTCGAACGGCACCGCCAACACGGCGTACATCAACGACGGGACGCCGGACAAACAGCTCATCTGCCTGCCATCGAGCGTATTCGGCTGGGACAAGGTCGCCCTGTATGACTCCATCGTGGGCGGCGAGCGCGGCTGGGCGATTTCAAGGAACTGCAAAGAGCCCGAGCGCGCAATGCAGCTTTTGGATTTTGTGTCGACGATAGAGTTTTCCTTGATTGCTCATAACGGGGTCGAAGGCCTGAATTGGACGATGGAGAACGGGGTCGCGACGCCTAAGCAGGAGTACCTCGACGCCGCCAAGAGCGGCGACGACGCGCTGACGGAAAATATGCTGGCGACAGGGGCGCGCATATTCCGCCTGTTTACGGGCTACGCGCCCGGTACCATCAACCCGGCGGACAACCAGACGGTGGATATGCTCTCCTCCCCGAGGGAGTTGACAGCCATGCATGTCGATTTTTTGAACTACTATGGCGTTTCCGACATGGAAGAAGCGTACACAAAAGGCATGAAGACGTACATAAAGAACACCCTATTTAACTGGGGCACACTGCCCGACGAGCTGATCACATACCAGACCAACCTCACCGATTATATAAACAATGGCTATGTAAACTGCACGCTGGCCGCCAGCGACGAGGAGTTTTTCGCCGAACAGGAAAAATTCATCGCCGGCCTCGAGCCATACAGAATCGACGATATTTGGCAGGCATATTACGACAATGCCATCTCTACCAGCCATTTGACGCAGCCGATAGTCGATCTGCTAAATAAATAAAATATTAAATATTAAACTTTTATGCTAACCGTTTCGTTAAAATAAATTTTTGGAGGATCCAATGGCTAAAATTTACCGTGTCGCAATTATTGGCTTCGGCCATATGCACATCAACGAAGTCGGCCTCGCCTACCACAACAACCCTACAACAAAAATAGTGGCGATAGCCGACACCAAACCGGAGATTCCGGAACTCAGGGCGGCGCCATATACGCGCGAATGGAATTTAAAGCACGCGCAGGAGATATATCCGGAAGCGAAAGTATATGACGACTATTGCGCTTTGCTGGAAAACGAAGAGCTTGATCTCGCTGTCATCACCAGCGAAGTGCGCTACCATAGGGAGATTGTGTTGGCATGCGCCATAAAAGGCGTGGACGTATGCATCGAAAAACCTATGGCGTACAATTTGGAGGACGCGCTCGCAATGGTGCGCGAAGTAAAGGAACGCGGCACGCTGTTGATGGTCAACTGGCCGGTCGCCTGGTCTGCTGTCAGCCGCAAAATGCAGAGCCTGGCGGCCGGGGGCGCCATCGGCCGCGTATTTCAGATGCGGCTGCGCCTAGGGCACAGCGGGCCGCTGGGCATGGGCGCCAAACACGCGGGCGTGACGGAAACCGCTGCTCCCATGACCGGATATGAACGCGCCCACACGTGGTGGCACCGCAGGTCCATGGGCGGCGGCGCCATGCTGGACTATTGCTGCTACGGCTGTTTGCTGGCGCAGTGGTACATTGGCCAGGACGCCCAGGCGGTAATGGGCATGCGCGCGAACCTGAACAGCGAATGGGGCGACGCGGAAGACAGCGCGGCGTTGATAGTGCGCTTCCCGTCGGCTATGGCCACGCTCGAGGGCACATGGGCAACATTCCATCCCGGCGTGCCGGGCGGACCGGTCCTCTATGGTTCGGAAGGCACGATGCTGACTACCAAAGAAGGCGTAACCATATATTCGGTCGATGGCACGGAGCGGACGGAAACATTCGCGCCGCTGCCTGCAGGCCGCGAAAGCATCGCGGCGGAGTATGCCCATCATAAAACAACGGGCGAGCCGATATGCAACCTCGTTGAGAGGGACTACAACCTGCGCGTCATGGCAACGCTGGACGCGGGGCTGCGTTCCTCCGATTCGGGCAAGCTCGAAGCCGTCGATTCAGTCCACTGGCGCATAGGCTAGCCTAACTTAAGTAAAATGCGAAATTATAGCATTAAATTATCAGAAAGGGCAGTACTGTAGCGCGGCATGACTAAATACGAATGGGTATCGTCACGTTTGTCATGCTTTGTTTACGATAAAATGCGCAAAGTCTGTGTATGGCCTTTTATATGGCTTGTTTATTAGGTCATAAATGGGATGGATGCAAATGTTCAAAATGCGGAAAAATTCGCAATGAACAACATGACTGGGTCGGCTGCATATGCAATCGTTGCAAAAAAAACCATAATTGGGTTGAAAAAAAATCACAGGTGGTAGAATCAGTCCTATGGGTTAGTAATGTAACCGATACTGCGGTTGGTCACGATCAAGGGGGATATAATATAATTTATGAATGCAGCATTTGCGGAGAAATTAAAGACGTATTTTCTGAATCGAGCTCTGTACCAGAAAAAGTAAAATACGTAGGTATTGACGAATAGGCAGATCAATTAGACGGCTTTCTTGATCCGTTAAACAATTTTCAGTTAAGATAGCATGTCATGAAAACCAACCATTTTCTGCCAAAGAATGAAAGTTATACAGGGCGGGTAAAGTAATACGAAAAACGCTTAATAGGGCGCCGAAGTCAATCGGCGCTTTCTTTTTTTGAAATAATATATGCAAAAGACATAACAAGCAAGTTGTCGCGATATGATCCATCTTGCCGGGAAAGATGGGCAGCAAGTCAAGCTCCACATCTTATATATATTGTCAATAGTCAGACCAGGATCCCTATAGTTATTTTGGATATATATCCTAATTGCCCCTCTCTGGTATAATTTTCATCCTCAGCCAAAAGGAGACGCATCAATGTAGCCCCTTGTTCTAGTTAGTGTCTGGTTAGTTTATTGAAGTTAATTATAGCATTTACATTAACTTTTGCATATGAGCGACATGAACATTTTCCGTTGAGCAACTTTACTATGTAATGCAGTTATTCGATTTATATATGTAAATATCAGAATTATTCGCCCTAATTCTATTATATATTTGACTTTTTAAGTTTTATTTAATATTATTGTAATAGGGAGGGTGCTTTATGTTATGCCAATTTATTTTCAAAAATTTCAAGTCCTATAGAGATGAAACAGTGATGGATATGCAAGCTACGAACGTAGACGAGCATTCCAGCAGCCTATTGACCAATGAAAAGGACAACAAGGCATTTTTACCTGTATCTGTAATATATGGGCCAAACGCAGGAGGAAAGTCCGGTATTTTAGAAGCACTAGCAGTCTTAATTTCTATAGTTAAGTACCCAATTGATTTAATGAATCTAAAATCACAAAATTTAGCGAATGGGCGTTATTTGCAATGTTACCCTTTTGCTTTCGATAGTGAATCCCCAAACTCCCCAATAGAGTTTACGATTTTTTTTCGAAATAAAGGCATTGAATTTAAATATTCAATTACACTCCATAATGGCAATGTTGTATCAGAGAGCCTTTACAAAAAAAATATAGGAGGCAAAAAATCCGCTACCGTCTTTGAAAGGAACTCAAATGAAATAGTATTGGGAACAATTTTGCGTAAAAAAATTAATAATCTTGATGTTAACGCCCAAATGCCTTATATCACATTTTTGGCTATTAATCACAACTTTGAAGTGATCAATACTGCCGTTGACTGGTTTACTAAATGTATTATTTTAAATTATTCATATGCTGACACATACAATGAGATAAATTTTATTGCTTCAATGAAAAAAACTCTTCTTCAAATTCTACAGGAAGTAGATATACCGATAAATGATTATTTGCTCGATTTTAAAAATGATGACAAAGGCAACAAAGTGCTTGACTCAATACGTGTTATAAGAAAAATGGATGGAATTGAATATACTTTGGATATGTTACAAGAGTCAGGGGGGACTAAAAAGCTTTTTGGTCTTTTACCGTTAGTTCTTCTTTCATTAGCAAACGGCGGATTGTTGTTGGCAGATGAGCTTGACGCCAATCTACACCCGAAATTGCTGCGTTATATCATAAAACTCTTTACTAACAATGCGGTAAATATCAACAACGCTCAGTTGATTTTTACTTCACATGATGTGACGACAATGAAAAATGATATATTCCGGCGCGACGAAATATGGTTCGCTGTTAAAGATACTGATGGCGCAAGTGCTATATATTCACTATATGAAATACGTAATGAAGATGGTTCTCGCATAAAATCATCTTCTCCTTATGATAAGCAGTATATGGACGGAAGATATGGCGCAGATCCATACCTATCAGAAATGATTAATATACAATGGGATGATTAACATATGGTTAATAAACCTGTTAAAAAAAGTGACTTGGGTAAAGCTTGGCTGAGGCCGCGACGAGATAGGGAAATCACTATCTTACCTGAATATCATTTAATAGTATCAGAGGGGACAAAAACCGAACCAAATTATTTTTTAGGTTTAAAAAGGGAAATTTCACGATGCGGAAAAAATAGAATCGATATTAGAATAGAAGGAGAGGGGGCAAACACATTATCTTTACTTGAACGCGCACAAGCGCATGTCTCAAGTAGCAACAACCCTATAAAGCATGTATGGTTGGTATATGATTTCGATGATTTCCCAAGCGATAATTTTGATAATACATTGCATAAATGCATTGAACTCAGTAAACCAGAAGATAATGTTAAATACCATGCATTGTGGTCAAATCAATGCATCGAACTGTGGTTCATGTTACACTTTGAATATTTTCAAAGCAATGTACATAGGGCGGATTACATACCGATTCTCGATCGATTCTTAACCGAAATTAGTAAAGATAAGTATACAAAGAACAGAAATGATATATACGACATTTTAAACCCATTTTTACCAAGAGCAATTGAGAACGCCAAACGCCTAAAAACTCTTCATAATGATGACGCGCCGTCTAGAAATGCACCTGGGACGAATGTCTATGAAATATTCGAGTTTTTATCAGTGTATATCAAAATAGGTCAATCATAGAAGTAAATAGCATTGGTTGATTGTTAGGGCATATGCAGAAATCCCAAAGCACATTATCATATGCCTCAAAATGTATTAACGATTTGCCCCAATTTACTTTAATAATCATTGTTAATTAATCTTTAACGCCATATAATATAATATAAAAATTCCAGTTAGAGGTACGGATGAAAGCAAAGTATTTTCCTCGTATAGTGGATAAGGTGCTCGTGGATCGCTAGGATTCCGTTGGCGCCGTAATGAAGACTGTCGTCTTAGCGGTTAGAGGGTTTACGAAGCGCAAGCGGAATTTTTTTGCCTATATATCCAATTAGTTTTTAACAGTTCCTATTGCTTGTTCAAAGGCTTTGTAAACATTTCTGGTTTTTGATTGGTCGTAAACAGCGAAAACCAGCTCATCAAAATACTTTTCAAGGCCCTCGTCTTTTAGAAGCTCAATGAAAAATCTCGCGACCACTATCGGGTCGTTCTTGAAAACCCCGCAGCCATAAGCACCCAGTATCAACGTTTTATTTCCGCGCAACGCAAACAACCTTAGTATTTTTCTCATTCTATCCTTCATTATTGATTTGGCGTAATCAATATCAGCAGTCGCTTTACGAAGATACTCGCCCATATTAACGGCGGGCGCGGTCAAGACCGAGGCGGTTAGCGGAGTATCAAAAAGCCCGTTAATATCCTCTCTAATAAATACGACTTGCGAAGAATAGATCATATGATCCGTATAAAGCATTGTGCCGCACGCGTGGTTTGCCGCGTAGTATTCCGGCATTTTTAATTGTGTCAGGTACAGGTTGCTGCACATAGCGAGGCTTTCTTCCTGCGCTTGGGCGCCGTTCAAAAACCCGCCGCCGGGATTTTTCGCACTGGCAAAATTCAGAACACCGATGCCATCTCTGCCTCTTAGTTCATAAAGGGCTGAAACAACAGGGAGCGGCGTAAGCTTGTATACCGGTTCAGGCCCTGCAACGGCGTCGTCCAACTCGACAGTGGCAACTGTGTCCGGCGTGTACAGCGTAATATGGTTCATCGAATACCGGTGCAGCCCAGCAACATCAATCTTTCGGCCCCCTTGTTCGTAATACCCCAACTCAAACGCTTTAAGCGTCTGTTGTGCTGCGGAAATTCTCTGCTCTCTAGTACTCATTTTTTCCTCTCATCCTCGACAATGACAGTCGCGCTATAATAATAGCACGGAACTGGGCAGGGTTTCCCTGCTTAGATTGCAGAAGTTTACCAATGAACTCCCCCAAACCGGGTTTGTCCAAGGGCAACACTCGCATACTTACTTAATCTATATTAAGCGCGCTGTGTTGACAACTTGCAATGAACCGTCACCTTGATCCATTAAATACATCATATGGGGCTCCTATAAGGCATATTAACACGCTCTATAGGAGCCTTATTTCGTCAAAGTTCGTTTCGCCGGAAAATTCGCCGGACGCTATCATCGCGCTAATGGTATCGGCGTTTTCCCACCGCGCGTCGCAGGTCTCGCTGAGCTGCAAAACAATATCTTCGATGGGGCAGTCGTGGGAAAACACCCAGACATCTGTCATGCACGAGCCGCCGGGCGGGTGCCTGTTTTCCAGAATGATCGTCGAAAACAGGCGCCCTTTGCCCGGGTCGAGGGCGATCCCCAGCTCTTCTCCGGCCTCCCGGAGCGCAGCCGCCATGCTACCCTCCCCTGCCACGGCGGCGCCCCCGCACGTCACCCAAATATTCGGGAGCGTCTCCTTTTCGGGCGACCGCTTAGATATCAACCATTCGCCTTTCCCATTGCGGATCCACACATGGACCGCGAGATGGAATTCGCCCCTAAACATAGCCTGCCCGCGCTCAATGACGCGCCCTGTCCTATCGCCATTGCTATCAAGCATATCCCACAACTCGCCCATTCCAGCCCCCAAGAATAATCCGCTGCTTTCGCTCTGTGTTACCAATTAATTTTGCACTTTATTTTACCATAATCGATAGCGTAAATAACGCATATTACGCATACAACGTATACAAAGAATCCCCTTCGCGGCCCTCAACATCCCGCGATTTTTTGGGATGGGACGCTGTCCATAAAACCGGCGAATCCTTCCGGTTCGGCGACTACAGCGACGGGAGCGGCGGCGGCTAGGGCACGATGCTCGCGTTTGACAAGTGGGAGACGCAAATAAACTTTAAGCCTATTGCCTCGCACCCGCTGTTTTCCGACGCTATTGGCGGCGAGTTTATCAGCATATTTTCGAGGGAGACTGACCGGTTTGCCATCGGCGATCCACGCGAAGCGAATCAGCAAACGCCCCCGCGAAAATACAATGCGCTGGAGATAACAGGCAACAATTTCGGCACATACGGCGAAACAATAAAACACACAGTATATAAATCGCCAAATGGTCACATTACCGGCATGACGGCGCAGGCAACAAGTTGTCGTCAAAATCTGTAGCGTTCGAAATGTCAATCTTTGGGGCATTTTTAGGGGATATGAATACGCCCTAACCCAGAAGATCGACGGCGGCGGGCGCCCTGTCGGAAGCCAAAAACGTTACGGTAACCGCACGGAATTCTATAAAGAATACTTGGGCATCGACTTTTTCCCTGAAGCGCCGGAAATTTCCATGCCAGCAGCGTTGGCAGGTCTTATATATTTTGCTAAAAACGAGTAAATCACCAACCCATCTTTTGAATCGCTTCTCTTACTACGTTTGCCCAAGGCAAGTAATTTCTTCCCATGTACTCTCCGTGATGACCCGGAAAGGCGAGCAATTCACACCCCAGCCGGTTCGCCATTATTTTGGCGGCTCTTGCGTACCAAGTGTTTTTGGCAAGTCCATATTCACCGCATCCGATAAAAATTTCTACACCGCTATTCTTTAGCGCGTCAAAGTCCGGCTGATAACTTGTGACAGGCAATAACTCTTGAAACAGCAGAAATTCAGAACCTGCCTTCGACGGTATATACTTCACATCGCATGAGATTTTATCCTGCTTTCTGTATTTATATACTTTTAAAGTGTCAATCATCAAGCGGACGGCGGGTAATTCTATGCCGAAGTAGAATTTCATCGCGCCCCGGGATGCTCCTTTTTGCTTGCCGATATCATAGCAATCCTTAAAAAAGTCTGCCCATTTTTTTGCCTCGATATCAGGAAGCACGCATGGGATAGCAGCCTCGTGTACGATAGCGCCGTGAACAGCCTCGGGATAAGCAGTTGACATGTCAAGGGCGATGACCGCACCGCTGCTGTTACCAACCACAATCGCTGATTCTTCACCCGCCGCGCGCAACACAGAGAGTGCATCTCGGCTTTGTTGGCGTATGTCGAAATGGTCGGGAAAATTCATTGTACTTCTTGTATTTGCGCGTCTATCATACGTGATGACCTTGTACTTGTCGGACAAAGCTTTTGCAATAGGGTAATAACCATCGCCGTCACCGCCGGCGGGCGCAATGAAAATAATCGCTTTCCCCTTGCCGCGTATTTTATAGTACAGTTCATCGCCTTCCGTGGATAAAAATCCATCGTAAAAAAAATTGCTTGCCACGTCAATAGCCTCCTTTGAAAGGGGACGGTTCTCATGATCCGCATCCATTGATCCGCTTTACATAGCAAGCGTGAGCTGGCCGTTGGCGGCGCCGTTGGAGAGCGAGTAGCGTATCACGCGTTCGGACATGCTGCCGCTGAATTTGCCGCCGCAGGTTATAAAATGCTTGCTCCGTTTGAGCGATATGCCCAGGCTTTTCAGCGCGTCAAACGACAGGCGCCCTTGCCTGCGCGCCGCCAAAATGCGCTCGGCGCCGGTCACGCCAATCCCCGGCACGCGCAGCAGCGCCTCGCGGTCGGCCGCGTTAACTTCTACGGGGAAGAACTGCATATTGCGTAACGCCCACGCCGCCTTTGGGTCGTAGTTTTGATCCAGTAAAAACTCGCTCTCATCGGGGACAATGTCGTTTACGGAGTAGCCGTACAACTGCATGAGCCTGTCCGCCTGATAGAGCCTGTGCATGCGCCACGCCGGGGTGTTAACGAGGGGAAGGTCTTCATAGCCCTTGGCGGTGTATCTATATTGGTATGACGTATAGTATATGCGGCTCAGGCTGTATTTTTTGTACAGGGCGTTCGATAGGCGCAAGATAGTGCCGTCGTCCTCGCCCAGGCTGCCCGCCATGAGCTGCGTCGTGTGCGAGGTCGCGGTAAATTGGGAATGCCGGAATATCTTTCGCTCTTCCCCGGCGGCCCGGACAAGGCCGCTGATGTCCCCCATGGGCCTCAATATATTCTCCTTACTTTTGTTCTTCGCTATTAATGCGTAGCCCTCGCTCTTCGCGACCTCTATGTTGACGCTGAGCCTGTTGGCGTAAAGGCCGGTGCGGCGGATCAGCAGCGGGTCGGCGCCGGGCATGACTTTCGCGTGGAGGTAGCCGCTATAGCGCATTTCATTGCGGAGGATGCGCAATGCCTCGATTATGAGCTCTTGCGTGTAGTCGGGCGTTTTGAAAACCGCCGAGGTGATGAATACGCCGGGGCAGCCCTTGCCGATTTGCGCATACGCTATTTCCGCAAGCTCCCTCGGAGCGGTGCTGTAGCGCTCTTTCGCCTCGAAACTGCGGCGGCATCCGCAATATGCACAGTTGAACGCGCAGTCGTTAGAGAGGAACACCTTCGGCACGCTGGACGTCGTCACGATGTCCGCCGCGCCGCAGACGTTTGCGGAGCCGATGGGGCCGGCGGGGACGGCGGGGCCAGCGGAGCCGATGAGGCCGGTAGGGCTGGTGAGGGCGGCGAAATTGGCAGAGCTGTTAGTTCCGCCAGCGGGGTTGGCGAGGCCGGTGAAACTGGCTGCGTTCCCGAACGCCCGCTGCTCGCCGTCGTTGGTTATTTCCAGGCTGGCGTCCCTGCGCATGAGCAATATTTTACGCTCTGTGGAAACATTTTCTTTAGCAACGTAATTCACTGCGGCATCCTCAATCTATTCGAACTTATGTTCGATATTATTGTATGCCAACAGCCTGTTAATGTCAACATAAATGACGAATATTGCAAACCAATGCGACATCGCCCCCGATCCGCCCTTTGAACGGAAGTTTACGTTGTTTGACGCATGGTATACATTAATATACGATGAAAGGGTCGATGAAAGGGCCGATGAAAAGGCCGATCGGCTATACATATAAACGTATAATTTTTTTATACAAAGGGGCTTGTGCAATAAATGAACGCATATGAGACTCATTTAATGGAACGGGTGGACAGGTGGGTGAACGCGCACGCACAGGCGATGGCGCAGGATGTGATGGAACTCGTCAGGTACAGGAGCGTCAGCGAAAAGAACGCAGATGTGAAGCCCTACGGGCGGGCGTGCCGTGACGTCGTCGACCGCGCCGCCGCGATGTGCGCGGGTTACGGCTTCAATGTGCGAAACCACGATTACAGGAGCTGCACCGCGCTGCTCAAAGGTAATACAGACGAGCAAATCGGCATTTTCGGGCATCTTGACGTAGTCCCGGAAGGCAACGACTGGACATTCCCCCCGTTCGAGCCGTTTGTAAGGGACGGCTATATTGCCGGCAGGGGGACCTCCGACAACAAGGGCCCGGCTGTTGCCGCGCTGTACGCCATGCGGTGTTTGCGCGAGCTGAACGTCGCGCTGAACCATTCCGTGCTGCTGTTCCTTGGCGCTGCGGAGGAAGTGGGCATGGACGACGTCGTACATTATATAGAAAACAACAAAGCGCCGAAGTTTTCATTTACGCCGGACTCGATGTATTCCGTTTGCTACGGAGAAAAAGGCGTCCTGAACGCCCGGTTTGCACGCGACGTCGCGGGCGGCAACCTGGTGGCGTTCAATGGCGGCCATGTGACCAACTCCGTTGCGGATCGCGCGGTGGCTGTCATCTCCGGTTTTAGTTTGACGGACGTACAAAAAGCTGTGGCTGGATATGGCGATATCACAGCACGCGAGGCAGAAGACAACAATGGCGGTACGAAGGGGTTGGGCAGATGCGTTGAGCTCACTGCGGTCGGCGTCGCGCGGCACGCAGCATTCCCGGAGGGGAGCGTAAACGCGATACAACGACTCGCGCTGGCTCTGTCCGAGCAAGGGCTCGTCACAGGAGCGGCGCTGGGCGCCATGCAATTTATCGCCGGGGCGCTTGCCGACAATTGGGGCACGG